>SDBS01005519.1_pt1 | contig 12309 bp, 13 predicted proteins | sample 2277091 | NCBI WGS metagenome assembly SDBS01 (sample SAMN10404972, study PRJNA504765) | marine sediment metagenome | isolation source: marine sediment core GS10_PC15, 163 cmbsf | place: Arctic Ocean: Southern Knipovich Ridge | collected 2010 | reverse complement strand
ATGGAGCAAGAAGTGACTAAATCCAAAGAGGAAAGAATCCTGGACAAAGCTGCCCATGATGTAATGAGAGCTGATCTGAAGGATAAGAAAGGGAACAAAGAGAAGGATGACTTTGCCCAGTTGGTGGACGCACATAACAATTTTGAACCACCGAGGCAGGGAGACGTCATAGACACCAAAGTTGTACAAGTAAGCACTGATGGACTACTATTGGATATGGGCACCAAGAGCGAAGGTTTTATGCCTTGGCAAGAATTTTCCCAAAAAGAAGGAGAAAAGCCTCAAGTGGGGGACGAGTTCAAGGCCTACATTTCAGGAAAAGATAAAAAGGGACACTTTTTGCTGTCCAAGAAAGAAGCACATCTTCGCCTGGACTGGACGACATTTGAAAAAGCATTTGAGGAGGGTAAGAGTATAGGAGTAAAAGTGGAGAAAGTAGTCAAGGGGGGACTTTTAGCTAGCCTAGGTATAGTCCAGGCCTTTATTCCCGCCTCACACGTAAGTTTACAGAAAGAAAAGGATTTGAAAAAATTCATCGGAAGAAACCTATCCGTAAGGGTCATCGAGCTGCAAAAGAGGTCAAATAATATAGTTATCTCCCGTAAGTTATCACTCCTAGAAGAAAAGGAAAAGAGAAAGGAGAAGACCCTAGCCAGTCTAGAAGAAGGAAAGACAGTAATGGGAAAAGTCAATTCCATAACCAAATTTGGCGTCTTTGTCGATTTAGGAGGAATTGATGGATTGATTTATCCAGAGAATCTCTCGTGGGGATGGGTCAATGATCCCCATGAGATTGTTTCGGTAGGCGACAAAATAAAAACCGAAGTTCTAAGACTGGATAGGGAAAAGAAAAAAATTTCCTTGGGGTTAAAGCAGACAAAGCCTGATCCCTGGACCCTGGTGGAAGAGAAATATCGGGTAGGTTCAAATGTTGTGGGAAAGGTCACCCATCTGACTAATTTTGGAGCTTTTATAGAAATCGAGGAGGGAGTGGAAGGATTACTTCATGTTTCTGATATCTCCTGGCATAAGCGTATAGCTCACCCCAAAGAGCTCCTGGCGAAAGGGAAGAAACTAGAGGTAAAGATACTGGACATCAATGTCAAAAAGAAAAAAATTTCCTTGGGTTTAAAGCAGACAGAGCCTGATCCCTGGGAAAAACTCTTGGAGGAATACCAGATAGGAAATAGGATCTCCGGTAGGGTAGAACAGATTACTAATTTCGGTGTTTTTGTTAATTTGGCTCCTGGAGTCGATGGATTCATCCATGTCTCGCAATTAGATAAAGAATATATTTCGCATCCGGAAATGATCACTTCTGTGGGTACTCAAATAGAAGCAGAAATCGTAGAAATCGATCAAGAGAAGAGAAGAATCAGATTAAGCATCCGTCAACTAAAAGAGAAGGACGGAAAAGAACAGACTTCTCGCACCTCTGTCCAGGAGGATGAAATGCTTATCGGAGATTTTGTTGGAGAGAAGATGAAGGAGAAACTCAAAGGTAATTTTGGAAAATAGAATGTTTTACCTTTTCTTCACTATAGCAGTAGGCTATCTTCTGGGTTCCATCCCCTGTGGATATCTAATAGTAAAAGCAATAAGGGGAATAGATGTTAGAAATTTTGGTAGTGGAAACATAGGAACGACCAATGTGCAACGCATCCTAGGTTCAAGTTCTGCTCTTCTGGTACTAGCAGGAGACATGGGCAAAGGAGCCCTATCTGTCTATCTGGGGGTTCTTTTAGCTCCCTTCGCTCATATAAGTCCCCAGGTTATGGGGGGAATGGCAGGAATTACCTCCATTATCGGACACAATTGGCCTGTTTTTCTAAAATTCAAGGGGGGAAAGGGAGTAGCTATCACTGCGGGTGTTTTCCTCACTCTCACCCCATTTCCCCTCATGCTCTCAGCTCTGGTTATGGCTCTGGTAGTGGGACTCACCCGCTATGTCTCCCTGGGATCAATCGCAGCAGCAGGAGCCCTTCCTTTCTTTGTCTGGTTTTGGATGAAGGAGGGATCTTTTTATCTAGTTCTGAGTGCTTTGGCAGCCTTGCTTATTCTCCTCAGGCATCGATTGAACTTGCGACGTCTGCTCGAGGGAGAAGAAAGAAGATTAGGAGAAAGAGTAAAAATAGGCACGCACAGGGAGTAATTTGCTTTGTGAGTTTATCTTAAAAAGTGGAGGAATTATTATTACACCCTAAGGAGGTGGAAGATGAATAAGGCAGAACTGGTGGAGGAATTAGCCAGTCGGACAGGACTCACCAAAAGGGCTTCGAGAGAAACGGTAGACACAATAACCTCAGCCATTACCGACTCTCTCGCCAGAGGGGAAAAAGTGACATTGGTGGGTTTCGGAAGTTTCAAGGTAAGAAAGAGAAAGGCCCGTCGGGGAAGAAATCCCCAAACCGGTAAGGAAATTCAGATTCCGGCTAAAGAAGTTCCCAAGTTCGAGCCAGGGAAAAGCCTAAGAGAAGCGGTGGCCTAAGAAATCTTTATCGGGAGGTAGAAGACATTCCTTCCTCTACCTCCCGAAACTGTGAGTGTAAATTATTGAAAAAAGAATATCAGTCAGGGGTGAATACCCAGAAGCTTTTTTTTTCCATAGGGGAGGTAAGTGAAATTACTAACCTAGCTCCATCGGTTTTGCGTTTCTGGGAGAAACATTTCAAACAGCTCTCTCCCCGAAAAAGCAGAGGTGGACACAGAAGATATCAAAAAAAAGATTTGGAATTGACCCTACAGATAAAAGACCTTCTCTATAACAGGAAATTTACCATCCTGGGGGCTCAGAGAAAAATAGGCAATTTGCATGAAGAAAGAGAAATTGATCCTGCCCTATTAAAAAAAGAACTGCAGGAGCTCTTAAATATATTGGATTAATCCTGAGAGTTTTTGACTCCTCGGGGCGTAGCGCAGCATGGTTTAGCGCACTTGCATGGGGCGCAAGAGGTCACCGGTTCGAATCCGGTCGCCCCGACCACTTCAGTAATTTTCTTTTCTCGGAGCGAAAACATGATTAATGATAATATAAAAAGAGGACTAAATATCCTATGGAAAAAGAGCGTATCCTCAGCGGGATGAGACCGTCAGGAAAACTACATCTGGGGAATTATCTGGGCGCTCTTTCTGACTGGGTGAAGCAACAGGACACATATGAGTGTTTTTTCATGATTGCTGATTGGCACGCTCTTACTGATAGAACAGACACACGTCAAATTAAGCAGGATACGGAAGACATGCTCATAGACTGGCTTGCTGTTGGGCTGAATCCTCAAAAATCTACCCTTTTTCTTCAGTCCGAGATCCCTGAGCACGCTGAGCTTCATCTCATTCTTTCCATGATCACCCCTATTCCTTGGTTGGAAAGATGTCCTACCTACAAGGAAAAACTGGAAATGGGACAGGAAAATAATTATGGCCTATTAGGCTATCCAATTTTGCAGGCAGCCGATATCCTTATCTACAAAGCCAACAGGGTTCCAGTGGGAGAAGATCAACTGCCCCATCTAGAACTCTCCCGGAAAATAGCTCGTAGATTCAACAATCTCTACGGAAATATCTTCCCCGAACCTGAGCCTTTTCGCTATAACGCTGTCAGAATTTTGGGACTGGATGGGAAGAAAAAGATGAGCAAATCCTATGGTAACCAGATCGCCCTATCTGAGGAGCCCCGCCTTATCGAGAAAAAAGTCCTGGGAATGTTCACTGATCCGGAGAAAATCTATTTGAAAGATTCAGGACATCCCGAGAAATGTAATGTATATAGCTACCACCAAACTTTCGGACCTCTTTTGGGCGAAGATCTTGATGGGATTTTTGAAGACTGTCGAGAAGGTAGACTCCCTTGCAAGGAGTGTAAGAAGAATCTTGGTCAGGTACTAGTCAAAACCCTTACGCCATTTCGTGAGAGGAGAAAAGAACTTGAGGGTGATCGATCGAAGCTCGAGAAAATTCTGGCAAAAGGTAAGAGAGCTGCTGGTGAAGTAGCCAGAGCTACTTCAAGAGAAGTAAGAGAAGCTATGCATATGTCATAGGTAAAGGATAATAGCGAATGCACCGATACAGCAAATGGCTACTGCTATTTATTATAGGACTGATAGGCTTGGCCATCTGGGCTGTCTATCCTCCAGGGGACAAGATTAAGTTAGGATTGGACTTGAGGGGGGGGATTCATCTTGTTCTGGAGGCAGATACTAGCAAACTTGATCCCACTCAGGATCTGAAAGACGCAGTTAATGTGGCTCTAGAAATTATTAGAAATCGGGTTGACCAATTTGGGGTTAGCGAGCCCACCATTAGCCGCCAGGGAACTAGTCGAATAATAGTAGATTTGGCAGGAATAGAGGACCCACAAAGAGCAGTAGAGCTAATAGGAAAGACGGCCCTTCTTGAGTTCAAATTAGTAGATGAAAAAGGAGACCTCAATAAAGCTCTGGAGGGTAATCTTCCCCCCGATGATGAGATACTTTATGAGTATGTTGATGGGAACCCCCGTCCCCACCTCATCAAAAGAGAGACTCTTCTTCCAGGTAGGTTCATCGAAGATACTCGAGTAGAGATTGATAGTTGGGGACAGCCTTATATAGCCTTAGAATTTGACTCTGAAGGAGCACAGATTTTCGCCGAGATTACTGGAACACACGTAGGAGAAAGATTAGCTATAATCCTGGACAATGTGGTTAAATCTGCGCCGGTGATAAAAACTCGCATTCCAGACGGAAAAGCCGTTATCGAAGGAAGATTCACACTGGAGGAAGCTAACGAGCTACGGATTATTTTGAAAAGTGGTGCTTTGCCTATTCCCTTTGATATTATCCAGAATACCACTGTAGGTCCTTCTCTGGGCCGAGATTCTATCCGAAAGGGCCTCATCTCAGGAGTAATTGGATTCATTGGGGTAGTTCTTTTTATGGCCATCTATTACCGAAAAGCTGGCCTCATTGCTGATATGGCTCTTTTTCTTAACCTCCTTTTCCTCCTGGCAGCACTGGCTGCCCTAAAGGCAACCTTAACTCTGCCAGGCATCGCCGGGATTATTCTAACTATTGGAATAAGTATAGACGCTAATGTTATTATCTTTGAAAGAATCAGAGAAGAGTTAAGGCGCGAGCGAGCACCTCGTTCAGCTGTGGATACTGGCTACAGTAAAGCTTTAAGAACCATCCTTGATGCTAATATTACCACTTTAATTGTCGCCCTCATCCTCTTTCAATTCGGCAGCGGGCCTATAAAGGGCTTTGCTACAACCCTTTCCATTGGCATTTTGGCCAGTCTTTTCACCGCTATAGTGGTCACTCGGGTTACCTTCAATCTTCTCTTAGCAGGAAGACCAGTGAAAAAACTCAGTATTTAGGAAAAATTTTATGAAATTTTTCGGAGAAACTCATATAGACTTTATGGGACTGAGAAAGATAACTCTTGTCCTCTCAGGAGTGGCTGTCGCTGTTGGAATTATCTCTATTGTCCTGAGAGGAGGACTGAGCCTGGGTCTAGATTTTACGGGGGGACTAGAAATTCATTTCAAATTTAAGGAAACTCCTTCCATCTCAAAGATAAGATCTGCTCTAGCCAAGATAGATCTTTCAAAAGCGGTTATCCAACAGTATGGAAGTCGCCAGGAGAATTTGGTTCTGGTAAGATGCTCCGTGGAAGAGGCCTCTCAGGAGATTGCTTCCAATATAATTAACTACCGTGAGAAACAAAGAGAATTTAGCGATTTGAAGGAACTTAGAACTATTCCCGGAATAGAGGCAGTGGGATATGAGAACCTTTTGGGTATTTTTACCCTGGATTCTTCCCAGATGGAAAAGATTGATCTTAACCAGGCTACAGAAGATTCTCTCATTCCCGTCATACGCCAAATTTTCCACAGGAAAACGGTGGCCAAAATCGAAGAGGTGGTAAGAGACGAGCTAGGGGCCGTTACTGTGCAGAGTATCGACATAATTGGCCCTAAAGTAAGTCAGGAACTCCAGCGCAAGACTTACCTAGCCATAATTTTTGCCCTTGCGGGAATGCTCATCTATATTGCCTGGAGATTTGAACTTCGGTTTGCCGTGGGAGCATTGATTGCTCTGGTTCACGATGTCTTTATCAGCCTGGGAGCGCTTTCCTTAGCCAATTTTGATCTCAGTCTTCCCGTAATAGCAGCGCTAATTACCATCATTGGATACTCGCTTAATGATACCATCGTTGTATATGATAGAATCCGGGAAAATCTCAAAACCCATCGGAAAGGAAAAGATTCTTTGAGGGAACTCCTGAATCTTTCCATCAACCAGTCCCTGTCTAGAACCATCGTCACCTCGCTCACTACCCTGATGGTGGTAGTAGTTCTTTTTGTGTGGGGGGGATCGGTAATTCACAGTTTCACCTTCATCCTTCTGGTAGGAATCATCGTTGGAACTTACTCCTCTGATTTTATTGCTACCCCTGTAATTTATAGTTGGGCAAGGAGCAAAATGAGGAGAGAATGAGAGTCCTCATAGCCGCAGGAGGAACAGGTGGGCACATCTTTCCTGGAGTGGCTATAGCTTCCTATCTTAAGGAGAACATCCCGGATGTTCGAGTGCTTTGGGTAGGAGGAAACAAGGATACGGATTCTAAAGTTCTTAGCTCTCGGGGGCTACAGTTTACCTCTATCTCCATGCAAAGCTGGCCCAGAAAGTTTTCCGCAAAACAGATAGGCTTTGCCTGGAACCTCATTTTATCCTTTTTTCAGATCTTTTTTGTCCTGATTCGCTTCAGACCTCATGTGGTAGTGGGAATGGGCAGTTACCATTCCTTTCCTGCAGTTATCTTCTCCTATTTTTTAGGAATCAAAAGTCTTATCTGTGAACAAAATGTAAACCTTTCCCTAACTAATAGACTCTTAGCCAGGTTTGCCTCCCGAATAGCCATTAGCTTTCCTCAAACCAAGAAATTTCTCCCTTCGTCCAAGATAGATAAGATCTATCTTATGGGCAATCCTATCCGTCCCGAAATTCTGAGGGCCTCTAAAGAAAAAGCTCTAAGGACTCTGGGTTTGAAACAAGGCACGTTTACGCTTCTTTTTCTGGGGGGTAGTCAGGGAGCTCATACTCTTAATCGAGTGGGAACTGAAACTATTAATCTTTTAAAAAAAGAAAAATGTCTGAAAAACATCCAGGTTATCTTCATCACTGGCCGAAAAGATCTTGAATGGGTAAGAGAATGTCTTAAATTGGCAGGAGTCCCCTCTCTCATACGGGAATATCTGTCCCAAATCCAGTATGCTTATGCCGCTGCTGATCTTGTAATATGCCGAAGTGGAGCAACTACACTTGCAGAAATCACCGGCCGGGGTCTACCAGCTATCCTGATTCCTTACCCCTATGCCACAGATTGTCATCAGATGGAAAATGCCACACATCTTGAGGCTCAGGGAGCTGCCTATATCATCTCGGAAAAAGATCTTGCAGCGAAAAAACTAATGGCGAGTATTCTAAAGTTTCTGAGGAATCGGGATCTCCTCAAAAATATGGGAAGAAAAAGTAAACAGCTAGGTCGACCTCGAGCAACCGAGCTAATAATCAGCTTAATTCAGGATCTGGGGAAAAATTAAATGTTAAAAGGGGTAAGGTCCATCCATTTTATAGGAATCGGAGGAGTAGGAATGAGTGGTTTGGCTAAAGTTTTGTTCAGTATGGGGTACCAGATTTCCGGATCCGATGTAACACTGAACTCCCTCACCAAATATCTGGCGATGCGGGGAGTCAATATCTATCAAGGACATCATTCCTCTCATATTGGCAAAGCCAACCTGGTGGTAACCTCATCCGTCATTTCTTCCCATAATCCGGAGCTCTTAGAGGCAAAAGTGAAAAAAATCCCTGTTGTTCCTCGGGGGGGTCTTCTCGCCCATCTTACTAATAAGAGTGAGAGTATCATCGTCGCCGGAACCCACGGGAAGACCACTACTACTTCTCTTATTTGCTCCATCCTTAGTGAGGATGATAAGGATCCCACTATGTTCATTGGAGGAGAATCTAGCGATATTGGAGGAAATAGTAGGCTAGGAAAAGGGGAATGGGTAGTGGCGGAAAGCGACGAATCCGATGGTTCCTTTCTACTTATACATCCAAAAATCTCGGTTCTCACTAATCTCGATGATGATCATTTGAATTACTATGGCTCAAGAGATAAAATTCGCCGGGCCTTCCTACGATTTGCCCAGAACTTGAAACCTGGAGGGATATTAATAGTAAACAAAGATGACCGAAATTTGCGAGATCTACTAGCTAAGATTGAGCTATCCTCTTCCCAGAAAATAATCACCTTTGGGACGAGGCCTCAGGCTGACCTTCTAGCCAAAGAAATTACGCTCGAAGAGTTCTCATCATTTTACAGTTCTGTGTACAGAGGCAAGTTACTGGGAAAAGTAGGAATACCACTCCCTGGCGAATACAACGTGTATAATTCACTAGGGGCCATTGCAGCAGCTCTAGCTTTGGATATCCCGTGGAAGAGCGTAGAGAAAGCTATTTTCTCCTTTGGTGGAATTAAGAGAAGGTTTGAGTGTATAGGTAAGACCTCTTCCAACATCCTGGTGGTGGATGACTATGCTCACCACCCTACCGAAATTAAGGCTATTTTGAAAGCGGCTCGCAGGCTGAGACGGCGAGTAGTTGCGGTCTTTCAGCCCCATCGTTATAGCCGGACCAAAATTCTTCTCTCCAAATTTGCCCCTGCTTTCAAAGAAGCGGACATTCTTCTTCTAACCCCTATCTATCCGGCAGGAGACGCTCCCATCCCTGGAATAGATGGAAAATTACTCTTTGAAAGAGTTAGAGAAACTAGAGATAAAGATACCTATTACTTTTCATCTGAAGAGGAGATTTTGAATTTCTTAGAGGATATATCTAAAGAAGAAGACTTAATCATCACTTTAGGGGCCGGTGACATTGGAGAGATAGGAAGAAAATTTCTCAGGAGGGCTCTTCTTTCTTCTTAACCTCTACTTTTAGAGAAATTTTTACCTCTGAATGAAGTCTGAGGACCACCTCTCTTGACCCAATCACTCGAATTGGTTCTTCTAATTCCACCTTTCGATGATCTATGTCCAGGCTGGATTTCCTCCTAATTTCCTCAACAATATCCTGGTTAGTTACCACTCCGAATAGCTTCCCTTCCTCTCCCATCTCCCTTTCCATTACTATTTCAAACCCCTTCAACTTTTCTGCGATTTTGAGAGCCTTTAGTTTCCCCTTATCGTTTTTTCGTTCACTCACTCTTTTCATCTCTTCCCATCTCCCAATATTCCCTGGTGTAGCCCTAAAGGCCATACCCCTGGGAAGAAGGTAATTACGGGCGTATCCATCGGCCACTTTCACAACAGTTCCTTTTCTACCCAGACTCGACACATCCTTCTCCAGAATGATTTTCATTCTTTTCTCCCCTCTTACCTTTGTTTTTACCTTATAAGATTTCGATGAGTGAAAATATGTGAAAAACTTGTAAAAGTTGGGGAATCCTACTTACATGGCAAAAGAGCCATTTCTCTGGCTCTCTTGATTGCTTTGGACAATACCCTCTGATGTTTAGCACATACTCCTGTACGTCTCCTGTTTTTTATCCTGGCCCTGGTATCTATATAGTGGTACAGTATATTCACCTTTCGATAGTGTATGGAGCCATCTTTGGAAAAACAGAAACTACATACTTTTTTTCTTCTTCTTCTAAACATAGATCTCATGGCCAACGCATTTCTCCTTTTTTCTCAAGAATATCTCGGAACGCCTCGCTTTCGCTCCATATCAGCTTCACATTGTTTCTACTCGTAGAATCAGGTTTGCTCGTCGAGCGAGCTATTCTTTTCCCTCGTCTCATCCTCATCCATGGAAACTTTATCTATTTCTACCTCGGCCGGTTCTTCAGGTGAGGGTTCCTCTTTCTTCAATCTTCCCAAGAATTGTACCCTCCAGGCGATTACTTCGCTTTTTTTCCTCTTTATTCCGTCTCGATCTTCGTAAGACCTCACCTGCAGCCTGCCATCTACCATTACCTCACGTCCCTTAGATAGGTATTCTGCACATTGCTCAGCTTGCTTCCTCCAGACCACAACAGGAATAAAATCGGCTTCTCTTTCCCCCTGCTGATTTGTAAAAGAACGATTCACGGCAATAGTGAAGTTAGCGACCGGAGTTCCATCAGGAGTATACCGCAGCTCAGGTTCCCTGGTGAGACGCCCTATCAATAGTACTCTGTTCAGATTGGCCATCCTTCTTCCCCTTCACAGGAATTCTTTGCTTTGTTAACATAGCTCTTACTACTGCCTTATCTGAGTTCAGGAATTCTCTAATTCGGCTAATTCGAGATGGTTCTATCTCAAAACTGGCCAGAATAAAAAACCCTTCCTTGACCTTTTTTATCTCATAGGCGAATTTCCGCATACCTAGTTGATTCAAATCTTCTATCTTTCCTTTCCCATCTGAAATAATACTTTCTAACTTTTCCAGGCTCGCCTTCCTTGTTTCCTCATCCAACTCTGGCTGAAAAGCCAGCATAACCTCATAAGTATCCATTACAAAAATCCACCTCCCCTACTGACAGACTATCTACTGACTAAAGGTAAAATGTATTACATCACCATCTTCTATCCGGTATTCCTTTCCCTCTGTCCTCACTTTTCCCTCTTCTTTGGCTACTTTGAAAGATCCTATTTTCAGAAGCTCTTTCGCAGGAATTACTTCGGCCCGAATAAATCCTCTTTCCATATCTGAATGAACCTTTCCAGCAGCCTTAGGGGACGTAGTTCCCTTCTGAAAAGGCCATGCTCTTACTTCCTGACCTCCAGTAATGGTAAAGAAGGTTATCAAATTGAGGAGCTGATAAGTTCTCTTCAAAAGCCTGGTAAGTCCCTCTTCTTTTATGCCCAGTTCCCTCAAGAATTCTTCTTTCTCCTCAGGCAAAAGATCCCCCAGTTCTTCTTCTAACTCAGCACATATTTCTATTTCTTCCTCCCCTTCCCCTAGTAAATATTGCCTGAGCTGCCTAAGAAGAAGGGACGGAGAAGTAAAATCATCTTCACCCACATTAGCTACATATACCAAGGGTTTAGTGGTCAAGAAATCCTCTTCCTTTAACTTATGGTTTTCTTCTTTCGAGAGCGCTTTCCTTAATGACTTAGCTTCCCCAAGATGCTCCTTGGCTTTCTCGAGAAGAATGAGCCTGTCTTCATTCTCCTTTGGGGTAGATTTTACGAATTTCTGAAGTTTTGTCAATTTTCGCTGGAGCATCTGCAGATCTGACAAAATAAGCTCCAGCTCGATAATTTGTATATCACTTACTGGATCTACCTTTCCTTCGGGATGAGAGACCTCATCTCTTTGAAAGCATCTCACCACTTCAACCAGAACATCCATACCCCTTATGCGCGAGAGAAATTCATTACCAAGCCCTTCTCCCTTATGAGCACCTCTCACGAGACCGGCCACATCAACGAACTCAACTGCTGCTGGAGTTACCTTTTGGGGATTGATTAACCGAGCTAACTTATCCAATCGATCATCAGGAACAGAAACCATACCCACATTAGGAGAAATAGTAGTGAAGGGAAAGCTGGCTACCTGTGCTTTAGTATGGGTAACAGCATTAAATAAAGTGGATTTCCCTGCATTAGGTAAACCAATTATTCCCACGGAAAGATTGGCCAAAGATCATCCTCACTTCAGTCAGCATAGCTTTTTTCCAGAGTTGATCTGAGCATATCAAGTAGCTCCAAATAGCTTCTTAAGCCTCTTTTTTCAGCTTCAACCCTCAATTTGCTCAAAGCTCTCTCCTGGATTTGTCGGATCCTCTCCCTGCTGACTCCATATTTTCCCCCAATTTCTCTCAAGGAATGGTTCTCTTTCTTTTCTAATCCAAAACGAAGTTTTAATATATCTGACTCACGCTCATCTTTGATGATTTCTTCCAACAGACCCTTCACCTCTTCCTTCAGCATATCTAAAGTAAGCTTATATACCGGGGGAGGAATGCTAGAGTCAGAAACGAAGTCAATCATAGGAGTATCCTTATCGTCTCCCACCAATGTATCAATGGACACCGTAGCCTTGCCTACCTCCATTGTTTCCCTGATCCTCTTAAGGGGAATATCCGCCTGCTCAGCAATTTCCTGGGAAGAAGGCTGTCTACCTAGCTCCTGCTCCAGTTGCCGGGAAATTTTGCTAAGTTTCCGCATGAGATGAGCTATGTGGACGGGGATACGGATACTCTGAGATTGATCGCTAATAGCTCTAGATAATGCCTGACGGATCCACCAGCTGGCATAAGTGCTGAATCTCTTTC
>SDBS01005518.1_pt1 | contig 12309 bp, 10 predicted proteins | sample 2277091 | NCBI WGS metagenome assembly SDBS01 (sample SAMN10404972, study PRJNA504765) | marine sediment metagenome | isolation source: marine sediment core GS10_PC15, 163 cmbsf | place: Arctic Ocean: Southern Knipovich Ridge | collected 2010 | reverse complement strand
TTTAAATTCATTCAACAGTGTGTTCCAACCGTAAAAGATGTATGCATGCCGATGTCTGGAAGCGGTGCCTACACTTGCTACATATCTTTACGAAAAACTGCTGAAGGTCAAGGAAAAAATGCTATTTTTGCAGCACTTGCCCATGATCATTTCATAAAATTAGCAGTGGCAGTTGATGATGACATAAATGTATACAACGAAGAAGAAGTAATGTGGGCGGTTGCTACTAGAATGCAAGCAGACAAAGATGTTTTTATTATTAAAAATGTCATGGGATGTATGCTAGATCACACTTCTAACAATGGTCTTACTGCCAAAATGGGAATCGATGCCACCAGAAACCTGGACAATCTTACGCCAATATGTCAAGTTTCTCGGAAGGCATTAAATTCTGTGAAAGAAAAAATAGATAGACTTAATCTTTAGAAGAATTGATTATTAAAATATATTTTAGGAGGAATAAATATGATTATCGATGGACACTGTCATATCACTGATATCGATGAACCGGTCTGGGGATGGAAAGCATTTACAGGAGACGATTTAATTAAAGTAATGGATATTAACTTTCCGGTTAACGGAAAATTAAGAATAGTAGACAAAGCTGTAATTATGCCTGCTTTAGGTATAACTGCAATACCAAATACAACTTTTGAGGAACAGCATAAGCATGTAGTTGACATGGTTCGAAAGTATCCCGATAGATTTATTGGTAACATGGTTCTCAATCCCAGGCTTGGTGTTGAAGAAGGAGTTAAATATTTGGAAAAATTGGTTAAAGAGGATAATTTCCGAATGGTGAAACTGCATCCGACAATGCATAATTATTGGCCGAATTCTCCGGATTTGGTTTATCCGATCTTCGAAGCAGCCCGTAAACTAAATATCCCTGTGCTAATTCATACAGGTGAACCACCTTATTCAGTGCCTGTATTGGTTGCCCCTCTGGCCAAGGAGTTTAAAGATGTTCCTATAATTATTGCTCATCTTGGCACCCAAAAGATATGTTATGCTGATGAATGTGTATATATGGCACAACATCATGACAATATCTTTTTGGAAACCGGGTGGGGGGTACAGCCTAGATTAATTGAAGCAGTTAGGTCGTTAGGTTCATCTAGGCTTATATTCGGTAGTGATTGTCCTCCAATGGAAATTTGGAGCTGGGTACGACCTGTTGAGGTACTAGGTTGGGATCCCCCGTTAGGTGTTAATTTATCAACTCAAGAAGTTGAAAATATATTAGGAGATAATTTAGCTAAGCTCATGGGGATTTAAAAAAGACAATAGAAAAAACACTGAAACTAATTGTTTGGATAATTCGATACCGAAGAAAGATACTCGTAAAAAGGGTAAAAGATTACCCAAGAATAAAATTCCAGGAAATGAGAAAATATTACCCTAATGGGGATCGATGCCACCAGAAATCTGGACAATCTTACCCCAATGTGTCAAGTTTCTCAGAAGGCATTAAATTCTGTGAAAGAAAAAATAGATAGACTTAATCTTTAGAAGAATTGATTATTAAAATATGTTTTAGGAGGAATAAATATGATTATCGATGGACACTGTCATATCACAGATATTGATGAACCGGTCTGATAATGGAAAGTATATTCAGTAGACGATTTAATTAAAATAATGGATATTAACTTTCCAGGTAACGGTAAATTAAGTATAATAAACTAAGCTATAAAGATGTTCGCTATAGGTGTAAATACAGTTCCAAATATAACTTTTGAGTAACAGTATAAATATGTAGTTAAGATGGTTCGAAAGTATCCCGATAGATTTATTGGTAACATGGTTCTCAATCCCAGGCTTGGTGTTGAAGAAGGAGTTAAGTATTTGAAAAAACTGGTTAAAGAGGATAATTTCCGAACGGTAAAATTGCATTCGATAATGTATAATTAATGAACGAATTCTTCGGATTTGGATTATCCGATCTTCAAAGAAACCAGCAAACACAATATCTCTTTACTAATTCATGCAAGCAAATCACCTTGTTTATTGACGGTATTGATTACTCCTTAAGTCAACGAATTTAAAGACGTTCCCATAATTAGTAAATTAAATAAATAAATCAGATAATTATTTAATTGAACAAGAGATGCGAGCTTGGAAACAATACTATTTGAAAGAGGGTGGAGCTACTGAGTTATAAAAGGGGCAATGTTGATATTAAAATAAAAGTATATAAGAAGTTTTTGAATTAAATGAAAAATAAAAGATTGTTAATATTATAGTTATTTATTCAATAGTTTAACAGTCTTTTATCGGAGTACTGATTACGTTAAATAAATAATTTACTTCTTATTGATTATTGAATTAAACATATTAATTAGACAAGTATTTAACTGAATAAGAGTACAATCTTGAAACAATGTTTATTTAGAAAAGAGTAAGGTAAATAGTAAAAATGAAAATATATAAGGAGGTAAAATTAAATGAAAAATAACAGATGGTTAATGTTATTAAGCCGCATAAAACTCCAGACTCCTGTCTGGAGATGTAGCGGCAGCCCGAAGGGCTCAAGCTCGTTTTTCGCTTGTAGTTAAAAGAAGCCCCCAGCTCCTGCTGGGGGAGTGTCACTGTTGGTTTTAGTAATTATTTTTATGGGTTATATTACAGCTACAAATGCAAATGCTCAGGAAAAAATAATCATGAAATTACACAATTCACATGGAACAGAACACCCGTTTGAAGAAGGTGCTCTTCACCCAAACCACGCCGGTGCATTAAGATTGGCTGAACTGGTGTATGAAAAATCGGGAGGTACTTTACAAATAGGCATTTACCCGGCAAGTGCCCTTGGGGCTGATGAAAAGATTATAGAGCTTATGCAGGAAGGTATTGTGGACATTCATTTTAGTATGCCGGTGGCCAAAGCTGCTAATGTAATCCCGGACATGAATGTTTTTAGTTTCCCCTTCCTGTTTGTTTCTATTGAACACGGTAAAGCTTTTGCCCAAAGTGAGAAAGCTGCCGAACTGCTCAAAACGGCAGAAGAGCATGGTTTAGTTGGATTGGGATTTGCTAATTTTTTCCCCCGTTACCCTATTAATAGAGTTAAACCTTTAGAAAAAGTAGAAGACTTTAAGGGTCTTAAATTTAGGACTATGGGATTACCTGCTGCCCTTGATACCTACCGCTACCTGGGGGCAAATACAGTTTCAATCCCCTTTCCTGAATTATACAGTTCACTGCAGTTAGGGGTTATCGATGGTGTAGAAAATGACTTATTAACCATTCTTAGTCAAAATTACTACGAAGTAGCCAAATACCTTACATTAGTTCCAGTATGGCCTTTTGCTACTGTAACTCTAATGAGCAAAAAAACTTGGGATAAACTCTCGCCAACTCAACAGCAAATAATACAGGAATCAGTCCCTGAAGCATTGGAGTTAATGATGTCTGAATATGAAAGAAGCTTTGATGCAGTTTTTGAAATTTTAAAAAGCAAGGGAGTTACAATCACTAAACCCAGCAATATAAAGCCATTCATAGAAGCCATACAGCCGGTATATGATGATACACTATCTAAATTAACAAAAGAGCAACAGGATATGGTGCACTATATTGTAGAACTGGGTGAAAAATATTAGAACTATACAATATTAAGGTAGTAATAAATGATAGAAAAAGGTGGCTTTGAAGTTTTCGGTAATGGACTGAGGTAACTTTTATGAAATTAGTTAAATACTTGTCTAAATTAAGTGATGTTATTAATACAATAGCAAAATATTTTGTAGTTTTTTTGATGATTTTCCTGGTAGTTATTGTGTTTGCTGAGGTAATTGCTCGTTTTATCTTAAATACATCATTGAGATATACGGAAGAAATAGTGATTTATTCGATGGCTTGGATGATTTTTATCGGAGTAGGGGTTGCTGCAAAAGAAAATAATTTGATTTCTATTGATGGGTTATTACAATTGCTTCCTTCCAAAACCGTAAGACCCATAATCATTATCGGCAATATACTAATCATTACCTTTCTGGCTTATTTAATTAAAAGCGGAATGTATTATGCTTTAGTCAATATTGCACAACTATCACCAACCCTTCAAATATCAATGATTTACCCGTATTTATCAATTCCTGTGGGCTGTGCCATCTTACTACTACATTACATAAACTCAGTACTTAAACTTTTTTTAAGGAATTTAAGGAATAAGAATAACGGTTGTTTGAACTACGAATGAATTGTCGAATAATTTGAAAGGAGAACCAATACAACCTATGTATATTGTAGTCGTGTTTTTCATATTAATGATTATGGGTATTCCAATAGCATTTTGCATAGGGCTAACTCCTTTTATCTACTGGATTATTGGTGGAGGTATCCCCTCAATAATATTTCCTCAAAGAATGTTTAGCGGGTCGAGCATCTTTGTTTTAATGGCAATTCCCTTTTTTGTCCTAGCTGGTAATTTGATGAATTTTGGAGGCGTTACAAAAAGGTTAATTGCTTTTGCGCAAGCGATAGTCGGTAATATCAGAGGAGGATTGGGTATTGTTAATGTTGCAGCCAGTATGCTCTTCGCAGGCGTTTCCGGTTCAGCCAATGCAGATGTTGCGGGACTTGGTGTTGTATTGATCCCTGAAATGGTTAATGAAGGATATGATAAAGAATTCAGCGCAGCCATTACAATTACCTCAGCAACGGTTGGTCCGATAATACCGCCAAGTATATCTTTTGTTATCTATGGATCCCTGGCTAACGTATCTGTCGGAGCGTTATTTTTAGGTGGTATTATCCCTGGTATATTGATTGGCACAAGTTTAATCATTTTGGTCTTGATTTATAGCAAACTTAAAAACTACCCGAAGACCGGTACATTTTCCTTCCAACAAATAAAAAGTACCTTTAAAGATGCAGTGTTAGCTATAATTATGCCCACAATTATAATTGGAGGAATTTTATCAGGAGTTTTTACCCCTACAGAAGCAGCAACAATTGCCACAGTATATGCCTTTTTCGTTGGTTACTTCGTCTTTAAAGGGTTTAAGTTAAAAGGTCTTTTTAAAATTGTTCTTGAGAGCGTTGTTATAAGCGTTTCAATACTGATTATCATAGCATTTTCAAGTGTTGTTGGGTGGGTAATAGCGGAAGTACGAATCCCTCAATTACTGGTAGAATGGCTATTATCAGTAACCGATAATAAATATATAATTTTGCTTTTAATTAACTTGATGCTTCTGATGATGGGAACCATTATGGGTCCCACTACTGGCCTGATTCTTTTTACACCGATTTTACTTCCTTTAGCCAGGTTATTGGGAATTAACCTAATACACCTGGGTGTAATTATGGTATTAAATTTAACCATTGGGCTTTCCACACCACCTGTTGGAACCTGCTTGTATATCGGCTCTTCCATAAGTAAAGTCCCTGTTCCCAGGCTCTTTGTAGCCATGATACCTTTTTTACTCTCTAATATATTAATGCTTTTCTTAATTACGTATTTTCCACAATTAGTGCTATTTTTAGCGATGAAATTATATTAGGGATGAAATTATAAAATTTTAACCCCGGTAGTCAGTAAGAGGATGGAGGTTTAGGATGGAAAAATTTTTTATGATAAAAGGCGGCTATATTATTACTATGGATTCCAAGATGAATGTCTATAAAGACTATACGCTGGTTATTTCTGGGAATACTATAGTGGATATTCTGTCCAATGATACAGCGGAGAGTAAATATGCTAATGTAGAAGTGTTCACAGCTAAAGATAAAGTTATTTTGCCGGGCTTGATAAATACTCATTTGCATACCAACTTGATTAGAGGGTTTGGCGACGATAGTGCACTTTACCAGTGGCATAAAGAAGTAGCAGAAGCAGTAAGAAGGACTATTACACCTGAGGAAACTTATTTAGGAGCCCTGGTCGGTTATGCAGAGGCGATTAAATCAGGAACAACCACCGTCTTAGCCTTGGAAAAGAATTCAGAAAAATGCTACCAGGCTGCACAAGAAACTGGCATCAGAGCACGTTTAACTCCCTATATCCTTGATTTCGAAGATTGTGCCGATACTATTGAATTGAATTTGGCATATGTTAAAAAAACAGCTTCGCCAGAGGAACGAGTCAGATTCTGGTTTGGATTTGATAGCTTTCGAGAAGCAAGCCCAGAAATGATTAGAGAAATTGTGGCTTTAGCCAAAAAATACGAGACGGGACTTCATACTCATTCAAATGAATCCGTAGATGACGTATTGCTTTGCCGTAAGCGCTATCATAAAGATCCAATCATTCATTTATATGAACTGGGTGTATTAAGTGAGAGGACAGTCCTTGCCCATTGTGTTCACCTGACTAAAGAAGAAAAGACTTTAATGCAACAGACAAAGACAAAAATTGCTCATTGCCCCACAAGCAATATAAAGCTATCTGATGGGGCTGCTCCCATAGTAGAGTACCTTTTCCAAGATATTTGTGTCGGACTCGGGACAGATGGAGCAAACACTAAAGGAAATTACGACTTATTCGAAGAAATGAAATTTGCTGTATTGCTACAGCGGATAGTTCAAAAGAGGGCTGATGCTCTTACAGCACCAGAAATTTTAAAAATGGCTACTATCGGAGGCGCAGAGGTATTAGGTCTGTCTAAAGAAATAGGTTCACTGGAAAAGGGGAAAAAAGCAGATATCTGCATTATGTATTTGCGTAAACTTCACTGCCTTCCTTTTGATCCGGAAGAAGGGTCAATTTTAATCTCTCATCTTGTGTTTTCAGCGAACGGTGCCGATGTAGATACCGTTATTATTAACGGTAAAATTGTTATGACAAATAGAATTCTACAGACTATTGACGAACAAAAACTCCTTTTTGATGCTAATGAGGCTGGAAAACATTTAATCGCAAGATTAAAACTTAAGGGTATGAATTTTAAATAAAAAATATATAATATGATTATATCCCAAAAACTAAAGTTTTAACACAACATATTAACTTAAGCAGCAAGTTTAACTCTATATGTTCTTTGAAAACTAAATAGCGATAATAAATGGTTATATAAAAGGATAGAAAGCTCAGATATTGGCCTATTCATCAACCCTTTTATCAGTCTCTTACAGTTTATGGCCGATATCTTAAACCCCAAGTAGACCTTTACCCGTACTAATCCCCTTACCGGCAGATAATCTATCTTGTACCTCCTGCGAAGTACCGAGGGGATACCCTCAATCCCGGCTCTTTTTCGGGCCAGCTCTTGATATTCGGAAGTTCCCATCTCAGTAATAAGTCGAGAGCGGTGTAAGGTTTTCTCTGATACTTTAAAGAGGTAACTCTTTTTCTGTTCTATTACCGGACAATCTTTACGTAAGGGACAATTGTTACAGCGCTTCTTATCAAAGTGTGCTCTATAGGATCCTTCTTTAAACTTACTGGTTATCGGCTTATGACCAGAGGGACATTTCTTTACCAGGTGTTCTTTCTCATCTATCGCAAATTTATCACAATTATTATTTTTACCTCCTCCTACCAGGTTGGTAGAGATCATCCTTATACCTTTAGCTCTGGCTTTATTGTTTATATCTTCAGAGTGATAGGCACCATCAACAAGAGCGATAGTACCTTTATCTAATCTTTTAATGGTATCTTTAGCGAATTTCTGGTCACTGTAGGTATTTTTCTTTAGGTCATAGCCTTCTATCATCCGGTTGTTATCATCAAACTTCTCTATGAGATTGGCGGTATAACCGATGTGTTTCTTCTTACCCTTTTTACGGTAGGTGGCATCCGGATCAGTAGGATTTTGTAAAGAGTTAGGAGATATATGTTTAGATGACCTTTTCTGTTCCTTTAACATCCGGGCAAGGAGTTTAAACTCTCCGGTCTTTCTTATCTCTTTATCCTTTCTATATATAGAATAAAGCCTTACACCATCTTTGAGTACTTTTTTGATTTTGCTATTTAGATCTTTATCTCTTGAGCGGTAGATGGTATCATTATAATGGCTTTCATCTAAATATGGTTTAAAGTATTCCGGTAGAGTAGTATTTTTATCTATCACCTTTATGAGTCTTAAAACGGTAGAGTAGATAATTTCTAAGCGGGATAATTTCTTACAAGAAGAGCTTATCATCAAGGAGTCCATCCTGACGGTCTTACCATCTATTTTAAGTAGTTTAGAGAAAGATTTAGCCTGTGCCTCTATCTCTTCCTGGATAAGGTCAACACCGTATTCCTGGATATATTTATATACCGCTGCCCGAAAGTTGGTCAGGCTGTTTTTGGATACCGGTTGTTCTTGAAAACTGGTAGTATGTAAGGCATGTTGGTACCTGATATCAAACATTAGAGAATTAAGGGCTTCTTCATCTGATTGGTTAAAGATCTCCCTTAAGATGAGAAGTCCGAAATAGACATTTATCGGATTATTAGGCCTGGAAGCAGGATTATCACTATATAACACGCTAAACCGGTCTTCCTTTATGAAAGGGAATATCTTTTTACTGAAAGTTTCTGCCCAGGAGTTATTGAGATGTTTTCTCTCTCTTTCGGTAAGCGATAATAGTGAATCATGGATGGCCATTTGTTGTGCGTTATTTAGATGAAAGGACATCGGTAACCTCCTTATTGGTTAGTATTTTTATGACTTATTATACCATAAAACGCTAATAAAATAAAGGGTTTTAGCCATTTTTGCTACTTAAGTTTTCAAGGTGCGTAGAGTAAATAATTTAAATATGTTGGTTGATACTATCGAATACTATTTGTAAAATATGGGTACTTTTTGGGTAGTAACCATAATATAATAGTTCATAGGAGGGAATTGAATGCTGGAAATTGAAGATGTTAAAAAAATATTAGATGCTCTGGAAGAAGCTCAAGTTAAAGTGATCACTTTTCTTCCGGAATCAAGACTAAAACCCTTGTATACCCACTTGCTCGAGCAGGATAAATTTGAAGTTATTCCTGTTCCCAATGAATCAACAGGAGTCTGTATTGCTGCCGGAGCATGGATGGGTGGTAAGAGGTCAGTTATGATTATGGAAAATTCGGGTCTTCGCGTGGCTTCGGAAGCTCTGGCAAGGCTGGGATTACCTCTTCAGATACCTGTTGTTTTACTCATGAGTTATCGAGGTGATTTCGGAGAAGAAAATTGGTGGGGAATCAATCATGGGATTACCATGGAACCGATGTTGAAAGCCCTGAGAATCCCCTACAAAGTTGTTCGAAAATCTTCGGAAATTAATTCTGCCATTAAATGGGGTGTTCTTCATGCAGAGACTTCAATGTACCACACGGCTGTAGTTTTTGGAAGGAGTCTGATAAAATGAATCGATTTAAATGTATGAAAATATTAGCGAATAAACTGAAAGATGAATTGATAGTCATCTCTTTAGGCGAGATGGTAGATGAATGGGACAATGTATATCCTGGTCCAAAAACCCTATATGCCGGAGCATTAGGTATTAATTGTGGTGTTGCCATTGGACTGGCTAAAGCATTACCCCATCGAAAAGTCATCTGCCTCGATTCAGATGGGAGCATGCTCTTGGATTTAGGATGTCTGCCTGTATTAGGTAATGAAAGGCCGAAAAATTTAATTGTTATTGTCTGGGACAATGAAATCTATGGTTCTCTTTATACCGAACCGCCATTGCCCACCCATACGAGTAAAAATGTGAATCTGGCAAAGATGGCAGAAGGGGCAGGGGTAGAAAATTCCTTGACAGTCAGGACGGAAGAAGAATTTGAAAAAGTAGTAACCACTGCACTTTCAAGCAACGAACTATATTATATAGTGGTAAAACACGACAAGTCTCCAGCCGGTATTAAGTTAAAAAGGAAAAGATCAGACGCCATTGAAGATAAATATAGATTTTTGCGTTATATCGAAGATTCTGAAGGCTTGGACATTAAACCACCTTGCCGACAGCTGTGATTCAAAGAACAGATTTTTTCCATGTATTGAAATTATAAATTTGACTTTTTAATTGTAAAAAATATTGGCTTTTTAAAAGAGCAATTATTTTATTAAAATACCTTTGGAAAAAACTAATTGTATTACTTTTAAGTGGTGTTTACACTTTCTACCCTTTCCTATAGAAAATAATACTATCTATTTGGGTTCAGGTAATTATATTTAATCTTTATTAGTAGGTTAAATAGATGATATGATTTTATTGGGGGGGGATATTTTTTAATTGGCTAAATTGGAAAATTAACAATATTGTTATTAATATCTACAGTAGAAGAAGAAAAAGAATTATTGAAAAAAACTAGCAATTTATGCTATAAAATATGTATAGGTAAAGTCGGAACAATGGATAGCAGAGAAATTATTGCGGCAATAGAGACAACAGCAAAAAGAGAAGGGATTTTTCGTTCAGATTCATACAGAGAAGAACATGCAGTTTATCATACTGCTCTAAATGCATTAAAAGGTCTGTGTAGGGGAGAAATTGGAATTGGCAATTTGTTATCCTAAGAGGTCCTCCAGATACTACCCGAAGTGATTTAGGAGAATGGGTATCTGTAGGTATTTATGGGACGATAGGAGCCCCTATTAAGGAATTTGAACATGAGGCAATAGGTTTGGAAATTAACAATATTTAGTAATTTTGCCTATACCATTTAGCATGTCTTAATTAAATATTGTTTAATTTAGCGGGAACTCCCCATCTGTTAAGGTGGGGATGAGAGCAAGTTCCCGGCAAGTCGGGACAGACAATAGCCTGTAAAGGCGTGGGAGTCTAATTAATCGTTTATACTCTCAAGTTATATCTTTTCGCCCTTTTATTTTTGATATATTTTAAAAGAAATAAAGAAATAAAAATTCTCTGAATAAGTTCAGATACATATGCACCATTGCTAGGATAAAAGAAGTAAACTAAAATAGAAACAAAAAGAGGTGCGTATGTATCATGAAGGGGAGCATTGGAACAACTACTTACCTGTCCTATACTCGGCCTTATTGGGGAAAGAGCATAATCAAGTTAAACTATATAGCCAAATTATCCCCTAAGGCCAAGGTAAGATATAAAGCGATTAAATTCTGTGCAGAGGAACAAAATAAAACTAAACAAAAACTAAAAAAGTAAAATAAAAACCAAATGCACCTCAAATGAGGTAAAATATAGAAAGATAAACCCTAAGCCCATAAGGAGGTGCAAAAGGACGAGATTGTTGAACGTTTGAAGACCACATACCCGGCATAGGTGAATTTTTTGCCCTGTTAATCAGGCGCGAGGTAGATAGAATTGATTGTTTCCTCACCTGAAGATAAATTATGTGCTTATACTGGGCTGACGTCATCTACTTAAAAAGGTTAAGGGCCTTTTTTATAATGTGTGCTATAAATAGGCGCTAATAGAAGGATGATCAAAGATCTAAAAGATGGGGAAAATAATAATGAAAAGTCAGTGCAGCCCCATAGAAAATAAAACTTGCATTTGGCTTTTGTAGAAGGGAGTGTTTATAAATTGTCAGTAGTGAAATTTGAAACCATTGGTGAAGCAGTAGACAGACTAGTAACCGTACCGATGTCTAACTGGACAATTTTAAAAGGGTTGCCTTTAATAGATTTATATAATGCTGCTCGCAAAAAAGCTGGTATGCCTCTTACCTTAAAAGCAGCGCAAAAAATAAAAGAGCGAGTAAAGCCAGGGGACCATATTATTTTTCTCACAGGGTTCGTTATTCCTCACTTTCAGAAGGCAGAGACTGACGGACCTTTAGGGGCTGCAGCATTAGCTAGAGCTTTAGACCTTGCATTTGGTGCTGTTTCTTTTGTTTTTACTGAAGAAATGCTTCGAGATGCGGTAGCTCATAGCTTTAAGGGCATTGGTTTACATACAACAAGTTGGGCAAATTACAATTATACAGAACGGGGTCGTCAAGTAGTAGTGGAGGGGTTTCCCTTAGAACATGAAAAGGCTAAGAGTCGAGCAATAGAAATTCTAGATACTTTAAAACCCTCTGCAGTGATTGCGATAGAACGTCCTGGATGGAATGAAAAACGAATACATCATAGTGGTGCTGGTTTTGATATCTCCCATCATACAGCAAAGGTAGATTATATTTTTGAAGAAGCCCATAAACGCGATATACTTACAATTGGTATTGGAGACCTGGGAAATGAAATGGGTATGGGTTATATAAAGGATCAAGTAAAAGAGATGGTTCCTCATGGAAGTCATTGTTTATGTGGTTGTGGAGGCGGGATTGCTGCTTCTTCTGAGCCAGATTTAGGTATAATTTGCAATATTTCTAACTGGGGTGCATATGGGGTTGTAGCCTGTTTGGCAGCCTTATTAGGAGAATTAGATATATTACACGACTCGGATACAGAACGT
>SDBS01005517.1_pt1 | contig 12312 bp, 13 predicted proteins | sample 2277091 | NCBI WGS metagenome assembly SDBS01 (sample SAMN10404972, study PRJNA504765) | marine sediment metagenome | isolation source: marine sediment core GS10_PC15, 163 cmbsf | place: Arctic Ocean: Southern Knipovich Ridge | collected 2010 | reverse complement strand
CGATTGTTTTTTGATGACAACAGTTTATTAAAAAGATGGGAGCTAAATAAAACTGATTATAAACACAAAGTAGAAATTATGGAAGAACTTGCTTTGAAAGAGGGAATTATTGATAAAAATGGGAATCCTAACCTTAATCAATGTGTATATGTTGGAGATGATGTTAACGATCTAGAAGCTTTTGGAGCAGCTGGGCTGGCAATTGCGTTTAATTCACAAAAAAGTGTCGTTAAGAAAGCCGCTGATATAATAATTGTAGGTGGAGACTTAACTGAGATTCTCTCTCCTCTTTTCGATTATGAAATGGATAAGGAAAAAATATCATTTTATGTATCAAAAGATGTAAAAGATGAATGGATAAATTTTGCTAAAACCAATGATTACTCTACGTTACCTGATTTTATTATGAAAAGTATAGAATTCTACATTAAAGAAGAAAGTGCTTCCTTAAAGATATAGAATAAGACCTTGTTCTTTTTTGGAAAATATCATCAAAACGGTTAAAAGTTATAAATCTAACACAAATTTATAGTAAATTTCTTTTACCGAACTTTTTACTTTTATAATTTCCTTAACCTGAATCCCAACAATTTCTAATGCTTTTTGTACGTAGCCCATATTTGTGTATTCGAAGTAGAGGTGGTATAGTGGCATATCTAATACATACGCATGCATAATTTTTCCCTCAAATTCGTACTTAACACTCCCTTCGTCATAATACATATTCCAAATACGAGGTAGAACGCTACTGATAAAATCCTGTGGTTCTCTTTTACTTCTAAGAAATATATGGAACGGTCCGTTTTCACTTAGGCCAGCTTCAGCGGATTTTTCCCCTAATTTCCAAGTCATTTTATAATCACCATTATAGAAATCTTTAATTACTTCATCTATGAATGCTAGAAATTCTTTCACAGGAATCAAGGTTGTACCTAAAATACCACCTTCGAATATAGGATGAGATTCTTCAAATCTATGGATGAAATCATTCCATCGTTCCTCACTAAATTCGGAAATTATTTGATCTTTTCTTGCTATAAAAGCTACACCTTTAACGTTCATCTAGACCACTAAGATTTCCATTATAATTCTTATTTTCTACTTTATATCTTTAAAAATGTAGTCAATTCTTAATTAAAATTTTAGTTATAGATATATTATAAATCTTTTTTATTATAAAGGTGAGTTTTAACTTTTTTATTTTCAATGATTCCTTATTTTGTATTACAGAAAGAAACAAAATATATTTATTATTTTGCAGTTGGAAGAGTAAAGTAAAAAGTACTTCCTTTATTCTTACCATCAGATTCCATCCAGATTTTTCCACTATGCGACTCCACAATTCTCTTTGAAATATATAACCCTAGTCCCGTACCATCAATTCCTAAATCAAGCCCTTGCCCATATCGTTCGATTTTTCCGAATTGCTGAAAGATTTTAGTTTTCTCTTCCTCGGTAAAGCCAATCCCGTTATCACTTATAGAAACAACCACAGAATCTTCTTTTAAATCTGTTTTTATTTCAATTTTACCCATTGGTGGCGTGTACTTAATCGCATTAGTTAGTAAATTTGAAAGTACGTCGTGAATCTCCTCCTTTTCAATATTTGCATACAAATCATTGTGTATATTTAATTTAATTGATTGATTTCTTCCTTCTGCCAGAGATTCCAATTCATGTACGCAAAATTTAATGAGAAAGGACAATTCTTCCTTTTGTTTATTCGGCAGTAAATCGGGTGACTCTAATCGAGATGTTTTTAAAAGGTTGTTAATAATATTCTGAAGTCGTTCGCACCCATCATTTATCTCCCTTATCTTTGAAGTAATAACAGGATCTAATTGATCAGCATATAAACTCAAAATAAGATCCGAGAAACCTTTAATTGAAATGAGTGGTGTCTTTAATTCGTGAGACGCCCTTCTAAGAAATTCGGTTTTCAATTTACTCAACTCTTTTAATTCATTTTCTGCTTTTTTACGTTGTGTAATATCAACGGTCTCTTATCTCTGGGGAAATTAGCCAGCATTTCGTTTATCCACAACATGAACATACATATCTGGATCTTCTTGATCTGCTGGGTGTTTTATTCGATTTCCTTTCACATCAGTTTTTGCACATGCAGCAAAGCAATTTTTTTTCTTTTTTGGGTAGTTACTAAACCCAGTGATGGGTTTTAAATCTTTTTGTACCCTTTAATCTTTTTAAATTGCGAAGTATTCATCCCAAAGTTGTTGATAATTGCCGATCCATTTTTCAAGCTTCTTAAATTCGGCTTGAAAATAACGGTGTTGCGCTCCCATAACTCGCTTATCTGGAAGTTCTGATAAAATGATTTTAAACTCTTCAAATCTCGTTTGAAGTAATATTTTATGTTCGGGAAACCTACCAAAATTATGTCTAAACACACGATAATCGAGTATTCGCTGTGCTCCTTCTGGAGTCATCATATTCCGTTTAAATGATGGATAATAAGTATACTTTTTGTGGCAAGCCTCCAACAGATTATTGGTGGTAGGTATGAATGGATTCTGTTGATGGGCAATAATTTTTGGAAGCCATGATTCTAACTACTTTAATGCTGTATGAAGTTCTTTAATCCTTTTTCCTTTTAATCGCTCCACCGTACTCCGTATTATTTCAAGCTGGATGTAAGCATCTGTCTCATCTTTAGAATTAATAAGTGCATAAAATCGTTTCAAAAGCCACCGCCATTGTGTAGGGACGGGTTTCTTTGACCGTCTATATAATCCCGTAAATGCTTTTATGTGTGCAGAAACAATCCATTTTACGTGTGTTAGGCAATTTTATTGGACAATATGCTTAAAACTTCTGGTTCTAAAAAGCCCGCCTAAATTAATCGTGCAATCTTTTACTATACCATTAATCCATAATTTTCTATTTTTTCTACCCTCTTTTAAGACTTCTCTCCCTGCATCCCGTCCCATATCCTCCGAAATTTTAGCCACTGGCACAAATCTGGTGTTCACGTCCACCGTATCTATTGCATACATCCGTTCTTTGCTGATATTTAGATGGATCTCATCATATCCCCAATATCCACTGGAGGGCACTGGGGTTTCTTTAAGGGTTTCTCTGAGCGGTTCAGAAACTTCATTAATCCACCTCACAATGGTGGTTAGAGAAATTTCTATACCAAAATCAATTTTAAACACTCGCTGAATTTGAGAGGGCATTAACCCTTCCTTAATTCTTTATCTTATAAAGAATTAAGTTATCACTTATAAAAAAGAGAGTAATTTATATTTATATTGATTTTAAAAGAGCAAATTTACTTAGGAATTAATTCTGGTTTTAACATTATTATTAAGCATAATGGGATTATCCAAATTAAGATTGAGAAAAGAAGACACCACTCGATTAAAGGTTCCATAGTTATTAAGAATATAATGAACATAGTTAAAGGGCCGATTATACCATAAATTCCAAGAATTTTTGGAATTTTAGTATCATACAAGACGATTATCCAACCAAGAAAAAAGGCTGCAAGAGCAAAACCACCAAAAGCAAAAAACGATACAACGTCATGGTAACTAGCGAAGTCTAATAATGCATAATTCCTGTCTTCGCTGAAAATTCCGTTCCCAATATAGCCTAAACTTCCCATAATGCTAAAGAAAAATGCATAACTACTTAACCTAAACTTTAAACGAGAATAATGTTGAGAGGTATCATCTTTATTTGGTAATGGGGCAAGTAAGTTTTCGATGTAAAAAGCTAATGGTATTGTTAAAGTTCCAGCTATTATACAAGCGAGATCGTATATAATAGGTGCTGGTGTATGTGGTGAGCCACCAAGATCCGAGATCATATGTGTCCAAATAGTATATCCTTGCGGTCCGAAAAATACTGCAATTAATACTCCTACCAGAAGTAGAGTAAGATATGCAACTATTACGGTAAATGAACAGATCTTAACAAATTTATAATTAGTGACTATATTGTAAAATCGTGCTCTAGCATTATTTATCGATTGACGTATTGTCATAATAGATTTTATTATTAATTTTTTTTAAATTTATGGGATTAATTGATGATTAATTGATATTCATTTAGGAATAATTGAATTTGGTATTAAACATTAGTTACTTTTCGAATCATATTTCACCCTATCCAATAGCCTGCAAGCATCTCAGACTACTTTTACCTCTCGATTGGGGAATAATTTTTTTTAACAAATACTAACATTTTAATTATTTTTTATGATAGTATTTTTATAATTAATGATCTATTTTGATAGATAATTAAAGTTTTAATTTCATAACGTATCATAAAAGGCCTAGTTAACATTGGAAACAAAAATTCAACCTCTTGAAATATATAAAAGACGTGAAGAATTTGGATTGGAAAATTCGTTTAAAATGTTATCAGTTATCATAGAAACAGATAAAGATGATAATAAACGTAGAGAATCAATTAAATATTTAGGTTTAATTAGTGCTAATTCCATTCAATTAAAAAAGGAATGTTTTGAAACACTTGAAAACATCTTAATTTCAGAGGACAAGATTGAAATTAGATGTGAAGCAGCAAAATCATTAGGGAGAATTAAGTATGAAAAGGCATTGAAACCCTTAAACTGGGTGCTGGAACAAGAACCCGTAGATCATAATATCAAAATCTCGGTTTTAAAAGCTATACATAAAACTAGATTTGAAGAACCTGAGATAAAACTATTTATAAATGAATTAGATAGTGAATTTCATTCAATAAAAGATTTCATAACAATTCAATTATTAAGCCTGAAACATGAAAGACTCATAGAACTATTACTATCTGCTTTAAAAAACAAAAAATATTCAAATAAACATAAGACAGAAATCATAAAGTTAATAGGATATGAATTGTCAAGCATTAATATTTCTTTTGAAGACACTAACTATATAAAAATAAAACACCCTAAAATTCTATCTGATTTAATTCAAAATAAGAGCTTTTTACTCGAAGTAATTACACAAAATCTAAGAGAAGAAGATTCTAATTTAATGGAAGCCATTATTACAATTCTAAAAATATTAGGAAAAGAGTTAGAAAAAGATTTTATCAAATTTTTGTTAATTGATGATTTTATTGTAAAGAAAAATGCGATTATTTTATCTGGAAAACTAAAACTCAAGAATGCTGTAGATTTGCTAATTACAAATTTGGATAGTATATATAATGAAGTAACAATAGCAGCAATAGAGGCGTTGGGGGAGATCGGAGATTTATCAGCAGTACCCGAGCTTTTAGATATATTGGATATCGATGAAATAAGTTTTCAATATACAGATTTAGACATGAAGCTCTATATTTTAGATGCGATTAAAAAGATTTATTTGAACAATATCGACCCTTCTTATGATTATTTATACTTATCTTTAAGAAAAGATAATAATACTGTCAAAGAGAGCGTTGCTTTTATCTTAGGTGAGATTGGTGAAGAAGAATTTATAAAGCATCTAACAGATTTATTAAAAATAAGAAATTTGGATGTTAGAAAAAACGCTATTATAGCTTTAGGAAAAATAGGAAGTATTGAAGTATTAGGAAATTTATTTCAAATATTAGAAGACAAAAATTCTTATTGGCTAATTAAAAAAGTTGCAACAGATGCAATGTATAATATTTTTCAAAAAAATTGGTATCGAGTCAAAGATAATGAAAAAGATGCCATACGAAGTTTAAATAAGAGTATAGCACATCTTATCGATTATTTAGGAAAAAATAAGGATGAAAATTTTAAAGTAAAACTAAGCCTAATTAAATTAATAGAAGCTTATGGTGGGAAACAAGCCTTTCACGCATTAATCAAACGAGTTAATGATTTCCATAGAGTAGTAAGAATCTATGCCTCAAATGCAATTAAGAAAATTGAGGAAAGGCTAGAATTAGAAGATTCCTAATATTTAGTATTTTTTGGCTTTTTTTTTAAGTTATTTTTCAAAAACTCTAATTCTCTTTTTTCTTAATTTAATAACCTTTTTTTTTAGAAATCAATTTTACTTAATTGAACTTTTAAATATTTTAAAATCAGTTTAGAGTTTTAATTAGAAGATAATGACAGAAGATAATACAAATATTAACAAGACCGAATCTCAATATGAATATTCCTTTGAATATATTCAGAAAAAATTGGAAGGAAAAAGGGATTCATTTGGGATGTTGATGAAGGAAATCGTTCGAACTGGGATTTGCACTGAATGTGCAACATGTGTAGCTGTGTGTCCTGTATTAGAATGGGATGATATAGCAGGGCAACCAAAATTAATAGGTAAATGTACAGGATGCGGTATATGTTATAATCAATGCCCACGAACTATAACTGACCCCTATCAACTAATGGGAGGATTTAGAACGGGATATGTGGCAAATACAAATATTCCAGAAGTAATTGGAGGTCAAGATGGTGGAACTGTTACTAGTATCCTGAATTATTTATTTGATGAACACTTAATCGATGCAGCAATTGTCACGATGAGGGATCCAAGTAAACCATGGTATCCCGTAGCTCAAATAATAACAAATAAGGAGGATGCAATAAAGTCTTCAGGATCTATTTATAGCCATTCCCAAACCATTGAAGCATTAATGGATGCTGTTCGTCAAGATTTTAGATCTATTGCTTTTGTAGGGACTCCTTGTAATATAGATGCGGTATCAAAAATGTTCGATAGTCCTACTGGTATGTTAAAATATTTTATGCGATGTCATGTTTTTAAAATTGGATTATTCTGTATGGACTCATTTGCTCCAGAAGCTATTTACCCTTTCTTTGAAAAAGAAGGTATTGATTTGTCAAAAGTGGTAAAAATGGATATTAATAAAGGAAAGTTCCATCTTTATTATGAACTTCAAGGGGAACCAATAAAATCTTATACTATTAAACAACTTGATAAATTTAAATCTTCAAGTTGTAATTTCTGTACCGATTTAACAGCTGAAAATTCAGATCTTTCTGTTGGCTCTGTAGGGAGTGGAGCAAACAAAAATACTGTTTTTTCTAGGACTGGTCTTGGTTCTGAAATTATTGAAGATGCCGCAAAAAAAGGGTATATTAAAATTGAACCATTTAATGCCATTAATTTAAATGCAGTATTATTCCTAGCTAAACTCAAGAAAGTAGCACAATATAACATACAAAAACGTAAAGTCTTTATAATACGAGACTCTGATGAAAAGGAAGATCTACGAATAGAAACTAAACCAGAATCAGAACTTCCTAATGCTAAACCTCCACTTGGTACCCGAAAATTTCTGAGTATTAAAAAAAGCCTAAATAAAGAAACTAAATTTTTAACCATAGCATTGACAAACACTATTGGTCATGTTTTAGAAGATCTGAAGATGCGTATAGTTACTGTTGAAGAACTATTTGAAAAAAGACCTTGGATTACAACAATCAGAGAATTATTTCCATTTGAAACTATTGAAATAGGATATCCCCTAGATGGAAAGGAAGGTGAACCTATCAAAGCAAATATATTAGTTGAAGTGTCAACAGATGCGTTTGGAAAAATTCTTTCCAGAACGTTAAAAATAACCCCAAAAGAATAAAAAACCTAAATTTAATTATATTAAAAAGTTAAATGAAATGAATTATTATAAAAAAATATTAGAAATAAAGTTAAAATAAAGGAGTAGAAGTAAATTGAAAATATCACTCGTAGGTTTATCAGGTTGCGGTAAGACAAGTGTTTATTCAGTAGCATTTGCCGCAAAGAGTCCAGAAGAAACAAAAGGTTTGAGTCCTACAATTCTCTATGAAACAAGACGCCATCCATTTTTAGGACTACAAGTTGGAATCTTTGATTTTGGAGGGCAGGAAGAATTTCGTCGAGAATATATGGAAAAACCAGAAATTTTTAGAGGAACAGATATTTTAATTCCGATAGTTTCACTCCATGAACCAGGAACCTTCGAAGAAGCGAAACAATACTTTATAAGTCTATTAGATCTTTACCGTAAGAATAACGAAAAACCCAAAATTTTCTTGTTTCTCCATAAATTTGATACGACCGATTATCAGAAAGAGCTATTAGACACCAACGTCAAAAATGCCAAAGAAATTTTCTTGGAAATATTTAAAGATTACGATTTCAACTACATGCTTACTAGCATTTACGATCAAGATAAATTAGCTAAGGTATTCAGAGATATATTGATATCTCAATATAGTGAGTTAAAAACTCATGTAGAAAAAGCAGAAAAGCAACTCGATGAAATCAAAGCTAAAGTGATTATAGCTGATATTTCTGGAAATGTAATTGTCCATAATGTTCAAGGAGTTAGTAGTGGATTAACTTTAAGAGGAGATTTAAGAGATTTCATTAATTCGTGTAATACGGTGAGAGAAAACATTTTTATGTCAGATTCAGCTAAGTTTGGAGGACGTAATGAAGATGGAAAAGAAATTGAGCTCCATATTTTTAAATATATCATTTCAGTACTAGTAATGAAATCTGGAGAACTAGAGAGAGAATCTCAGGATAAGTTAAACTTGTTATTAAAAGATATGTCTCTCTTTGCAGATTTGATAATCTCTGCACACACAGATTAGAACTATATTAAAAATAATTTTTATTATTTCTCTCATTTTTTAAGGATAATACAAATTAAAGCGTAGAGTAATTAATTTTGGTTATCTGCATTTTAAAATATTATTTTCAACAAATTGAAATGTTCTTTTATCCACACTAAAATAATGAAATATTCTAATTTATTTCAATTAGAATCGCAATAAATTTATATAGAAGAAAAACCAAATAAATTATTGAGGTACCAATTGAAAATTTCAAATTAACTTAAATTTGAGTTTATAATGTCTGGCAAGAAAAATCAAGGATTCAAACAAAAACCTTCAAATTATTTTGATATTTTTCTTTCAATTATAAATTTTCTGATAGTAGTAATTATCTTGATCTTTTATAGTGGTAATATTTTTATTTCAGTTATTAGTGTGATCATTTCAAATGTTTTAATTGTACTCATTATTTATACTTTCATTAGGAATAATCCTTTTCATTGGTATTAGTGTATTGCATTTCTCATAGGTAGCTTTGTCTTTTTGCTCACTTTAACTCTGATAGATCCAATATTTGGAACTTTATTTGTTTTCGATTTTATTACTGGAGGACATTTATATTATTTTCATATGCATCTCACTTCAGATGGTTCAGCTTTCAGTTCAGCTGTCAGCAGACATGCGGGGGTAGGAATGAATATAAAGCCTAAATATTCTCAACGAGGTTATATTGACTCCGAATTAGAAAGGCAAGGAAAACAACAATATAGAAAACTTAAAAAACAATATAAAAGTAATCGAATCCTTGCTTACTCATCTATTTTAGGAATAATTTTATTCGCTTTGTCTATTTTTCACTATCTTTCTTATTTTGGATAAATTTTCAAATATTAACTAGAATGAGATATTCTAATTTATTTAATTATAATTGCAACAAATTTAAATAAGAAACACAATAAAGAAAATATTGAAGTATCAATTGCATATTATTAAATTATTATAGTTTTTTGAATTTATAATACCCGAAGAGAAAAAACAAGCTATTGAAGTGTTAAAATAATGAAAAATCGTTGTAAATGGGCAGAATATAATGATCTGATGAGAGATTATCATGATAAAGAATGGGGTATACCCATTCATGACGAATTTCTTCTTTTTGAATTTTTAACATTAGAGGGCGCTCAAGCGGGATTAAGTTGGAGCACAGTTTTACAGAAACGTAATAATTTTAGAAAGGCTTTTGATAATTTTGATTTTAACAAAATTGCTAGATACGATGAGCAAAAAGTCGAAGAATTAATGAATAATAAGGGTATAATAAGAAACAGACGAAAAATCGAATCAGTAATATCGAATGCAAAGGCATTCATAGACGTTCAAAAAGAATTCGATACTTTTAATAAATACATTTGGAAATTTGTAAATTTTAAAACAATTATGAATGAATTTAATGAACTTTCCGAATTACCATCTAAAACTGAGGAATCTGAACTGATGAGTAAAGAATTAAAGAAACGAGGATTTAAATTTATAGGTCCTACAATTTGCTACGCTTTTATGCAAGCAGTTGGAATGGTTAATGATCATGTTAAATTTTGTTTTAAATATGAAGAAATTAATCAAATTATAAAAAAATCATAAAGAGAAAAAAAATGATATGTTGTAATGTTTTTTCTGATGACTTATGCGATTTAAGGCGTTATTTCAATCTGTAAAACTAACAATCATAAACAACATATCAAATTATTAAAAAGGAGATTAACTATTTCTATATTTCTTACCTAATAATAAAAAGTTTTTATAAAATTCTATCCTTTTATAAAATTAATATTAAAAACTTCATCAAATCTGTTTAAACTTGGTAAAACTTGAGTTAGCCGATTTCAATAGTGCTTCTGTCTTTATTGGAGATAATTTAAATATAAGAACCCAATTCAATTTTGAGGAAGATGCTGAAATTCATTGGAGTGGGATAAGATTAATTACTAATCCTCCTTGTGCTAAAGAACTTCAAGTTTCAAAAAAGGAAATATTTAGTAAAGGTTATTTTGAAGCGGGAGAATATATCCGTGAAAAATTGTTCTTTATTAAAAGTAATGTTGTTCCTACAATAAGAAATAGAAATTTAAATTATAATTTAAAACTTATTTTAAGACAACCAAGCCCAATAAATCCGGAAGATGATCTAGTTATAAATAAATCTTATGATGTTGAAATAAAAGCAAAAGACTCGGGGCTTCACTTAAAAAAACTAAATCCCATATCATTTTCTATCTCAGGATTGAATGTACTTCTTACCAAGGATGTATTTAAGCCTGGAGAAACAATCAAAATTAGTTTTTCTTCAGAAGAACTTAAACACATCGAAATACGGCTATTGCAAAATTCAAATATAGTATGCTATTGCGAAGCTTACGGACAGAATTGCCGAAAAGTGGAAGAATTACCTCCTGCAATTGCCGGGAATGCTCATACAGGACTTATTGATAAAGGATTTTTATTATTGAAAGTTCCCGAGATTGCAGAACCAAGTCATAATTATCTTTGGTCGCCTTCTGAAAAAGAAATGTTTGGATTTCGATATGGAGCATATACAAAATGGTCTCTTTTAATTATAGGAAAGAAAAAACCAGAATATGGAATAGAACCGGTTAAACTTGAAGTCCCTATAACTATTGTAAGAAAAGCTATTCCAGAGGAAAAAATTGGAGCCGGATTATTTTCAGAAGGGGCTTCTAGATCAGTATCCTTATTTGAAGGGATCTCCTCTAAATTCCAAAAGACCTATAAAGTAATTTCTATCGATTCTGATATTGAAATGTATCGCTTAAAAATAAAAAATATCTCAAATAAAGATCTTGATGGCGTTACAGTTAAAGTTACTGGAATACAAGAAGGAATATTTGAAACTGCTCCATTCCTAACTGGATTTAATACATGGAAAAAAGATGAAGAAAAAGAGATTGGCTATGGAATTAAACAAAATGTAACAGCTCTAATTTCAATTTTAGAAGATAATAGCCAAAAAAGTATTAGGATTCAATCTCCTGTATCAACGGAAAGCTTTTTCTAAAAATAGAATAAAGAAAATTATTCAATTTATTGCTGAAATAAATTTATTGTTGTAATATTTTTCTAAAATCAATCTTAGAATATCTTCAAAACAATCCAAAATACCTTCCCCGTTTAATGCAATAGTATATCGTGATTGTATATTTTTAAAATGATGAAAACTTATTTCTTTTAAGAACTGAATTGATGAGAACTTATTTTTTAAATCTTGTTTGTTAAACGCAATCATAATTGGAAGATCCTTTATTGAATCTTTAAAATAAGAATTTAATTCATTCCATGAAATCAAATTTCGCTCATAAACATCTTCCTGAGAATCTAATACAAAAATTACACCATCTACCGCTCGTAATGTAATAGGTCTTGTTATACAATAAAAATCCTGTCCAGTTGTTGTATAAATATGGATTTTAAGGATCCAATCTTCGTTTTGAAATGAAACCACACCATAATCAAAAAATAAAGTCCTATTTACTGTACTTTCAATACTACAAATTTCTTCTTTTTTACCAAAGTGCGAAAACAAAGATTTAATTGATGTTGTTTTACCCGATAAAGCCGATCCAAAATAAACGATCTTTATGCTTATTGTTTTATCACAATGGTCTATTAGCAAAATATAAAATCCTAAGTTTAACTGTTAATTTAAAAATAGATTTATAAAATCCAATAATTTTTTAATTGTATAAAATGAAACAAGATAAAAAGTGTTTTAA
>SDBS01005516.1_pt1 | contig 12315 bp, 8 predicted proteins | sample 2277091 | NCBI WGS metagenome assembly SDBS01 (sample SAMN10404972, study PRJNA504765) | marine sediment metagenome | isolation source: marine sediment core GS10_PC15, 163 cmbsf | place: Arctic Ocean: Southern Knipovich Ridge | collected 2010 | reverse complement strand
TATTATTTTAGAGTATTCTAATAAGATAAATATTGTATTTATTATTCCAATTCTTTAATTTATCTTTTCTTAAAACAGTTTTATACTCCAAATGATCAAATCAATTATAGAAATCTGATTAAATTTGTACTATTAAAATTAAGATGTGAGCATTGATGAAGAAAATCGTTCTAGATCTCGAAAATCTCAGTGAAGAAGATAAGGTATTTAAAGAAGAAATTGACGAAATTATAAAAAAAGAGGTATCTCCTCTGGTTCAAGACTTAGACGACGGCAAAATTAGTGTCTGGGATGTATTGGAACCTTTAGGAAAAAAGGGATTACTTGGTTTAAGGTATCCAAAAGAATCAGGAGGTAGAGGGGGCACTTATATTCAAGAAGTGTTGCTTACCGAGGCTTTATCGTATGAGTCTTTAGTGCTAGATATGGTTCGCGGCTCTAGCGTCTACCCAGCTGGATTGATAAGGACGTTTAAAAAAGAAAGTCTCTATAAACACATCAAACCTTTAGTTCAAGGTGTAAAAAAAGGATGTTTTTGCTTTACAGAACCTGATGCGGGGAGTGATCTCTCTAGGATGAAGACAATCTACAAAAAGGATGAAGAAACTGGCGATTTCATTCTTAATGGGGAAAAAAGATTCATAACTAACGGATCTGTTGCCGATATAATGGTTGTATACGGCCGGAATGGAGCATTTATAGTCGAATCAAGTTCTGAAGGGTTCGAGATGCTAGAGGAATATAAATTAATGGGACTTCATGGTCTGAATCTCGGCCATTTGAAATTCACAAACGTCATAGTTCCAAAAGAAAATGAACTCTTCTATAGGGAATTAAAACCGTCATCAGAAGGAAATCAAAAAAAGAGAACGTCAGCGATCTCCAGCATGCAGCAATTCCTAGGACCAGAAAGAGTAAGTATGTCATTACAAGCTCTGGCAGTAGCCAAACGGGCGATAGAAGTTGCTGTAAAATATTCACAAGAAAGAGTTCAATTTAAAAAACCCATAAGTCAATTCGAGGGAATAAGCTTCAAAGTTGCTGAAATGATTGCGAATTTTGAGGCGGGAAAAGCTTTATATTTTAAAGCGGCCAAGAATTCTCGACATTCAGCAATGGCTGCGACGTGTAAATTATTCTGCGTAAATGTCGCTCACAAGATTTGTGATGATGCTCTGCAGATTTTGGGGGGAATAGGTTACACAAATAAATATCCGGTCGAGCGATTACTCCGGGATGTTAGGCTCCACCGAATAGGCGGCGGAACGGATGAAATAATGAAATATATAATCCAAAAGGAAATTTTCAAGGGATTCAATAGGCAAGAAGGAGAGAAAACAGAAAAAAATGTAGAATTTTGGTTTTAATTTTCTCGATCTTTATTTATTACATTGAATCACTCTGATTCAATTATTTCTTCTTTTGCCGTAATCAGCTCAGTAATATCTAATATGGAACTGAGAAATGCTTTTTTCTCTTTATAAATGATGGATCTCACGGAAATCATTACCCAATATCCATTTCCCTGAATATTTCTGAATTTTACTACAAAATTATTTACTTCCCCCTTTTCTTGCAGTATTCTAAGGAGTCGTTGGTAATCCTCCTGATTTGCATACAAAGCCGAAGGTCCAATTTCATTTAGATCTTCCACAGTATAACCGGTTATTTTACTACAGGCTTCATTTATATCTAATATTTCACCGTTTGGGTATGCAACTCCTAAGCCAATTGCTGAATTTTTAAACAAATTGCGGTAAATTTCCTCATTTTCTTTTATAGATTTATCCATTTTTTTGCTTTCTGTTATATCCGTAAAATTAATGATCACTCCAATAATATTCCAATCTCTTTTGATATTTCCGAATTGCACTTCATACAACGTGAAAAATCCTAACGGATCTCGTATGTTAACCTTGACCTTCTCTGCTCGTCCATATAAAAACATCTGGGAAATACGATCTTTAACAATTTTGTGGTATTCAGGGGTGATAATATCATATATCTTGTTGTTATGCAAATCACCCTTATTCATTCCTGTGAAAGGCCGATTGATAAATTGAATAGCGCCTTCACTATCTGTCATAATGATATAATCGGGAGAATTTTCCAAGATAGCAAGCATGATTCCACTGCTTTCTCTTAATGCTTCTTCCGTTGTCTTAAGGAGATTATGTTCTTCAACAATTGATTTTTCCAATCTTTTTCGCTCAGTAATATCTTGTGTGATCCCCGTGATCTTCGTTATATTTCCCTTTTCATCCCTGATTGCCTCTCCTCGTGCGTTTACCCACTTTTCAGTTCCATCTTTAGTTATCAAACGGTGTTCAATGTTCCAGCTTTCTCCGTACTCCATTCCTCTCTTTATATGGTAGAGATCATATTCTCTATCATCGGGATGAACTACTTCAACAAAAGTATCGAGTGAGATTTCATCATGTTTAAGATTAAAAATTCTGAAAAATTCATCAGAACCTGAAACTTCTTTGGTAGCAAGATCAACATTCCAATGTCCTATTTGGGCCATTTTTTGAGCTTTTTTAAGGTTAATTTCGCTCTCCTTTAATTTATTCTCAGCTTCTTTTTGTTCGGATATATCGCTATTAACCCTTACGTAGCCAATGAGGTTCCCTTGTTCATCTTTAAGCATTGAAATTGAGCAGAAAATCTGCACGGGCGCTCCATTGTGTTTGTGTTTGATAACTTCTCCACTCCAAAAACCTAAATTTGTGAGGTAGGTATCTATTTTCTCCCTTGAAGTGATGTGAAATTTCGGTTGAACAATTTGATCGAAATTTTTTCCAATTACTTCTTCTGATTTCCATCCAAATATCTTCTGGGCAGCAGAATTCCAGGTTAGAATATTCATTTCCAGATCAGTTGAAATTATGGCTTCTGAAATGTTCTCAAGTAGCATACTTTGATGGAGAAGTTTCTTTTGTGCTTTTTCTTGCTGTAATTTTGCGTTCAAAATAACCTCATTAATATTTTGATAGAGCAGGCGATATCGCTCCTCACTTTCTTTTAATTTTTCCTCGGCTTTGTTTCGGTCAGTAATATCTTCTCCTGAACTTAAAAAGCCGATTATTTTACCCTCATCATCTTTTAAAACTGAATTATGCCATGCAATCAACTTTTCTTTACCGTTCTTGGTCAAAATCAGTTTTTCATAGTCTTTGATAAATTCAATTTCATCGGAAAGCAATTTATTAGATATGGAAATTATTTCATCCCTAATTCTTTCAGGCAAAAAATTATCAAACCAATTTTTTCCAATGATTTCGCTTTCCTCATAACCGAGAACCTCACAACCCTTTTTATTTACAAGCTTAACTGTTCCTTGAGTATCTATTCCTATAATCATCACTCTTGCTAAGTCTAAATAGCTTTGGGCTTTGTCTCGCTCTTTTTGTATAATGATTCCTGCATTTTTATAGACTGTAATATCTCTAATTGTCGCTATTACTGCTGCAATCCTTCCATCATCATCTTTCATTGGAGAAAGGTCAATATGCCACCAAACATGGCCCGATGGTATCTCAATTTCTATCTCTTTTCCAACAATTTTTCCGGTTTTAAAAACTTGACGGATAGCTTCAATTTTTACTTCCAAAGGAAGTTCACGGAGATATTCATCAGGAGATTTTCCTATATAGTTATTAAATGTAATACTATAAAATTTTTCAAGCCGTTTTGGACCCCAAGCAAAATTTATTACATAATTTTCATCTAAAATAAATACAAATGTTTCTGCCTGAGATTTAAGCACTTCTTGAAGAAAAGATTGTCCTTCTCTTAACCCTTCTCGTGCTAATTTCATCGCTTCAACCTCAATATGTAATCTCTGGTTTTCAGATTCTAACTGCTCTATCTTTTGTGTAAATATTTTGTTATTCTCAATGTTTCCTGTCTGATTGGAATCATTTCCTTTTTCATTCATAAGATATCCCAACGATTCATTATGCAGATTCGTCAATACAACGATTAAATTGATAATATTGAAGAAATAATTATTCTACCTTATATTTTCAATTCAATCCACAATTTTTACTTCATATTTATCTTCAATCTACTTTCCTAAATTATTTTCTAAGTATAATAATGTGTAATTTTTGCGGAAAAAAAGATTTGTTTGGTCAAGAATGAACAAAGTTTTTTAATTTTAACGGTCCTTTTATAATTTATACCGTTAATTATCTATTTGATGGGATCCGTAAATTTCTGTGTAACAAGTTGCCTTTGAAGAAAAAAGCAGTGATAAAAAATCCTGAAATTAGTTTTCTCCTGATTATTTAAACCAAATATTCATACACTTTAATGGTATCTCGTCTCATAATCTCATCTACATTGAGATTTTCGTCCAAAATATTCACTTTATTGTAGAGCGTTTGGAGAAGTAAATCAGAATTTGAGGTTCCTGAGTTATTTTTTGGTTTGGGCATTTCTAACAATGCTAGTTTCATTGAATACTCGAATCTTTTATAAAATTCGGGATAAATTGAAGTGATAAAAAATCTTGAACTGAATTTTTGATTGAATTTTTTTATAAGATTTTCAAGTTCACGTTTTTTTCTGGGTCTCTGAAGAAAAAATTCAGATTTATGAAGAAAAACAACTACGGAGGCAAAGGGGCAGTATCTATTTTTTAAATAATAGATTCTCTTAAGTTTTCGCTCCCATTTTTTTTCATCCCTGTTTTGAGTATTTAGGATTAAAAGAATCCCATCAGCTTCTTCAAAAACCATTTCTGCATCCTCTCCGCTTAAATACCTTGAAGTTAAGGCACCTGGAATTTCAAAAACTGCCAATTTCTCTTCATTTTTTTCAAAAACATTTACTTCTATGCTGTAGGTCGGTTCAATATCTGTATTAATAACTTCTTTTGAATCCATTCCGTAAAAAAAACATTTTATTATTGCTGATTTTCCACAATCAGGATCTCCAACTAAAACAACTTTGGATTCTTTCGGCTTGAGTTCTTCGGCATTCTCTGTTATTAATGAATCTCTGACAATATTTTTAATATAATTTCTCGTATTTATCATGGGATTTATCTCACTTTTTGACATGTTACCACCTGTTGATTATATCTTGAATCTCAAGACTTTTTTAGTGTTAATGGATGATAAAGTTAGTAGGAAAAATTGAAACCCAAAGTTTTTTTTAGCCTTCAAGCAGGTCAAATAGATTCGATTTAATAAAATTTCTAAAAGTCAAATAGATGTGATTTAATAAAATTTCTAAAAGTATTATATATAATTGATCTGTTATAGTCGTGAAATTATATGGGAAAAACTAGCAAAACTCAAATGACTATTCTTTTTTTAAAGAAATCTTCTAAACCAGACTCTTTTATTTACTTAAATTGAATAAATGGAAAATTTTATCTTATATCCTCGATTAAAGGAATTAGAAATGAACTACTGTGAAAATTACATCCAATCTTCTTCAAAAAGGCATAGACTATAAAATATAAACTCAAAAAAAGTAAGATAACGATGAAAAGAAAAACACTGGTTACGAAATTTATTTCCTTTTTCGTTGAAAAATCCCATAAAGCAATTCCATCAGCTTCATTATATCCAGAAAATGATCCTAGTGCATTATTTATAAGTGCAGGAATGCATCCTTTAGTTCCCTATCTTTTAGGAGAGAAACATCCATTAGGGACACGGTTGACTAATGTGCAAAAGTGCATACGTACGGGCGATATAGATGAAGTGGGGGACACAACTCATCTGACTTTTTTTGAAATGTTAGGAAATTGGTCTTTAGGAGATTATGGCAAGAAAGAAGCAATTTCTTGGTCATATGAATTTCTTACCGGGAAGAAATGGCTTAATATGGATCCTAAAATGCTGAGTGTGACTTTGTACGAAGGTGATGATAAGCTACCTCGAGATGATGAATCTGCAAAAATATGGATGTCACTTGGTATCCCAAAAGAAAGGTTATACTTTTTACCCATGAAAGATAACGTATGGGGGCCTGTAGGCAATACGGGACCCTGTGGTCCTTGTACGGAGATGTTTTTCGATGTGGGATTAGAAAAATGCGGGAAAAACTGTCAACCAGGTTGTTCTTGTGGAAAATTCGTTGAAGTATGGAACGATGTATTCATGTTTTTTAATAAACAAGCAGATGGGACATTTGTAGAATTAAAACAAAAAAATATCGATACCGGCATGGGTGTAGAGCGGATGTTATCGATTATTAATGGTGTCCAGAGTGTATTTGAAATTCATTTCTTTAAAGACTTAATTGAGATATTGAAAAAACATACTAATATTGAGAATTTCGAAAAAGAAAAGATATACGACATCAGAATCATTATTGATCATACAAGGAGTGCAATTTTTGCTTTAGCAGATCCAAAAAAGGTGACACCATCTAATATAGAGCAAGGGTACGTGATTCGAAGGCTTTTAAGAAGAATTTTAGTAAAACTCCGACAATTAGATTTGTCTGAAGAAGTCATATTTGAAATGGTGGACCCTATAATTGAAATTTTTGGTGGAGATTATCCCGAATTAATTAACAATAAAGAATTCATTATCTCAGAGATTAAATCAGAAATCTCACGTTTCGCAAAGACTTTGGTTAAAGGAATGCATCAATTTGAAAAGATGCTAGAAAAAAATAAGAAGGATAATCGCGGGTTATCAGGTGAGGAAGGATTCATTTTGTTTTCATCTTACGGATTTCCTGTAGAAATTATTAAGGAGTTATTAAAAGAGAAAGGTTTTAATTTTGATCAAAATAGTTTTGATCTCGCTTTTAAATCACATAAAACAATATCTCAAACAGCAGCGAAGGGAAAATTCGTATCAGGACTAACAGATCATTCAGAAATCGTTACCAAACTTCATACTGTCACCCATATTATGCATCAAGCTTTAAGAAATGTTTTAGGTGATTCTGTCCGCCAAGTTGGATCAAACATTACGGGTGAAAGAACGCGATTTGATGCTTCATTTAATCGGAAACTTACCCAAGATGAACTTAAAGAAATAGAAAATCAAATTAAGGAAATCATTAATCGTGATCTTGCTGTGACAAAAGAAATTATGGCTCCAAAAGAAGCCCTAAATCAAGGCGCATTGGGTTTTTTCAAAGACGTGTATGATGAAAAAGTAAGCGTCTTTTCTGTTGGGAATTTTTCAAAAGAAATTTGCACTGGACCACACATAGAGCATACATCTCTTATTGGTGATTTTAAAATTCAGAAGCAAAAAAAAATTGGTGCAAACATCCTCAGAATTTACGGCGTTATCAAAAATTAAATAAATTGAATATTAAAAATTAAAATTCTAAAATAAAAAAAAGCGGATCATTAAAACTAATGGTTTTAATGACCATCGCATCTATCTCATGAGAGATTCGTCCCTATACGTCTATTCCAAGAGAGATTCAAGCCGTTTTGTTATTTCTGGAAGATTTTTGTCTTCCATGAAGATTTTTTCATTTCGCATGCACATTGTAAAATGTTTCAAAAGAATATTGAAAATTTCTGCTTTTACGTCAACTGGTGTATTGGTTTCATAAGATTCTATCGATTTATGCATTTCTTTTTGAAAATTGGTTATTGCGTTATTTAAGATTGGCTCAATATCCTCTTTACTTATATCAGGCTTAACAGCATTGGAGAACATGTTTAACAAATCCTCTTTTACAAACTTATTCATAGTTATGTCGACCCCTACGACAAAATACGGGAAATTTAATAGTTGATGGATAGTGAAATCTAAATTCTATTGTGCTGGTTTAAAAAATCAACAGTATTGGTTAATACATTTACTCAAAGAGAACTTTTTTGACGGAAATTAGCTGCAATTTATATATTCGGTTTTAGATTTTCAAAATTTAATATTTCAATTACACTTATTTGTTTTACGGTTGTGATCTTTTTAAAAATGTTTTAAGCTGATTAAAACATGAAAATCCTCAGCAACCAATAGATTGAAAATAAATATTTTACATTTATATACACATTGTTTTTAAATCCATTAAATTTGTAAAAAATTGGTAACAAATTTGGCTGAAGAAATAAACGAAGCATATGTGAAAAGCGTAAATCTTCCTGATAAACCCGGAATCTATATGTTCAAGGATAATAAAGGGGAAATAATCTACGTAGGAAAATCCAAAACACTCCATAAGAGGGTTTCCTACTACTTTAAGAAGGAAAAAAAATTTGGAAATACAAAAGATGAAATATTGTACGGTGATAAAATAAGAAAATTGGTCTCAAACATAGCAGATATGGATTACATCGTAACAGAAAACGAAAAAGAAGCGCTCATTCTTGAAAGTGATATGATAAAAAAACATCAGCCTATCTTTAATGCTATGTTAAAAGATGATAAAAGCTTTCCTTGGTTGATGATCACTTATTCCGAAGAATATCCACGCATACTGGTAGTACGACAACCCCGTAAATACCATAATGCAGGAAAAAAAACAACAGAAAAACAGAAAAAACGCAATAAGTTTTACGGACCATACATAGATGTCCGCCCTATGAAAAATACGTTGAAAATCCTTAGAAAACACTTTCCATATTGCACATGCAAGCGTCCTGTGTCAATAAAAGACCGACCGTGTTTAAATTTTGGTTTAAAACTTTGCCCCGGCCCTTGTGCTGGAAAAATATCAAAAAAAGATTATATGCAAAATATCAACAGAATAGACCGAATTCTCAGCGGAGATTTGGAAGGGATCATAAGCGAATTAACAGATATAATGAAAAAAGCTTCATTGAAAATGGATTTTGAATCAGCTGCGGTATATCGGGACACTATTGATGCTCTAAAAGGGATGATTCAGCAGCAATCAATAGTTAATTACGATGATGCCGGGAAAATCAATCGGGACATTATCGGACATTATAAAACGTTCAAAAAAATCGGAATTTTAATAATGCACGTTAGGGAAGGTCGATTAGTAGGAAAAACCCCCCATATAATTGAGAGCAGCGAGAAGATGGGAACAGATTGGGAGATCCTAAACTCTTTTTTAGCCCAATATTATTTAGAATCGGATCGTAACATCCCCGAACAAATAATACTAAGCGGTGATCTTTTAAAAAGTGAATATTTGGATTCCGAGTTGCTTGTAAGTGTTATAAAGGATAATCATAATAAGGTCATTTCCATCAAATCTGCGGGAAAAAGCAAATATACAAAGAGCTTGCTTAGGATCGCCCATAGAAATGTTCAATTAATGATTAAGCTGGAAAATGAATATGAGAAATTGATAACAGAAGCAGATGCTCTATCAGACTTGGGCATGGAAAAAGATCTAATTCAAAGGATGAATAAAAAAGATAGAGAAGCTCTTGTTGGATTAAAAGAGATAAAAGATCTTTTAGACCTGGATGAAATTCCCAGATTCATCGAGGGATTTGATATTTCAAATTTGTCTCAGGGAGATGCCACAGGTTCAATGGTTTGCTTTATTGACGGTAAACCTAGTAAGAAAAATTACCGAAGCTATACGATCAGAAATGTCACAATTCAAGGAGATTTCCACATGATGCAGGAAGTGATTGAACGGCGATATAAAAGAATTTTGAAAGATAATGGTGTGTTGCCGGACTTAATCATAGTTGATGGCGGAAAAGCTCAGGTAAACGCAGCCAATGGAATTCTAGAAAAATTAGGCTTAGATCAAATTAAGGTAGTCGGTCTTAAAAAGGGCAAAGTTCACTCTCAAATAAGAGACATCGTTTTTAAGGAACAAATTAATTCAGCGGAAGTTAAAGAAATACAATTGAAAAAGAATACGGCAGGTTATAACGTGCTTCAAAATATTAGCAGCGAATATCACAGAAGGGCGATTCAACATCATCGAAAAAGGCTAGAAAAACGGATTTTGTCCTCAGAAATAGATGATGTTCCTGGTATTGGAGAGAAAACCAAGGTGAAACTTCTCGATCATTTTAAAACTGTAGAAAATGTTAAAAAGGCTAAAATTGAAGAATTAAAGGAGATATTGGGTAAAAAAACGGGCGAAAAAATATTTAATTCCCTTTATGAATTCTTTAAAAACAAAAAACCAGTAGTTTTAACGGAACGACCAAAAAAAATTATTAAAATTAGGAAGTTAGCAAAAAAATAAGAGTATTTTTGCTGAATTTTTGAACTTTATCATGTTTGAATACTATTTTAAACAAATAAAAGAAAAGTAAAAACAAAAACAAAATTCGAGATAATAATAAAATGAAGTTATTACGCACCCCGGATGAGCGGTTTGAAAACTTACCCGATTTTCCTTACCAACCGCATTACTTTGAAATTGATGGCATAAGAATCCATTACGTCGATGAGGGACCCAGAGATGCAGAACCCATATTGCTTCTCCACGGAGAACCTACGTGGTGTTTCTTATATCGAAGAATGATCCCCATTTTGATTAAAAATGGGAATAGATGTGTGGCACCCGATCTTGTTGGATTTGGGCGTTCTGACAAGCCTACTGAAATTTCTGACCACACTTACGCAAAACACGTACATTGGATTACCGAATTAGTAAAATCCATTGATCTACGAAATATTACACTTTTTTGCCAGGATTGGGGCAGCTTGATAGGATTACGTGTGGCAGCCGAAAATGAAAACAGATTTAAAAGAATAATGTTAAGCAACGGAGCGTTGCCAACAGGAGAACAAAAGCCTAATCCCGCATTTGTAACATGGCAGAAATTTTCAGTTGAAGTACCAAAATTAGAAATATCACGGCTTATTCAAGGATCGATACGATCAAGGAAACTTACAGATGAAGAATTAGCTGCCTACGATGCTCCGTTCCCAGAGGATAAATACAAAGCAGGTCCTAGAATTTTGCCATCATTAGTACCAACCTCTAAAGATGATCCAGCTGCACCTGCAAACAGGAAGGCTGCGGAAGTGCTTATGGCTTGGAAAAAACCATTTTTATGTGCGTTTGGTGATAATGATCCCATTACTAAAGGAGGAGACAGATTTTACATAAACAATGTCCCAGGAGCAAAAGGACAAAAACACACAACGGTAAAAGATGCAGGACACTTTATACAAGATGAAAAGGGGGAAGAAATAGCAGGATTACTCGCCGATTTCATAAACGACAATCCTTAAATCCCATACCTATTTTAGATGTGCAAATATTAAAGAAAAAAGTTTAATATGCCACGCATTTTGTACAGGAAAAAAGGTCCCGAATTAGTGAAAATCCTAATGGATTTTATCAAGAAAAATCCTATGTAATTCGTAATCAAATCTCCCTTACATGAGGAGTAAAACATGAAAATTGAAAAATATCTCTCGAAATTAGATGACGATAATCCGCAAGTAAGGATTTCCTCATTGATTGAGCTCGGAAGAAAAAAAGAGCCTGAAAGCGTATCTTATATACTTAAAATTGCGGGAAAAGAAAAGAATGAGGATGTCCGTGCACAAATAGCAATTTGCTTGGGAGAAATCGGTAGTGTTGAAGCAGGTGATGTTTTGATAGAATTTACTAAAGATTCTGAGCCGATTGTGAGAATGGAAGCTGCAAGTTCCCTCTCCGTTATCGGAGCCAAAGGCTTTACGGAAGCTAAAAAATCTCTTGAAACATTGATTTCAGACAAGAATTATACCGTCAAAAAAAACGCTATTAAAGCCTTAGGACTTTGTGGAGATCATGACACTATTACTCAACTGCTTGGAATATTTGAAAAAGAAGGGAGTTCAATAGAAATAAAATCTATAATTGCTCAAACCATCGGGCAAATAGGAGGGAGCCATGCGATGAAAATACTAACCGAATGGGCATTAAAGGGAAGCATGGAAGTTAGGAGAGAAACTATTAATGCTTTAGGTATGCTCGGTGATGAGAACACGGTTGATCTCTTAATTAAAATAATGAGAGAGAAACGTGAAGACAAAGTGATAAGAAAATATGCCAGAGAAGCCCTCAAAAATATCGTAACGGTAGCGAGGGATAGATATCTGACAATCAGAAAGAAAATTGAAAACTACTTTTAAATTTAGAAAAAACAAAAAAAAATAAAACCAATATTATTGGCGGTCAAAAGTTTTAAGGGAAGGTAAAGCAGAATTTTCCCCCTAATCTTAGATCAAGGAAGTCCAGCACCAGCAACATTCATTTTGATCTTAACATATTCAATTCGGCCTCTTGTGTGATCCGGATTTGAAGTACACACAAACAGAGTTTTTCTGTCATTTCCTCCTAACATACAAGCATATGCAGAATTATTGTCAGAAACATTGACATGATCGGTAACTTCCCCTCCTTCAAGAACCCGAATAACTTCGGAACTTGATGGAGATG
>SDBS01005515.1_pt1 | contig 12315 bp, 8 predicted proteins | sample 2277091 | NCBI WGS metagenome assembly SDBS01 (sample SAMN10404972, study PRJNA504765) | marine sediment metagenome | isolation source: marine sediment core GS10_PC15, 163 cmbsf | place: Arctic Ocean: Southern Knipovich Ridge | collected 2010 | reverse complement strand
GACTCTGGGTAGCAAGGGGGTAACTGATTTCCTGTTTAAGGATTTTGAGGAGATGTATGGTGGTATGTGGGCCTTTGAGGCAGACCCGATTAGGGCAGCTCAACTGATGATTGAGCATATTGACAAAAAGCGCAAGGCATTAGGTATTGATAAGGCCAGAGAGAGGATTCTTTATGATATGGAAGCGAGGCGTGAACTGGACGCAGCCTAAGAGACAAAATCCCAAGGTTGGAAGGGGAGAAGAATGTCAAAGATAATTGCATCAGCCGCTATCCGCGGAGCCCACAAGATTGTAGGTCAGGCTAATGAGAAATGGCGGGAAGCAATGGAGAAGTGGGGGGCCAATGAGCCGATAGGCTTCCCCAATACTGCCTATTACCTCCCGGTAATCTACGGAATACTGGGGCTCAAGGTAGAGAAGCTGGGTGATGCCGAACCGGTACTGGAAAGATGTCGGTCTCTGCTGCCGCCGATGGTAAGAGAAAAGCACCATCTACCCTATCTGGCGCCGGCGCTCGACGCCGGGATGGCAACCTTCTTCGCTGAGGAAATCATCGAGGCCATCAGGTATCTGGAGCAGCCCGATTTTTATTCCAAGGAGGAGGCTACCACCGAGAGTACCATCTGGCTGGGGGCTGCCGATGATATCATTCTGAGGAAGCGGGGGGTCGAGTTTGTCGACGGTACCGCCCCGGGCTTTGCTGCTATCGTCGGTGCGGCACCGAACCCGGAGATAGCCAAAAAAATAGCCCAGGAGCTTCAGGAGAAGAACCTTTATATCTTTATGGCCGCCCAGTACAACGGGCAGAGTTTTGCCGAGCAGCTCCTAGAGGCCGGCGTACAGATCGGATGGCCGACCCGCCTGGTCTCCTTCGGCCCCGATATCACCTCAGCCGTATTCGCTTTGGGCTTTGCCACCAGGACCGCTCTTTCCTTCGGCGGTATTGCACCCGGTGATTTCAGGAAGGTCCTTATCTACAATAAAGACCGTGTCTTTTCCTTCGTTATGCCAATGGGCTATGTTACCGATGAGTGGTATGCTAATGCGGTGGGGGCAGTCAATTGGGGTTTCCCCACCATTGCCGACACCCCGATACCTGAGATTCTGCCTACCGGTATCTGCACCTATGAGCATGTCGTCTCTAATATCCCGCATGATGATATCGTAGCCAAGGCCGTAGAGGTAAGAGGACTGAAGACCAGCGTCGCCGAGGTACCAATCCCGGTAGCCTTCGGCCCCGCCTTTGAGGGTGAGCGGATACGCAAGGGTGAGTTCTATCTGGAGACGGGCGGCAACCGGACCCTAATGGTTGAGCTGGTAACCTCCAAGCGGATGGACGAGGTAGAGGACGACAAGATTGAGGTGATTGGCCCCGAGATAGGTGATGTTGAGCCGGGCGGCACACTGCCACTGGCGATTGTCGTCGAGGTCGCCGGAAGACAGCTACAGGAAGACTATGAGCCAATTCTGGAGCGTCAAATCCATCACCTGATAAACTATGCCCAGGGAACATGGCACAACGGGCAGCGGGACATTGCCTGGATGCGAATCAGCAACACCGCCAAGGAAAAGGGCTTTAAGCTACACCATATCGGCTCTCTCCTCCACGCCAAGCTGCACCAGGACTTCGGGCGCATATTTGATAAACTACAGGTAAAACTCTATACTGAAGAGGACAAAGTAAAGCAGGTATTGGAACAGGCAAGGGCAACATATGCCACCAGGGATGCCCGGATCGAAGGTATGACCGACGAAACTACCGATACCTATTACTCCTGTCTGCTGTGTCAGTCATTTGCCCCCAATCATGTCTGTGTCATTACCCCGGAGAAGACCGGACTCTGTGGCTCCTATAACTGGATGGACTGTAAAGCCGCCTTTGAGATTAACCCCACCGGACCCAACCAACCGATAGATAAGGGGGAGACCCTTGACAGCAAGCTGGGACTATGGAGAGGGGTTAACGATTTTATCCATACGGCCTCCCGCGGCAACCTGGACCACTACAGTATGTACAGCATGGTAAATGACCCGTGGACTACCTGTGGGTGCTGTGAGTGCGTCGCTGCCGTCCTACCCCTGTGTAACGGGGTAATGACGGTAAACCGGGAATTTATCGAAATAACGCCCTGCGGGATGAAGTTTACCACCCTGGCCGGGACTATCGGCGGCGGCATAAGCACCCCCGGGTTCATCGGCCACGGCAAGTATAATATCTGCCAGAGAAAATTCATCAGCGCCGATGGCGGTTTATTAAGGATTGTCTGGATGCCCAAGATGTTAAAGGAAGAGATTAGCAACCGGATCAAAGCCAGAGCAGAGGAGCTCGGTGTTCCTGACTTGATTGATAAGATTGCCGACGAAACAGTGGGCAGCACGGAAGAAGATATTCTCCCCTTCTTGCAGGAGAAGGGACACCCTGCCCTGACTATGGAGTCAATACTGGGCTAAGAAAGGAGTTTGGCTAATGCCACTTACCGGAATAGCGATATTTAAACTACTTCCCAAAACGAACTGCGGCGAGTGTGGAGTGCCCACCTGCCTTGCCTTTGCTATGAGCCTGGCTGCGGGGAAGGCAGAGCTCTCCGCCTGCCCCTACGTCTCGGAGGAAGCCAAGGAGAAGCTAGCGGAAGCCTCGGCACCACCCATTGCCGTGGTCACCATTGGCACGGGAGACCGGGCTCTAAAGGTCGGCGGTGAGACAGTTATGTTCCGCCACGAAAAAAGGTTTGAGAACCCCCCCGGCCTTGCTATCCTCATCAGTGATACTATGGATGAGACCGAGGTCAACAACAGATTAGAGAAATCCAGCCTAAGTTATGAGAGAGTGGGTCTCACCCTTCGCCCTGAGTTGATAGCACTGAAATGCGATTCGGGAGATGCCGCTAGATTTGCCGCCCTGGCTAGCAAGGTAAAGGGGGGGAGCGACTCAGGCATTATCCTGATGAGCAGCGACCCGAGTGTCTTAGCCGCCGGCTTAAAGGCCTGTGCCGACCGTAAACCCCTGATATACGCCGCCAGCAAAGATAATCTGGAGGCCGTAGCGGAACTGGCTAAGGCAAACTCGTGCCCGGTAGCAGTGAAAGCCTCTGGCCTAGAAGAGCTCAGCCAGCTAACCGCTAAGCTGACCGAGGCGGGCATTAAGGATATTGTGATTGATTCCGGGGCAAGGGCGGTCCGCCAGGCGCTGGAGGACCAGGTAAACATCAGGAGCCTTGCCCTGAATAAGAAGTTTCGCCCCCTGGGCTTCCCCACCATTACCTTCCCCGCCGAAATGACCGATGACCCGATGAAGGAAGCCTTAATTGCCTCCATCTTTATCGCTAAATACGGCGGCATTATTGTCTTATCCGATTTTCAGGGAGAGGGCCTGTTCCCCTTACTTGTAGAAAGGATGAATATCTACACCGACCCCCAGCGTCCGCTGGCGAGCAGCGAAGGAATCTATGAGATTGGCGGGCCCGATGAAAACTCGCCGGTGCTTCTTACCTGCAACTTTTCCCTTACCTACTTCATTGTCTCCGGTGAGATTGAAAGTAGCCGGGTCCCCAGCTATCTTCTCGTTATGGATACTGAGGGTCTTTCCGTCCTGACCGCCTGGGCAGCCGGGAAATTCAGTGCTGACGTTATCGGCACCTTCGTCAAGAAGTGTGGCATCGCTGACAAGATTAAACACAAGAAGCTAATTATCCCCGGCTACATTGCCGTTGAGAGCGGGGGTCTGGAGGAGGAGCTACCCGGCTGGGAAATCCAAACCGGTCCCCGGGAAGGGGCTCACATCACAGCCTATCTTAAGGCATGGCAGGCATAAGGAGGAGAACAATGATTCTTATCGGGGAAAACATTAATATCGTATCAACAACCCTTGGACCGGCATTTAAAGCAAGGGACCCCGGGCCAATTCAGGAGATGGCCCAGGCAGAGATCAAGGCTGGAATAGACTACATCGACCTCAACATCGGCCCCGCCCGCAAGGCGGGAGATGAACTGATGGAATGGGCAGTAAAAATCGTGCGCGAGGTTACCGATAAGCCCCTATCCCTGGATACAACAAACCTGGCAGCGATAGAAGCCGGGCTAAAGAACCATGGCGGCGGTAGGGCGCTGGTCAATTCTATCTCCCTTGACCGGATGGAAGAAGAATTTCCCCTGGCCAAGAGATATGGTGCCGAGATGATTGGCCTATTGTGGGGGAGAGAGGGAATGCCACGGGATGCTGCGGAAAGAGGGATGATAGCCGCCGAACTCATCTACAAGGCCAACGAAATGGGGATACCCAATGAGGATATCTGGTTCGACCCGATTGTGACCCCGGCAGGCAATGTCGACACCAACCAGGTACAACCCTGCCTGGAGTTTATGAGTATGCTCCAGGATATTGCTCCGGGCTGCAAGTCTACCGTGGGGCTATCCAATGTCTCCAACGGCACCCCTAATGAACTCAGGCCCTATCTCAACCGGACCTATTTGATGATGCTGATGAAATACGGGTTGTACTCGGCAATAGTCGATACCTTTGACTCCGAGCTGATTAACATCGCTAAAGGCAAGAGGCCGGAGCTGGTCAACCTGGTGCACCGGGTGATGGACGGTGAGAAACCAGACCTTGCCTCTTTAGACAAGGAGGATGCGAAGTACGCGAAAACGGTAAGAGTCCTTACCGGGGAATCACTCTATTCCCATTCCTGGCTTGAGGTATAGATGCCACCCCTTCCGATGGGAGGCCAGAGAGGCCAAACCAGATGACTAAAATAAAAAGAAAACTAAACAAAGAGAAGGAGGAGGGAATAAATTGAGCTTAATGAGATCTCAACTGGAGGCAGGAGAGTTTACGGTTACCGCCGAGATAGGCCCGCTGAAGGGGACCGATACCAGCGAGATCTGGGAGGTAGCCGAAATTCTTAAGGGCAAGGTGGCTGCCGCCAATGTTACTGACCAGCAGAGTGCGGTGATGAGGCTGGGAGCACTGGCCACCTGCCACCTGGCATTAGACGCCGGACTTGAGACCGTATTTCAGATAGTCACCCGGGACAGGAACCGGATAGCTCTGGAATCGGACCTTCTGAGTGCCGCCGTCTTAGGAATGGAGAATATCCTGGCAATCACCGGAGACTTGCCTTCACTCGGTGACCACCCCCAAGCCAAACCGGTCTATGACGTGGACTCGGTACAGCTCCTTGAGATGATAAAAACCCTGAACGGGGGCCACGATATGGTGGGCAACGAGCTTCAGGGCACGCCCAATTTTTTCGCCGGGGCAGTGGTTAACCCGGGGGCTGACTCTGAGGCCTCCTTCGAGCTGCAGATTATCAAGATGGCGCAAAAGATTGAAGCCGGGGCCAAGTTCTTTCAGACCCAGGCCGTCTTTGATGCCAGCCTCTTCGAGAAGTTTATGAAAAGAGTGGAGAAAGAGGGTTTTAAGGTGCCTGTCCTGGTAGGACTGATACCCCTTAAGAATGCCGGCATGGCCAAATATATGAACAAGAACGTCTCCGGTATCTTCGTACCCCAGGATATCATTGACCAGATGGCCAAGACCGACGACAAGGTCAAGACCTCGATAGAGATCACAGCCAAACTGATGAAAGAGATGAAGGATATGTGCCAGGGCGCTCACTTAATGACCCTGGGCTGGGATAAATACGTACCGGCAATCCTGGAGGCCTCCGGGCTATAAACCTCGATAAGACAGGAAGTATCGATAATTTAAGGTTAAGGGTGGAAGGTTCCTCGCTCAAGGGTAACCTTCCACTGCATTTTTAAAATGGAAAGCAGCCATTTCCCACTACCGGACCAGCGCCGCTACGAATACGCCTATGCCCTGGCCTATAAGCTCGCCGCTGAAGAGCTTAACCACCGTGATATCAGAAAGCTGTGCCAAAGGAGCGGCGCCCGATACCTGGAGAAGAACGCACAGAGGGCTATCGTTCTTACCTACCTGAACCGGCCGCACCAGGTTACCCTGCCCGATGTTGACATCACCCTGGTCGGCAGCCAGGAGGCGATGTCAATGAGAGAGAAGGTCCTGATACTCCACTATCTGACCCTGGCCAGGGGGACTCCGGCCACCGGCAGAGTAATCACCTTTAAGGAACTACCCGAAGGCCCTGTCTATTTCCCGACCTTTGCCAAGAGAACGGTAGACCCACTTTTAGGCCACTTTGGTAAAGAACCCAACCGGTTGCTCGACACTGCCGGAAAACTAGGCGGCCACAGGGCGGACTACGGTGATGTGGCGGTAACTATCAATGTCTTCCCTTCTGTAGCGATAACCCTGGTCCTATGGCGAGGCGATGCTGAGTTTGCTCCCTCAGCAAGCACAATCTTCGACGCCAGTATTACCGATTACCTGTCTACCGAGGATATCACCGTGCTCTGTGAGACTGTAATCTGGAAGCTGGTCAAATCCCTAGGGCAGGATTAATGCCGTTCACCGTCTTCCACCCTTCTCGACCCTTACCGCACAGACCTTGTACTCCGGAATCTTGGCTACCGGGTCAAAGGCCGGGTTAGTAAGCAGGTTAGCCGGACTTTCCGCAAAAAGGTAGTCCCTTCTGAAGATCTCTATAGAGAGGAAACAGAAACTGATAGGCTTTTCGAAAGGGCAAAACAAGAGATTAAGGATATTGAGATACCTTTAGCGATTGAGACACCATACGGCTTCGAACAGACCAAAGGATCCAATCTGACTCGCCTTACTAACGATGCCGCCGATGACCTGATGCGCCCTTGGTAACGCTAGGCAGTGCACTCGCAACAAACGGGTGAACTGTTACCCATTCTTACCGCATGCTCACCTTGGAAGCCTAGAGAAAATGTCTGGTAAAGGTGAAGTGTCATTACTATGTTGGACTGGACGAGACCGAACTATTGAAAGAAGAGGTAACTTTTGGTATAATCACATACGGGTTGGGGGCGGTCACGTAGAGTCTACTTGAGTGACAATTATTAGAAAACAAATACGATTCAACACCTCAGAAGACTATAGCTATTGGAACCGGGGACGTACGCTGGATAGAGTCCCATATTGGTGCCAAGGTTGATGAGCGATTAATGGAGAGGGTTTTCATACCACTGCTCTCACGGGAACAGTGGTAGCACATATCGGACCAGCAGTTTTAGATTATGAAGAACAATAAAACCTATTGAGTGTCCTGTCCATCAGAGAGGCCCGAGTAAGGGCTTTCTTACTGTTAGGCGTGGCTGTATTAACCGGAGGAACATTGTAATGCCTATGGATATAGATTTATCGCTTTTGGACCCAGTCTTACAAAAACATGAGGGTCGGGGAGATGCTCTGATTACTATACTACAGGAGATTCAGGAAGTGTACTCCTACCTACCTGAAGAGGCTCTGAACCGTTTGAGCCGTGAAGCCATGATTCCAATGAGCCGGATTTACGCGGTGGTGACATTCTATGCCCAGTTTTATCTTAATCCACGAGGTCGGCAGACGGTGCGGGTTTGCCGTGGGACGGCCTGCCATGTGAGAGGAGGCTCCCTCATCCTGGAGGCGGTGGAACGCGAATTGGGGATTACAGATGGGGAGACCACACCTGATCTGGAATATAGCCTGGAAACAGTCGCCTGTATCGGGGCCTGTGCCATAGCTCCAGCTATGGTAGTCAATGAGAATACCCTCGGCAAGATGACGCCCAGCAAGGCATCGGAAGCCGTCAGCCGCAAAGATAAGAAGGAGCAAAAGGTTGAGTAAACAAGAGCCAGCATTCCCGACCAATGGGACACAGGTAGTTATCGTCTGCCAGGGATTAGGTTGCCAGTCCCTGGGGTCGGCTCAAGTACAAGCGGCGCTGGATTCGGAGATGAAGCGGTTAGGGTTAGGGAAAAACACCCAAGTCAAGCTTGCCGGATGCCCCGGGTTGTGTGAGGAGGGACCTATTGTCATGGTCGAGCCCGAGGGCATCTTTTATACGCGCGTCAAGCCAGAAGACGCACCGGAGATTGTTCAGCACCACCTGCGAGACGGACAGTGGGTGGAAAGGCTTCTTTACCGTGACGCAACAATCGGTGAAGTGATACCACATCGCCAGGACATTCCATTCTATAAGAAGCAGCAGTTTATTGTTCTGCGTAACTGCGGAACCATCAACCCTGAAAACATCGACGATTACGTGGCCGCCGGTGGATACCAGGCTCTCAAAGATGTCCTGACGAAGATGTCCCCTGAACGGGTGATTGAGGAAGTCAAGCGGTCGGGTCTGCGGGGAAGGGGCGGAGCCGGATTTCCTACCGGCGTCAAGTGGGAAGGCTGCCGCAAAGCCGCCGGTGACACAAAATACGTAATCTGCAACGCCGATGAAGGTGACCCCGGCGCGTTTATGGACCGCTCCGTACTGGAAAGCGACCCTCATTCTGTCATTGAGGGGATGGTCATTAGCGGTTACGCCATCGGGACGCCTAACGGCTATATTTATGTCCGCGCCGAGTACCCGCTCGCGGTAAAACGCCTGAGGCTGGCCATCAAGGAAGCGGAGGAACGGAGCTTCCTGGGGAAAAACATACTGGCAACCGATTACAGTTTTAACATTACTATCAAGGAGGGAGCCGGCGCCTTCGTGTGCGGTGAATCCACCGCGCTGATGCGCTCCATCGAAGGGAAGCCAGGCAAGCCCCGCCAGACACCACCCCGCTCGGTGGAAAAAGGCCTGTGGGGCAAGCCCACCAGCCTCAACAATGTGAAAACCTTCGCCAGCGTCCCGGTTATCATTTCCAAAGGAGCCGATTGGTACGCCGGTATCGGCACAGAAAAGAGTAAAGGGACGGCCGTTTTTGCCCTAGCCGGCAAGATAGCCAACAGCGGCCTGGTGGAGGTCCCCATGGGGATCACCCTGCGAGAGATTATCTTCGATATCGGCGGAGGCGTTCTCGGCGGCAAGCCCTTCAAGGCTGTGCAGATTGGCGGGCCTTCGGGTGGTTGCCTCCCGGAATCCGCCCTTGACCTGCCCATCGACTTTGACTCGCTCAATGATGTCGGGGCGATGATGGGCTCCGGCGGTATGATCGTGATGGATAAAGATACCTGCATGGTGGACACCGCGCGGTATTTCCTTGATTTCACCCAGTCCGAGTCCTGCGGCAAGTGCGTCCCCTGCCGCATCGGTACGAAGACGATGCTCGAGTTATTGACCCGGATTACCGAGGGACAGGGGAACGAAGCGGACATGGATCTGCTCCTTGAACTGGCCGAGGGAATAAGGGACACGGCCCTGTGCGGCCTGGGTCAGTCGGCTCCCAACCCGGTGCTGAGTACCATCAGGTATTTCCGGGATGAATATGATGAGCACATCAAGAACCATAGGTGTCCCGCCGGAGTCTGCAAGGCCCTCATTGCATACTACATCGACCCAGCCAAATGCCAGGCCTGCATGATTTGCGTGCGCCAGTGTCCGACCGACGCTATTGAAGACGGAAAGAACACCATCCACGTCATTGATCAGGAAAAATGCGTAAAATGCGGGAACTGTCTCAGTGCCTGCCCGGCCCGCTTCTCTGCGGTAAAGATTATTTCCGGCGAACCGGTGCCGCCTTCCCTACCCGTCTCGGAAAGGGTATGGACACGAGCAAGAGGAGAAAAACAATGAACGAGGTCCGGCTTACAATCGACGGTAGAGAAGTCAGCGTTTCCAAGGGAACCACCATCCTAGAAGCGGCACGAAGCATCGGCATCGACATCCCACACCTGTGCTACGGGGACGGCTTGAGTCCCACCGCCGGCTGCCGCCTGTGCGTTGTCGAGGTCAGCGGAGGCAAGAATCTCGCGCCTTCCTGTGCCTACCCCGTGGCGAACAGCATGGTCATCCAGACCAGATCCGAGAGGGTTCTCAAAGCAAGGAGAATGGTGATTGAACTCCTCCTCTCCGACCATCCCTTCGATTGCATGACCTGTGAAAAAAGCGGGGCGTGCGAGCTGGAAAGATACGCCTATGAACTTGGTGTAGCCACCTCCAGATTCCAGGGAGAGAAGCACCAGTATCCCCTGGATGATACCAACCCGTTCTTTGTCAGGGATTATAACAAGTGTATTCTTTGTGAGCGCTGCGTCAAAGCGTGCAGCGATGTCCAGTTTGTCGAAGCCATCGATATCGCGCACCGCGGGTTTAACACTAAAGTAACAGCACCTTACGATAGGTCACTACTTGATAGCACCTGTATCTTCTGCGGGCAGTGTATCGCTGCCTGCCCGGTGGGCGCCCTGGTTGAAAAGAACCGCATGTGCAAAGGGCGTGAGTGGGAACTGAAAAAGGTATCTACCGTCTGCCCGTACTGCGGCGTCGGCTGCAATTTGGAACTCAATATCAAGAATAACCGCATCGTTAAAGTCACCTCCCCGGCCGACTCGGTCGTCAATAAGGGCAGGCTCTGCGCCAAGGGGCGGTTCGGTTTTGATTTCGTCCATAGCGAGGAGCGGCTGACGAAACCCCTTATCCGCGTCGGGGAGAGGGGAGAAGGTAAATTCAGGGACGCCAGCTGGGAAGAAGCGCTCGACCTCGTAGCCAAGAGGTTGGGCGAGATTAAGAAGGAGTCCGGTCCAGATAGCCTGGCTTTCCTTTCATCGGCCAAGTGCACCAACGAAGAAAATTACCTGATGCAGAAACTTACCCGCGCGGTGGTCGGCACGAACAACATCGACCACTGCGCCCGTCTCTGACATTCTCCCAGCGTGGCCGGTCTGGTCACGACGTTCGGCAGCGGAGCCATGACCAACTCCATCAACGAAATCAGGCATACCGATTGCATATTCATCATCGGCTCCAATACCTCGGAGAGCCATCCCATCATCGGCATCGAGGTCATGGAAGCGGTACGAAACGGTAAGGCGAAGCTGATAGTCGCCGACCCCCGGAAGATACGGATGGTTGAATTTGCCCATCTGTGGTTACGGCACAAGCCCGGCACGGATGTGGCGCTGATTAACGGGTTACTGAACATAATCATCGCCGAGGGCTGGTATGATTCCGATTTCATCAAGTCACGGACGGAAGGGTTCGATGCCGTCAAGGAAGTGGTGAAGGAATACCCGCCCGCCGTGGTCAGTGAAATTACGGGCATCCCCGTTGACGACCTCAAGGAAGCCACCCGCCTGTACTCTCAGTCCGGCAACGCGTTCATCCTGTTCAGCATGGGGATAACCCAGCACACCACCGGCACCGACAATGTCATGGCCCTGGCCAACCTAGCCATGGCGACCGGCAACATCGGCAAAGAGGGCGCCGGCGTCTGCCCCCTGAGAGGACAGAATAACGTGCAGGGGGCCTGCGACATGGGGGCTCTCCCGAACGTCTTGCCCGGTTACCAATCGGTTGCGAACGCAGAGGTAAGAAAGAAGTTTGAAGACGCCTGGAAGGTATCTCTCGCCCCGAAACCGGGTCTGACCATCGTCGAAATTATGCATGCGGCCACGGAAGGAAAGATTAAGGGGCTGTATGTCATGGGAGAAGACCCCATCCTCTCCGACCCCAACAGCAACCACGTGGCCGAAGCGTTGAAAACACTTGACTTTCTGGTCGTGCAGGATATCCTGCCGAGTGAAACCGTGAAATATGCCGATGTCGTGCTACCTGCCGCCAGCTTCGCGGAAAAAGATGGTACGTTCACCAATACGGAACGGAGAGTCCAGCGGGTACGCAAGGCCATCGAGCCAGTTGGCGACAGCAAACCGGACTGGGTGATAATCTCGGAGATAGCGACCAGGCTGGGCTTTCCGATGAATTACGAAAGTCCCAGCAAGATAATGGAGGAGATAGCTTCCCTGACGAGCAATTTCTACGGTGGTATCAACTACGAACGACTGGAAGATACGGGTCTGCAATGGCCCTGCTGCACGATAGACGACTCGGGGACGCCGTATCTTCACAAGGACCAGTTCTCCTGCGGATTGGGGCAGTTCAAACCCGTGAAATACAAGGGGTCATTTGAACTCCCCGACGAAAAGTACCCCTTCGTGCTGTCAACCGGAAGAATGCTGTTCCACTGGCACGGTGGCACCATGAGCCGTCATTCGGAGGGTCTTGCCAAGATTACGCCCGAGGCCGAGGTAGAAATCAACCCCGCCGATGCTAAAAAGCTGGCCATCTCCGAAGGAGACATGGTGGAGCTCATCTCCCGGCGCGGGAAGATTGTCACCAAGGTCAAGGTAACCGATAAATCACCCGAAGGCGTTGCCTTTATGACTTTCCACTTCAAGGAATCGCCGGTCAACCGGTTGACGCTCGACGTGCTGGACCCGGTGGCCAAGATACCGGCCCTGAAAGTATGCTCAATACAGATAAACCCTAGCATTAGCAAAGCGAAGG
>SDBS01005514.1_pt1 | contig 12316 bp, 15 predicted proteins | sample 2277091 | NCBI WGS metagenome assembly SDBS01 (sample SAMN10404972, study PRJNA504765) | marine sediment metagenome | isolation source: marine sediment core GS10_PC15, 163 cmbsf | place: Arctic Ocean: Southern Knipovich Ridge | collected 2010 | reverse complement strand
AAAAAAAATAAAACAACTGTAGATATCAAAAAATTAGGGATAGAAGAAATCGGACTTTCGGTTCGTACAGAAAGGGTTTTGGCAGAAAATGGGATCAAAACTGTTGCAGGACTTCTACGCCTTTCTGAATCTATATTACAAGAAAAAGAAGGAGTTGGAGGTAAGGCAATTCAGGAGATTAAAAGTAAACTAAAAAAATTAAATTTAAATCTTAAAGAATAATGCGTCATTTAAAGAAAAAGAAGAAATTAGGTCGTGAAAAAGCAGCAAGGAAGTCTTTATATATAAGTCTTGCTTCATCTTTGTTTTTACATGAAAAAATTAAAACTACAGGAACGAAAGCAAAAGCAGTTATACCTTTTGTTGATAAAGCAATTAGTTTATCAAAAGCAGGTAATCAGCGAGAACTTATTATGAAGGGATTTACCAAGAATGTAGTTGCGAAATTGATTGAGGAAATTGGTAAATGGTATCCTAAAAAAAACAGTGGTTATACTCGTATCATTCCTCTTTACTATCGCAAAGGTGATAATGCGAAAATAGTTCAACTGAGTTTGACGGAAAAAGATGCTGGTGTAGCAGAAGAGAGTAAGGAAAATCCCAAAAATAAAGAAATTAAAAAGATCAAGGAAGATAAACAAGCTAAGAAAATAGTGGTTAAGCCCAAAAAGAATAATAAGAAATAGGAAATTTATATGACTAAAGCTGAAAAAATTAATAAAAAAAGTGTTGGTAGTGAAAAAACTACCGAAAAAATCAAAGAAGTAAAATCTGGGGCTATTAAAGATATTAAGAAAAAGCAACCAGGTCCAACAAAGAAAGATGACATAAATGCAAACAGAAAATGGCATTTGTTTGATATGAGCAAAGAACCTCTTGGTCGTGTTTCGACTCAAATTGCAACAAAATTGATTGGAAAACACAAGGTTACCTACGCTCCCCATCTTGATTGCGGCGACTTCGTTGTTGTGATTAATGCAGAGAAAACCTTTCTAACTGGTAAAAAAGCTGATCAAAAAAAATATTATTATCATACGAATTATCCTGGAGGGTTAAAAGAAAGATCGTTTAAAGATATTCTAAAAAATACTCCTGAGAAAATTGTGATGATGTCGGTAAGAAGAATGCTTCCTGTAAATACTTTGAGAGATAAAATGTTAAAAAGAATTAAGATATTTAAAAGTGTGGAACATCCATACCAAGCTAAAATAGAAGCAAGTAATAAAAAATAAATGAAACAAGAAGAATTAAAAAAACCAATCATTCCTACTTCTAAGTATATTGCGGCTACTGGAAAGCGCAAGAATGCAATTGCCCAAGTAAGATTGTGGCCAAAAGAAGAGGGGAATGAAATTATTGTTAATGGTAAAAAGTTATCGGAATATTTTATTATTTTTGAATTGCAAAAAATAATCAATGAACCATTGAAATTAGTTAACAAAAACAGTGATCAAAAATTTTATTTCACTATAAAAGTTCATGGTGGTGGCTTGCGTGGTCAAGCAGATGCTGCTAGATTGGGGATTGCAAGAGTTTTGGTGAAATCAGATGAGGATTTAAGGGTTATGTTAAAGAGAGCAGGGTTTTTGACAAGGGATGCAAGAGTGAAGGAAAGAAAGAAACCAGGGCTTAAGGGAGCTCGTCGTGCGCCACAATGGGCGAAGCGTTAATCTGTGGATAACTTACAGTACAAAATATTTATTCAAATTTAACTTATTAAAACAATCTTTTTGTTAAAAGGCTGTTTTTAGTTGGAAATCAAAAGAGGGTTTTGCTTAACCCTCTTTTAGGATCTGGTTTAAGACCAGATGAGCTTGGAAAGGATTGGTTAGGAAAGCACTGGCCATACCAATAGCGTATTCCCTTCCTTGAAAGCGATTAGTGACTTTTTTAAGGTCACTTAGATTGGTGATACTTGGGATAATGACGGGGAAATCTTCATTGGTCAGGTCGTCAGCAACTTTCCAGTTAAAGACCTGAGCCATTTTCCCGGAAACCCCGCCGAAGTTCCCAAAATATTTCGGATCATCTGGGATGTGTTTACAAGGGACGCTGTTGATACCAATTGGGATAGTGCCAACGCGGTCTCTGGATACTCCAGCGATCTCTAGATATCCTTCGTTTGGATCATAAGCGAGTTTCAGGATTAGATCGATATCAGTTTGAATATTCTTGATCTCGTAACAAGCTTCAGAGATAAATTCAGGGCTCAGATTGTTTCCGTGTTTGATATTCGGGCAGGAGGTGTTTAACTCAATTGCTAGATGAGGATAGGGTTTAAGCTTCTCAGCCAAGATTCGGATATCTTTGATTGTGTTCCCAGCAATCGAAAAGATTAAATTTCTCTCACTGCGCATGATCTCTGGACCATATAGCTCAATCCATTTCTCAATCCCGGGATTTTTTAAGCCGAGATTGTTTGCTAAGTAACCTGTGAGAGGCTTAAATCGGATCACATCGAGCGGTCCGAAAATTTTCTGGATTAACCCTGGGAAGTTAGAGTTTCCCGGTAAGGATTTTTCGGTAATTGTCTTTAGGACCGCTACGAACTCTGGGTCATTCGGTAGGGTAGAGCCGGATAAAATCTTTTTTAGTAATGGATGTCCGCCTCCTTTGTAATTGAATCCAGAGACGCCGCTTCCTGCGAATACCTTAATTATGCCCTTTGCTGTAGTTATTCCTGGAGTCACGTTTTTTACCTCGCTTTCTCAAAAAATCTCCACCCTTTCGGGGGAGACTAATGTTAATTTACGTTACATAAAACCCAAACCTCCTTTTTGGTCCCTATTTTTCGAGGGTGGATGGCTTGGGTTTCTCTTTTGTATTTATACTACGTGAGTTAGTTTAAAAGTCAAGGTTAAAAATAAAATCGCCCCCATTCTGCTAGAGAGCGATTTGTTTTCTTGCGCGGCAAACTTCTTCCCAGATTAACCTTAGAGCTTTTTTAGGATTACTGCTAAAGATTATCGGGCGACCAATGATCAGAAAATCTGCCCCATTTACCATTGCCTCGAAGGGAGTTAAGATATTTCTTTGATCATCTTTTGTGGTGTAGTTTATCGGTCTGATGCCAGGAACAAACAGCTTTAATACGGATAAACCTGGGTATTTTTTTATCTCCAAAATTTGCCTTGGAGGACAAATAATACCGTATGCTCCAGCTTTTTTGGCGTAATGTGCGAATTGAACTACCTTCTCTGTGATAGTTCCACCAAATGTTTCTTGACATCTTTCTTCGGTGTAAGATGTCAAAATTGTAACAACTAATATCTTGGCTTCATCGCCAGCTGTTTCGACAGCGGCTTTTATTGCGTTGATATCAGAGGAAGCATGGACGGTGATTAAGTTCGGACTTGCTTTCATTAATTGCCCAACTATCCTTGAAGTTGATTGCGGGATCTCATTTATTTTAGCGTCAGCGAAAACTTTACCAAATGGCTTTAAAGACTTTACGATTTTAGTCCCTTCATCAAAAAGCTCATCGTTAACCTTGAAACTATAAATACCCGGTTCGCCTTCTAAGGATTCAGCTAGTCGGATGTTTTTCTTGGTAGAATCTAAATCTAGCGGAATGATGATGTTATTGTTCATCTTTTACCTCTCTTTTGCAGGAATGAGTTTTTAAGTTACATAAAACCCAAACCTCCTCTTTCTTTGGTTTGGGTTCTCCTTTGAATTTAGTATATATAACTTATTGAGAAAGTCAAACCTAACGAAACAAGCCGCCCAAATGGGCGGCTTTCGTAGTTTGTAACGGGTGTGTTAGAATTGGGAGGTTGTTATTTTTTCCCAATTTATATCCGTTTCCTTCGGCTTGATCGGTACGGAGTCTCCTTTACAGAGGGGGCAACCGTTTGCACTATCGGGATCCCAATCATGAACACGCAGTTTTACAATCGGAAGAATTGTGAACTTTGTTTTTCCGATTAAAATGTGTTCGAGTCCTCCGCGATTGATAATCACAGAGTTATAGGGTTGGATTTTTACTTCAGGAGCGACCCTCCGAACAGCATTTACTGCTTCGATGAAGCCCGTTCCACGTGTGCAAAAGTCCTCGACTAGTAGGACGGATTCCCAGTTGGAGAAGTAGGTCGGCGATACGAGCGAAATTTGACCATCAATCTTCGTCATTTCCATTATGGGGATTTGTAAAATATCCCCAATGTCTTCGCCAAGCTTGGTTGCACCGTCCGGCACACCTACCATGCGTAAGTTGTGTAGTTTATTCGTGCCGATGGTTTTCTGGATGTTCATTGCCATTTGAGCAGCAATTATTCGTCTAACGTTTTTGTGGGCGAGAAGAATTCTGGAGACGAAGAAGACATCACTGTGAAGGCCGGATTTAAGTTCGGCGTGCATTCCAATTTTCCCTGTTTCTGCCGCTTCGTAGTCGTATTCCCAGAAGGCCCCAGTAAGCTTAGCTATATGGAGTATTTCTTCTGCGGTCAGTTGATGGCTAATATCGCTGACTTGGAGTGTTAGCAATTCCTCCAAACTGTTAATTCCTAAAATATCCATTTTCTCTCCTCGGTTAGTGATTTAGTGTATATTAAAGGACAAATAAAAACCCAACCTCCTTATTCCTTAAGATTGGATTTTCCCGTTACTTATTCTGATTAAATACTACCTAAAAAAGTGCTTTTTGTCAAACTCTAAAACGCAATCTCCAAAAACCTTTCCTTCTGACTCAGGTCTTTGATCGCATGGTTCTCAAGATTACCAAACCTTTTTCTCGCCTCTCTCACCAAAACCTCTTTCTGATACGGATGAATCTCAATCAAAACCTGCGCCTTTTTGTTGATATGCTCCGGAATTTGATCAAAAAGTTTCAAGTAAAGTTCAACTCCTTCATCTCCACCTTTAAGAGATTGCTTTGGTTCATAATTTTTAACCTCCTGATTTACAGCAGAATAATCTTTCTTAGAAAGATAGGGAAGATTTGCACAAATTAAATCAAATTTTCCTTCAATATCTTCTAAAAGATCACTTTGATGTAATTTAATTTGATCTTGAAGATTATATTTTTTTAAATTTATTTCCATAACCGCAAGGGCTTCCAGGGAAACATCGCTAGCATGAATTTCTATTTTATCTTTGATTTGGGAACCCCACGCTTTCGCGGGGGCAAGCTTTTCTTGAATAGTTTTTTGTAAAGTGATTGCGATACAGCCACTTCCGGTGCCAACATCAATTATTTTAACTTTATCTTGAACTACTGTTTTTTCTTTGATTGTTTCAAGTGCTTTTTCAACGAGAATCTCAGTTTCGGGGCGGGGGATTAAGACCCGCTCATCAATATAAAAAGGGATTCCAAAGAATTCTTTTTCTTTAATAATATAAGCAACAGGTTCTTTTTGAATCCGGCGCTTGATTAACTTAAAATATTCATTTTGATCTTGAATGCTAATTTCAGTTTCGCCGTAAGCTAAGATTTTTGCGCGATCAAAACCGTGTTGTTTTAAGATATATTCCAAAAGAACTTCAGCGTCCAGGTCTGCTGAGGGAATTTTATTCTGGTTTAATTTGTCAGTTGCTTTGTGGAGAACTTGTTTGATGTTCATGACAAAATTAATTTAATCGCCTCATATTTTTTCCGCATCGTTTCTTTCGCCTCCGGCATTAATTTTTTCCAACTCCGTTCAATTTTATTTAAGACCCATTCTGTCCCCTCATCAGTTTCCATTTGCTTAACTTGATAAGAGACTTTCATTAAAGCGGGAATATTATCAAAATGAGACATAGCATCAGCGCTGGCAACAATTTCTGCTTCTATCGTTTCACGCTTAATTTTTTTACTTCCACGATGAGCAAAGATACAGTGTTTTACTTTTTCAATTTTTTCTTGAGGATAATTATATTTTTTGAGAATTTTTTCGGCTAATTTTACCCCATGGATGTGGTGATCTTCGAGCCAATCTGGATTAGAAATAGAAGCAATGTCATGTAGAAGAGCAGAGATTTCAACAATTTCTTCATCGGCATCTAATTTTTTGGCAAGTAGTTTGGAGTATTTTACTACAGTAACAATATGGTGAGTCCAAGCGCTAGATCCCCATTTATTACTTTCCTTTTTGCATGTTTCTTGAACAAATTTTTCAATTTTTTTGATATCTTCTTTACTCATAAAATCATTATTGATTATGTACGGAACGCAGATCTGTATTCCTCAATTATTAACTGCTTCTAATTTTGCTTTCTGATCAGCTTTAATTAAAGCGTCAATTAATTCATCAATTTCGCCTTGTAAAATTTTATCTAAATTATATAGAGTTAATTTAATTCGATGATCAGTAAGCCGATCTTGCGGAAAATTATAGGTGCGGATTTTTTCACTGCGATCTCCAGTCCCGATTTGCGAACGTCGCTCAACTCCACGTTTTTTTTGTTCATCTTCTTCTTTTTTGGCCAGGATTCTAGAACGGAGAACCTGGAGGGCTTTCTCTTTATTTTTTAATTGAGATTTTCCATCTTGGCAAGTCACGATTGTTCCTGTTGGTAAGTGAGTAACTCTAACTGCGGAATCTGTTGTGTTAACACTTTGTCCACCAGGTCCAGAGGAGCGGAAAACATCAATTTCTAAATCTTGAGGACTGATTTCAATATCAACTTCTTCTGCTTCCGGAAGGACGGCGACAGTTGCTGCGGAAGTATGAATCCGGCCATTTTTTTCTGTTTCGGGAATGCGTTGCACTCTATGAACGCCACTTTCATATTTAAAATATTTATAAACATTCTTGCCGTGGATATTAAAAATAACTTCCTTAAAACCACCAATCCCAGTTTTACTGCTACTGATTAATTCTATTTTATGGCCTTTATTTTCAGCATAATGGCTATACATTTTGAAAAGATCCTGAGCAAAAAGTGCTGCCTCATCGCCGCCTGTTCCAGCACGAATTTCAATGATAACATCTTTATTATCATTTGGATCGCTTGGCAAAAGGTCTAATTCAAGTTGTTTTTCTAATTCGATTTTTCTTTTCAAGAGGTCTTGATTTTCTTCTTCGGCGAGTTGTTTTAATTCTGCGTCTTGTTCGGAAGAGATAATCTTTTGATTGTCTCCAATATTTTTGGTGATATTTTCGAATTCTTCTCCGCGCGCTAAAATTTCCTTTAAATCAGCATACTGAGTTGTTAATTTGGCGTATGCTTTTGGATTTTTGACCGTTTCGGGATCATTAATTTTCTTTTCTAATTCCTGAAAACGTTTTTTGAGTGAATTTATTTGTTTAAGCATTTGGTTAAAATAAAAAGTGATAAGGATATAAAAAGAACCAACTTAGGAATGTAGGTTCTTTTTAAAGTTCACAATTAAGCTGCTTGTTCGCCTTTGGCGGGAGATTTCTTGGCTGGTTTTTTGGATTTGCTAGTTGGCTTATTGGCTTTTTTAGGTTTTTTTGAAAAGGTTTCTGTTTGTTCCATGCGTTTTTTGAAGCGTTCAACTCGACCGCCAATATCAACAAGTTTTTGTTTGCCGGTGTAGAAAGGGTGACACATTGAACAAAGCTCAACTTCAATTTTTTCTTTGGTTGAGGCTGTTTTGATTTCATTTCCGCAAGCACATTTCACGGTAGCGGGACCGTATTTTGGATGAATCTTTGGTTTCATTTTTGGCTGTTTAAATGGTTTTACTACTAGGGATTATAGCATAAAGGTGGAGGGTTTGCCACTGATTTACAGGATATAGTCACCCCGATTTCATCGGGGTTCGCTTGGAATGACTGGTTCCTTCGCACTTTCCCACGCCATTTCAAAAATTGCCTTATAAGTTTTCACGGTTTCTTCAGATTCAATTACTGTTACAAAAACCTCTTCTTTCAATGAAAAAATTGCAATTTTATTTTGGTAAATAATATTATCACATTCACCAAAAATGTTTTTAGGCACCACTCTAATCTGGTGATTAGGGTTATTAAATGGCTTTACCCTCTCAATATATTTACGAGTTTCACTGTCATCAGTTAAGAGCTCTCTGATTTTATTATTTTTATTCCGCGCAACCTTGTCCCAAATTTTAAATCGATAATTAAATTTTTCTTTCAGGATAGCAATTGAACCAAAAAGTAAAATTTCTTCTCCTTTGGTGTTTTTAGGAGTTAATTCACTATAAATGATATCGGCTCCTTTTTCACCTTCATAAATTGAAACCTTTGGCTTAGCAGCGCTTTTTTGATAGTAAGCATTCAATTCTGGATAGATTGATTCCAAAGCCTCAACCTTTCCTTTCCAAGTTTCGATCAGACGTTTTGGCGGAACGGGGGAGCAGAGAGTTTTCTTGTTCTCTTCTTGAGTAGTAATTAAACCTTTTTGAATCAGACCTTCGACTAAAACATAAGCCGTTGGTCTTTTTAAATTAGCGATTTTAGCGATTTCATAAACTGTCCCTTTGCCAATTTGAAGACTGGCCAGGTAAAGCCTAGCTTCTTTTTCGGAGAGATTTAAGTAGTTTAGAATTTTGATTAATTCGTTGTCCATCATTTTTAGCTTAACATAGTTTAGAATAATAGTCAATATTGACGACTATATTTATAATTCTATTGTATATTAGCTATAATATGTATATTGAATATTCAACAGTGTTGACTATATTAAAATAGCCTGCTATGTTTAGATCTAGAATTCAATAAATATATTATTTTATTAATAAAAAAGGAGTTAAAAAATGAAGAAAAAATTTGTCTGGTTTGATGACAGAGATGTACTAGATTTCTTAAAATCTCCAGAGGGTAAAAATAATTTCCTTCCGGCAATTTCGATCGCCTGTTCCCCAGCATGTAATATGAGCTGTCCGCATTGTATTTATGATTCAGGAGACCCTAATTCCAATGGCTTGACTAAGGATGAGAAGCTTAAGGTTCTCGAAGACGCTTATGCACTTGGAACACGTTTTTTGCAGATTTGTCATGAAGGTGAGCCCTTTATTGACTCGGCAGTTTTGCCATTATTAAAAAAAGCTAAAGAATTGGGAATGAAATCGTTTTTGTATACAAACGCCAGTGAAATTACCCCCGTAATTGCTTCTAAGCTTTATAAATATGATGTAAGAATTGGCGCTAAATTTGACAGTGTTGATCCAAAAACATTTAATCAAATGCTCGGGGTTTCGAAAGCGGAAAAAGTTTATCAAGGAATTAATAATTTACTGAAAGCTGGTTATAACAAACCGGAAGAAAAGAATGGAAAACTTTATACAAAACTTGGACTCGTTTGCACCCTTACTACGATCAATACAGAAAATATGGAAGATGTTAAGGGGGTTGCTAAATTTGCCTGGGATAATAATATTTTTTTTGGAGCTGCTCGGCTTGAAACAGGAGGACGTGCCGTTGGAGATGTTTGGAAAAAATTTAGAATTCCTAATCAGGGGAAAGTTGAGGATTTTATAGATTGGTGTTCTGAGCAAACAGGAATTGATTACTGGGAAGCTCAACCAACGCCATATTGTATTGGTGTTTGTGGGATGCAGGTAATGGATAATGGAGATGTTTGGGTGACTGATTATGGGGCTAGTTGTGATTTTACAGAACCTGATGGCGAAAGTTTTCCAGAAAAAATAGTGACAATTGGAAATGTTAAGAAGCAGAGTTTAAAAAGTATCATGCAAAAAATTTGGAATTATCGTAAGAATCTCTTTGAAGCTGGAGTATTAGACCGAAAATTAAAAATGTATGAGGCAACGAAAAATGTTTATCCTAATGGGCTGCAAGATTGTGGTAGCGCACGAACCTATACTCTTTTTGTTCCTTTTTATGAATATGTTAAAAAAATGGTTAAGGATTGAATATGCAGATTGTTGTAACTTATGGAAAGGGAAGTGGGATATCTAAATTAGCGGCTTTTGATGCTGCGCTTTTTAATGCGGGAGTGGCAAATTATAATTTACTTACTTTAAGTTCTGTGATTCCGCCAGACAGTAAGGTCTTGGTTGAAAAAATAGATAGGAATAAAAAAGAGATTGGGAATAAGTTATATGTTGTTCTTTCAAAAGACTTTGGAACCCGTCCTGGTAAAACTGTTTGTGCTGGTTTGGGTTGGGTAGTTAGGGAAGAAGATGGAAGCGGAGTTTTTATGGAGGAATCTGGAGGAGATCGTAAAGCAGTTGAAAAGATAATCAAGAAAGATCTGAAAGCAGCTGTGAGCTACCGTGAGGGTATTTTTACTTCTTTGAATTGCAAAGTTGAGGAGGTTGAGTGTACGAATAAGGTTGTTTGTGTAGTTGTGGTGGCAGTTTATGAAAGTGAGGGGTGGAAATAATGCAAGCCGAATGGGGGAAATATGCTGAATTCTTTTCTAAATACTCTGAGAATCCAAATCTTGATTGTAAGAAGTTTGTTTTTCCAAAAGTCGTAAGTCTAATTAATGTGAAAAATAAGTCGCTTTTAGATTTTGGTTGTGGTGTTGGGACTTATGCCAGAATGTTTAGAAGCAGAGGAGCAAGAGTAGCTGCTTATGATTTAGCAACAAATATGGTTAAAACGGCAATCTCAACAGGTCAAAATATGGGAATAAAATATTTTTACAGGCTTAATGATATCCAAACTGTTTTTGATATTATTTTCTGTCAAATGGTTTTGGTTGCTAATAATAAAAATATGATGGAACTAGCTGTCGAACAAATTGCTCAACTATTAAAAGAGGGGAGAATAGGAATTTTTGTTAATGTAAATCATAGAAAAATTGGTAAGAAATTTAAGGATTTTTACTCCATTCTGCCAGAAGAAAAAACAATTGGAGCTCCGTATAAGACTTTAGTTTGTATAGATGAAAAATGGCTTACTTTTACAGACTATTACTATACTGATCAATATTTTCAAGAAATGTTCTTGAAGTACAATTTGAAAGAAATACATAGAGAAGTGATAAAAGAGCAATATCTTTTGCAGATTGTTAGAAAAATAGAAAAGAACGGAATATAATTATACACAATTATGGAAAAAGAGTTAAATCAGGGATTTTCTTTAGAATCTTGGAAAAAAGTTGAGTTTCATGAATGGATTTCCCAAGATAAGATTAGAAATAGTGCTTTCAAAGAAGCAATAACGGATGTTATCGGGGGGGGTCAGGCTGTTTTGGATTTGGGTTGTGGCTTGGGATGTTTATCGTATTTAGCTGTGAAATCTGGGGCAGCAAAAGTTTATGGTATTGAGTATTGCCAGAATATAATCACAACTGCTAAAAATAAATTCAATATTTATGGTAAATATTTTTCGGAAAAAATAAAATTCATTTGTAACCATTCCCTGAATGTTGGTAAAAATGTTATTGAACCTGTTGATGTGATTGTGAGTGAAACGTTGGGATTTATGGGAATTGGAGAGAATATTGTAAAAAATGTTGCAGATGCAAGAAAAAAATGGTTAAAGCCAGGTGGTAAGATTATCCCTGAGGAGATCGAGTTATATTTGGCTCCAGTTTTCCTTCCGAATCGCCAGAACCTAACTTCTTCTCAGGTAATGGTAAAAGTAAAACCAGAATATTTAGCGGGAAATCCAGTTTGTTTTGCTAAATTTGATTTATATTCTGACGATGAGGTTTTTATAAATAAGAAATTACATTTTGAAACAAATGAAATGAAAGTTAACGGATTTGCTGGTTGGTTTAAAGCGAAATTGTCAGAAAATGTTATCCTAGATACTTCATCTTATAAGCCTACTACGTGTTGGTTCCAAATGTTTTATCCGTTAGACAGTCCGATCATAAAGAAAAATATAACTGTACAAGTTTCTTCGTATGAAAAAAATAATTTAGTGTTTTTAAAGATTGATTTGCTATAGTTTAGAACTCCCTTTATTTTTTCCTAGAAGTACTTTTCCCTAGAGATTGATCCGTATTGGTTTAGACTGACGCGGTTTTTTATTAGCAAAATCCTTGCAAAACCCTTTAAAACTGCTATAATATCTCTGAACTATTATATTTTAACTATCTCACATACCTCCCGATCAGGCTATTCCTGCCCCTTTATTAGGGGACTTAGCTTGAAACGACGGGGGTAGAGGCTAAAAGGAGAAAAATTTTATGGAAATGAAAATTCCTACAATTAAGGAAATGTTAGAAGCCGGAGTCCATTTTGGTCATCAGTCCAGCAGCTGGAACCCAAAAGTGAACTCTTTTATTTTTGGCAAAAAAAACCGTGTTCATATTATCGATCTTGAACAAACTCAGCGGAAACTAAAAGAAGCAACTGAGTTTGTAGTACCACTCGCAAAGCAAAAAAAACAAATCTTGTTTGTAGGGACAAAACCTCAGGCAAGAGGAATTGTTAAAAAAGCTGCTCAGGATTGTAAAATGCCGTATATAACGGAGCGTTGGCTGGGTG
>SDBS01005512.1_pt1 | contig 12321 bp, 13 predicted proteins | sample 2277091 | NCBI WGS metagenome assembly SDBS01 (sample SAMN10404972, study PRJNA504765) | marine sediment metagenome | isolation source: marine sediment core GS10_PC15, 163 cmbsf | place: Arctic Ocean: Southern Knipovich Ridge | collected 2010 | reverse complement strand
ACGGGCTATTTCACGAACCTTATCAGCAGAAATTGGAGCAGGATGTTTTTTATTATCTAAATAATTCGCTTCTTTTAGTGATTGAAGATAAAAATATTCAGCAAAAGCATCAGCTAGCCAAGGGAAGCCTTTTGATTTTTCTTTTGCTACTATCTCGATATAATTTTTATCAGCATTAACTTTTTCTTCCCATTCGAATTTTTCTTTTTCTATTTTCTCTTTCCATATAATTTGTTGTTTTTCTATTCTTTTTTTCCATTCAAATTGATTACTATTAAACTCAGCTTCTCTTAAAGATAATTGATGTTTATTATATTCTAAGTCATCAAGTTTAGGCTTTAATTCATCATATTTTTTAACTTTATGTCTTATATCGAAAATCCAAGAAAGGAAAGAAGTAATAATTGTTACTCCTATAAGTATTGCCACTAAAATTAACCAATAATCTTCCATAACAATTAAATCCTCAAATAAATTTAATTAAAATATTATAACCAGATTTGATATTTAAAATTTTATTTTTTTGAATTCTTTCGCCAAAGACTATCTCTGTACCAAAATAAGATCTTTCTTTTTATTTTAATTGCAAATTTTTATAACACTTTTTCTATTGATTAGGAATCGTTAGGTAAGTTTTATGACTTTTATCTCTACTATATTATTTTAGTTGCTATTGCCCATAAATGAAAACTCTCAGGAGAAACTACTTTTAACTTATTTAGAATATTAAATTCATTCGGAAGGTTTACATCTTTTATTGTATCAAAATACTTTCTCCCTAATTTCAAGTTTTCTATGTTTATATTCAAACGATTATCCCTGATTAAAGAAGCTATGCAGGCAACTTTTGAAGCATCCTCTTTTGCATTCAAATGAGAATATTTTCCACTTAATATATGGCTTTTAACTCTTGTTATTCCACCTTGGAGTTCTTTGGTGTATTTATCTTTAATGCTTCCACGAAAATCTAATTGACAGATAAGAAAAGATGTATTTATTGAATCATCCAGAAATATATTTATTGGTGTTTTAATATCGCGGTAAGAAGCTTCAATTTGAGAAATGTTTTTATAATTCTGGCTTATTTCTTTTAAGTCAGTTATGTGCTCAAATAAAATTCCCAGGTCAAATAACTGTTTTATTATTTCCATTGATTTATTTTTTCCGTAAGGAATCCCGATAGTATTAGGAGCAAAGGCAGTTAATTTATCTCCGAAATAAGTATTTATTGTGGGAACTATCACTTTTATTTCTTTTTCAATTTCAAATAATGGTAAGACAATTGATCTTTTAATAGTATTAAGAAATGAATAATTTGTTTGCACAATATCAAGAAGAATATAAGACTCTCGCTTTTCTACAGAAGAAGTATAATAAAATTTAAGATGTCTTTTTTTTATTTTATAATTTAAGGATCTTTTATCTTCTTCCCATTTATTAAATTACCCTCCTTAGTTATCCTATTGAATGCATTATTTAGGTCTTTGTTATCTGATTCACTCATTATATCAATATCAATTGAAAGTCTTTTGAATCCAGGAATGAGCAGCATCAATCCTGTTCCACCTTTAAATATAAAGTGAACACCATTTTCAATTAAATCACCAAGCAACTCAAAAGCATATATTGCTTTTTCTACTAATATCGGATCTATATTCATCTCTTGGTATTTATTTGTTATCCAGTTGTTTTTAAAACATTTCTTTTTTATCATTATCATTCTTTAACCAAAATTGACTAATGCCAAATTATATTAAAAACTGGCATTAGTCAATTTTATACAGTTTTTAATTATATGCCATACTCGCTCTTTTGCTTCTCTTCTATCTGCATAATCAAGCATCTCGGCCATATTAATTCGGTAATTAAGAACTACGTTAGAAATAATCTTTATATATTCTTCTTGGTCTATAAGGTTAATTTTTTTCATTTCCATAAATAAGTCAACAAGTATTTTTTCTATCTTTGTTAGATTTTTTTCTTTAGAAACACGAAAAGAAACAGAGGGTCTCAGTATAATAGTTTGTGGTTTTAATTCTACAAATTTTTCTGCTTCAATTTTATAGGGATTTAGATACACATTGTATTCATTTTCTAATAAAAAATCTTTTACGGGTTGCAGGAAATCTTTATCAGCGTAGATAAAGGTTATAAATTGGCTGGGTAGATGATGGAAGAAACCTTTCAGTTGTTCGGTACTCCAGCAAGAAAATACAAGAAAGGGAAATTTATTTTGTGCTAACATTGTAATTGTTTTTATAGGTATTATATTTAATTTAAATTCCTCTTTTATTGTAGAATACCATCCTCTACCAGACTCGTAGATAAACTTTTCTTTTCTTAAAATATAAAGATATTGTTTTATGCTATTTTTTTTAAATTTAATATTTTTTTTATTAAAGTACTCTATTAAATCGTTTATGTGAAAATAGTATTTATTTTTCGTATAATTAATAATGTGCTCTCTATTCGTTGTTTTCACCATTACCTCTCCTCTATTTTTTTCTAAGAATAAGAATATGTATAAATCATGAACCCATTCGTGAATATAATCATGAATATTATAACATTACATAATGAAGAGCTCTCCCTTTTCCTTGAAATTTTAAGGCCTGCAATTCAATGAGTTTATTTATTTCATCTAAGGCAGCCCGATTGGAAAGTATAAACATCTCTCTTATGTTTCGATTGGATATCTGCCCGTCTTGATTTACAAATACATACTATTATGAACCTGTGAAGCCTGACCCCAATTCCTCTTTTTTATAACTTATCAAGTTGAATATGTTAAAACCTCTAAAGATAATGTTGAAGAATACGAATTTATAAAACCTCTTGAGAAACCGACCATGGGTATTTTTTCTCAAGAAGAAATAGATAGTATGGAAAAAGTATTGAATGCTTTTAAACATATCACCACTGAAAAAATAGCCCAATGTTCCCATAAAGAAGAAGCCTGGACAAAACCAAAAAATAAAGAAATCATTAGCTATAAATACGCAAAAAAATTAACTTGTATTTAGTAATATAAAATACTATCGACTATTTTTCCTATTTTATTATTTTGTGAAGCTGTGAAGCCTGACCCCACTTACTTAAATACAACCCTCTCTAAAAATGCTTCTAAATTCTCTTTTAACAGGTGCCATCTGAATTAGTTTCCCTTTTTCTTGTGTTCCTCTAACATTTTGTCATATTTTTCCCTTGATTTTTTGTACTCCTCGCTATACTTTATTTTATTTTCTTGAATCTCTTGGTAAAAAGCTCTGCGATCTTCCAAAGAATCGTAGAAATCTTTTAGCCTATCGGTGATAGAATTTATTTCCTCTTTAACACTATCCAAATATTTTATTGCTGGTTCTTCACACTCTTCAGGGCTATAATCTTCTATATCGCTAACTATATTCTTTATTTCTTCAGCATACTCTTTAATTCTTTTTTGTATTTCATATTCAATCTCGAGGCTTTGTTTATATTGACGATTTTTATATAAATAATAAAACGGTATAAAAGGTAAAATAAAGATACAAGCTATTGCTGAAATTTCCGTAAAGCTTTTAGTAAAATAAATAAAACCTATAATAATTAGCACAATAATTATAATGGTGGATATTAAACAGCCTATATTTTCTTTTTTTTCAGTATCCATATTTTAGGCCCTTCCTAAGGGAATTATAAATTAGTTCTATTTTTTAATCTCTTCCCGCTTCTTTAATTTTATTTATAGCTGTTTTTGCTTCTTCCCTGACTAGTGTCCTGTCCCATAGATAACTTGACATTTGAATATTTATTTTGTATAATTTATGAATGAACATTTCAGAATGTATCGTACTAACACCAAAAGAAGAATCAACTATAAACCATTGGGCGAAAGGAAAAAGCTTTCCGTTACGCTTGGTTCAACGAGCACAAATTATCCAATTGGCAGCCAAAGGACTTTTCAATCATGTGATTGCCGAGCGTTTGAATGTTTCTCGGCCAACCGTTCAATTGTGGCGGGAACGTTTTTTAGCACTCCGCTTATCAGGACTGGAGAAAGATGCTCCTCGCCCTGGACGTTTTCCAAAGATTCATCAAAAGAAAGTTACTGCCATTGTAAACGCCACTCTACATACAACGCCTCCCAATGCAACCCACTGGAGCGCCCGCAGTATGGCCAAAGCACAGGGAGTCAGCAAGAACAGTATCTGGCGAATCTGGAAACAACACAATCTAAAACCTCATCTGGTCAAAACTTTCAAACTCAGCCGCGACAAACGGTTTCTCGAGAAACTTTACGATATTGTCGGTCTTTATCTAAATCCACCAGACAAAGCGATTGTCTTTTGTGTAGACGAGAAAAGCCAGATTCAAGCACTAGAACGTACACAACCATTACTTCCCTTACGACCAGGAATTCCAGCCAGACAAACGCACGACTACATGCGTCATGGCACAACGACGTTATTTGCAGCATTGAACATACTCGATGGTACTGTTATTGGAGATTGTATGCCACGACACAGACATCAGGAATTTATCAGGTTCCTGCAACTCATCAACACAAAAACCCCATCCGATTTGGATCTTCATCTGATTGTGGACAACTACGGGACACACAAACACCTCCGTGTTCAGAGGTGGCTAAAACGTCACCCCAGGTTTTACCTGCATTTTACTCCTACATCCAGTTCCTGGCTAAATCTGGTAGAACGATGGTTTTCCGAAATAACATCGAAAAGAATTCGTCGAGGCTCATTCAAAAATTTAAAAGAGCTAATCATGGCTATTAAACAATATATTGAATCTCATAATCAAAACCCAAAAGTATTCCTCTGGACTGCTTCTGTTGAAAGCATTATGAGAAAAATTTCAAATGTAAAGATCCGTTAGGGACAGGACACTAGGTGTTCCCAAAGCTCCCTTTCTAAAAGTTTATTTAATGGTTCAAGTGCTTTTTTATCTCCCATTTCACCTAAAGTAATTGCAGCGTTTCTTCTTACATCCCAATGTTTATCTTTTAGTGCTTTTATTAGAGGGTCTACTGTTTGATTATCTTTAAATCTTCTCAGGGCTATTATCGCTTCCTTTCTGATAATAAAATTTTTATCGGTCAAACATTCTAACAGGAAATCTACTGTCGGTTCTTCCATTAAGTCTTCGTCTCCCATCAATCTACCATCTTCTATCATAGTGTCAATAATATAAGGATTCATTGAGCGAAGACCCGAAAAATCGGGGTTATTTATCTTTGTTATCTTCATAAATTCTGAAAATTCATAAACAGCTATAACTTTGGAAGGCATTCTTGAAAACAGTAATTTTATTAGTGCAGAAAAAGATCCAATTGTATCATACACAGCTCCACAAGATCTGCAATAGAGACAACCATGTATCAAACCCTGAAAATCTCTATACCAAGAGCAATGGAGAAAAGGAAGTTGTTTTGAACAAGCGGACCCGCCAGTTTGACCACACTTTTTACAGGTAAATTTATTTTTCATTTACTTATATTTGCTGACCCCCTATTTATATTATTTTATTCATTAGTTTTCACACTAAGTAAAAATTAAGAGTAGTTTTGCAATTTCCGTAAATATTTTTTATATCCCCTGACTTTTAGGGACCAGCCTAGCATTTGTGAAACACTATAATTTCTTAAAATATTATAAAAGCACAATAAAGAACAACTCCCCTGTCATATTCTAATTATTTAAGAAGATATTAGAACCTGGACTTATCAGTCCCCCTACGAAAAGTTAAAAAAGTTACCGAATTGTTGAGTTATCACAGCCGTCCCTATGATCTTTACGTGTTGATAGCCTTGTTATGATTTTATTTTATCAAGAAGCCCTGCAATATCTTTCATTACATATTCCTCTTCATTAAAGGTGAAATCCCCAACATTCATTAATCTTCCATTGTATAGAAGTTGGAATATTATCCTTTCTATTTGGTATAGAAAACATAATAAATCCTGCATCTCACCAATTTTTGCTTTTTTAAATAACTCATCTATACATCTTATTTCTTTAAATTCTTTATGAGCAAATACCTTATGTCTAATCGGTCTATATATCAATTCGTATCGCTTTTGTCTTTTTGATACTTCACCTTTTAGTTTCAGAAAATCTTCTTTGTTTGGCTGATAAGATTTTTCTATATATTCATCAAGCCAAGATAATCCATCTGTTCCAGAGCTTTTTATTTTTCTCTCTCGTAATGCATATTTACTAAATTGATCGATGTTTTCAATACAAGCTCTTAAAAGTGTATGAACAGAAAATGTTTTTCCATCTATATCAAAAAGTCGACCGATAGTAATAAAGAAAGTGCTTTGAAGTGAGTGTAAAATAATGTTCCATGATAATGAATTTTTGTTTAAAGCATGATAAATTTTATCATCCTTCGCTGCTATATTATGGATATTTTTCCAAGCATAGAAAGACGAACATGCAACATTAAGCTCACTTTGAAATACTTTATATAGTTCCTCTATGTCTCCCATATTCACTTTCTTAAGGCGCTATACGTTTACTTGTAACAATAAAATTACAATTATTGTATTTTTAACCTTTTGCGGCTCCCTTTAAACTTATTTTTCCCTCTTTAATCCACTCTTCTATTATTTCTCTTCTCTTTTCTTCCAGGACAACCTCAAGTAAGTTTGAAGTTGTTCCTAATTTAATTAGGGACACATCTCTTTTATTATTTCAAGAGCTTATTTGTCATATGATTTGACCTGTAAATTTTTAGAATTTATTTATTACTTTATTCATTATTAATTTATATTCTTCTTCTGTTAGAGGAATTTCTCTATCTTTTTCTGGGAATAATTCCTTGTAAGTCTCCAATAATAATTTTAAACGCGGTATGCCATCAGGATTTACCAAAGGCATTAATTCATTTTCTAAAAGTGGGAATGTTACTTCTTTAATCTTATTAATGTCATTACTAGCCTTTATTTCATTGAGTATCTTTTCAGCTTTATTAAATACATTTTCACCTCGTTTCATTATATTTTCATAATGTTGCTCAAAGTTTATTCTTTCTAAATAAGAATCAGCCCATAAAATTTTTGTTCCTTCATAAAAAAGCTTAACTCCAAATAGTTCATCCTTATAATCTTTTATTTTCTTTTCAAACTTTTCAATCTCATTCATAATTCTATAGCCTTTCTTTGTTTAATTTGTTTAATCAGGGATACATCCCATTTTGATCAAGCATCTTTACAAGATCACAATATGTAAAAATCATGAGCCTTATCGTGAATATGATCATAAATATTATAACATTATATAATAAAGAGCTCTGCCCTTGATTTGAGACTTCAATAATTGCAATTCAATAAGTTTGCTTATTTCATCTCAGGCAGCACGATTAGAAAACTTGAACATTTCTCTTACATCTCAATTGATTATTTTGCCATTTTGATTTATAAATACACATATATTTATATTCGACAAAGTTTTTTAAAATCCTTCTTTTTTGAAGAAAAAGTTATTAGTTATTAAATGGAAGGAAAAAGACTGGATTCCCACTTTCGTGGGAATGACAGAAAGGGGAGCGGGAATGATATAAAGAATATATGAAAAGAGGGAAATATATTTTGATAAATTTGTACTAAAATGTTTTTAGTAAGAAGGGTTTTTTGATTTAGATGGCGAAATATGGTTATATAATAAAGGGAATTAGGCACAATAAATCAAACCCTATATTGAGATTGCTTCCCCTGCTTGCTCGGGGGCAGGCTTGCTTTGCTTGCAATGACAAAATATTTTAATAACAACAGGAATGAAAAAATGAAAAATTTCAAGATAGAAAAAGACCTGGAATTAGAGGAATTAATATTAAAGGCTAAAAAAAGAGGATTAAAATTTGGCCTGGCTTTAGGAGGCGGCTCAGCCCGGGGATTGGCTCACGTGGGGGTCATTCAGGTTCTAGAAGCTTATCATATCCCCATTGATATAATTGCTGGCACCAGCATTGGTTCAGTGGTAGGTTCCCTTTATGCTGCTGGAGCTTCTATTGATCAGCTGGAGGAAGCTGCTCTCTCGATGAAGAAAAGTAAAACACTTTTTTTAATAGACCTTGCCCTCCCTCACTCAGGGCTGATAAGTGGTAAACGAATAGAAGAAATGTTAAGTGATTTAGCTTTAGAGGATAAAACTTTTGATGACCTCAAGATTCCCTTCGCGGCTGTAGCTGCCGATGTAGAAAGCGGAGCGGAAGTGATCTTGAATCAAGGGAAAGTAATAGATGCAGTGAGAGCCAGTATATCTATCCCGGGAATATTTACACCGGTAAAGTATCAGGATTATTACCTGGTAGATGGAGGAATAGTGGACCCGGTCCCGGTGGATGTAGTTCAGAAGATGGGAGCCGATATTATTATTGCCGTAAGTCTCGCAAGAATAAACCCTTACACTGCTGTCTTGATGATTGATAAAGAGACTGGTCACTTAAAAGAGGTAGAAAATTTAGAGGATTTAAGAATAAATAAAGAGGAAAACCCAAAATTTCAGGATAAAGAAGAGTTTACTTCTTTAGTTGATGAGAAAAAAGATATTTTAGAACAAAAAATAGAGCAGGTTAAATCAAAACTTGAAGGTCCTAATATCTTTGAAATAATCAACCAATCCATCGATATTATGGAAGCAAAGATTACCGACAAATGTCTGGAGGGAGCAGATGTAGTTATCGTCCCCTTTGGAATTAAGGAAATCAAACTTTTCGATTTTGATAAGGCAGAAATGCTCATTAAAGGCGGGATTATGGCTACTATGATTAATATACCAGAGATTAAAAGAGCGATTAAAGAAAAACTACGGGAATGAAATAATGAACACTATGGTAATGTCTAAAAAAGATAGTGATTTTTCTTTATATATAGGAATATTCTTCTTCTCTACTTCAGTCTTGCTCTTTGAACTCTCTCTTATGCGAGTATTTTCTATTCTCCAATGGAATTATCTGGCATTTATGATTATTAGTATTGCCTTTTTAGGATATGGAGCGAGTGGAACTTTTTTATCGGTCTTTTCTTCTTTGCTGAAAAGGGCTGAAAGTAAAAATTTATATAAATATCTCCTCTTCTTTTCCTTGCTTTTCTCTTTGGGTTCTTTACTCTCTATATTTGTCATCTCTAAAGTCCCCTTTGACCTTTATCGAGTAATAACGGATAGATATCAATTGCTATACTTAGTGATTTATTATTTGGCCATTGCTATACCCTTTTTCTTTGCCGGAATCTGCATCTCTTTAGCTATATCTAAACTACCCGAAAAAGTAAATAAAATATATTTCTGTGACTTGAGTGGTGCAGCTATAGGCTGTATCTCTTTCTTGGTTCTAGCCAATTATATAAGTTTGAGCCATTTATTGATTATCCCTCCCCTGCTCTCTTTTCTGGCTTCTTTTTTATTTTCTTTAAAACTGAAAGATAAAAGAACAATAATTTATATTGTGGGGATATTCGTTTTTATTATTTTATTTAGTGGAGCAGAGAGTTTTTATTCTTTTCCGGTAAATCCTTATAAAAGTTTATTTACTTTATTGCGCTACCCTAATTCCCGAATAATTAATAGGCAGGAGAATAGTTTCGCCAGATTGGAGCTGGTAGAAAGTGAGGGGGTAAAATATGCTCCAGGGTTAAGTTTGAACTTCTCGGGAGAGATTCCTGAACAATTAGGTCTGGTCACTGATGGTGATGGATTAAGTGCGATTACCAGATTGGAGGGGGAGAATGATTTAGAAGCATTGAAAAAAATAGAGTTCTCAGATTATATCTCATCTGCCTTAGGATTTCATCTTATCGGTGATAAAAGAAAAGTTTTGATCATTGGACCGGGAGGAGGATTAGATGTCTTGGGAGGAATTTATAATGAAGCAGAAGAGATCTGGGGGATTGAAATGAATCCCGATGTTAAAATCTTGCTACAGGGTAATTATGCCGATTATTCGGGAAATATTTATAACCGTGAGGGAATTAAAATCTTAACCGGTGAAGGGAGAAGTGTATTAAAAGGATTAGATCAAAAGTTTGATTTAATTCAAATTTCTTTAATTGGCTCATCCAATACTGCCTCCGGAGGATTTTATAGTATTTCCGAAAATTATCTTTATACAGTAGAGGCGTTTATGGATTTTTGGCAGCATCTTTCTGATGGAGGAAAATTGAGTATCACCCGCTGGCTAAAATTCCCTCCTCGTGAGATTGTGCGCCTTTGTAGTATCAGTTTAGAGGCTCTTAGTCGAATGGAGATAGAAAGACCGGAAAATCATCTAGCCATAATCCGCAGTTGGGGCACTTCTACCCTTATTTTAAGTAAAAAAGAAATAGGAGAGGAAGAAATAAGGACAATTAAAGATTTTTGTGATAAAAGAAACTTTGATGTAGTCTATTTTCCGGGGATTAAAGAGGAGGAGGCCAATACAAATCATATCCTGGAGCAGAGTTATTATTATCAGGAGATAGACCAATTGGTGGATAGTTTTAAGGAAGGTACCTTAAAAGATTTTTATAATAGTTACTTCTTTAATGTTTCAGCAGTCACTGATAATCAACCTTACTTCTTTTATACTCTAAAATGGCAAAATATCCCTAAGATAATCAAAAGTACAGCTAATTGGCAGCCCTTGATAGAATGGGGGAATTTAATTATATTTGCCACTTTCCTTCAGGGAATAATATTTAGTATCGTTTTCATATTTTTACCTTTAATTTTAAAGAGATTCCCTGTAACTAAAAGAAAGGTAAAAATTCCTTTTTTACTTTATTTTGCCTCTTTAGGTTTAGGGTATATGCTTTTAGAAATATCTTTTATCCAAAAATTTATCCTCTATCTAACCAATCCTGCCTATTCTACTTCTATTATCATCTTCTCCTTTCTGTTCTTCTCTGGTTTAGGGAGCTTCTATTCAAGAAGAATAGAGAGAAATTATGTTAATGCTCTGAAAATTATTATCTTTACCTTGTGTGGTCTCTTAATACTTTATCAATTTATTTTGCCTTATGTTTTTAATACCACTTTGAAGTATAGCTTGTTGGTTAGAATATTTATTACGCTGGGATTAATCTTCCCCTTAGGATTTTTAATGGGGATGCCCTTCCCCTTAGGGATAAGACTGGTTAATTCGATAGATAAGGGAAAGGAGCTTATCCCCTGGCTATGGGCAACTAACAGTTTCTGTTCTATTATCGCCTCTGTCTCCGCAGTGATAATCGCCCTATTTTTTGGGTTTAAGGTGGTGGCTATATTAGCCGCTCTGATATATCTCTTTGGATTTCTTAGTATAAATTATTCTGGAACAGGTGACGGTTCTCTGTTCCCAAATTCTCAAATAAAATTAAATAAATAAAGGAACAGAGAACCGTCCCCTGTTCCCTATCTGTTATGTCCGATCATAGGAACAAATCTTACTCCGATAATCCCTTTAGATTTAATTTTTCCTTCTATTTTTTCTATTTTCATTAGAGTTTGAACCATCCATATTCCGCCAACGGGAATCACTATTCGCCCTCCATCTTCTTTAATCTGCTGAAGAAGGGGTGGGGGGATATGGTCAGGGGCACAGGTTACTATAATAGCATCATAAGGGGCATGTTCTTCCCAGCCATGGTAACCATCCCCAACTTTAAATTTGATATTTCGGTAACCTAAATCGGTTAGTAATTTTTCTGATTTTTTAGAAAGGCTTTCGTATATTTCTATTGTATAAACTTCTTCTACAATTTCAGCTAAAACTGCTGCCTGATATCCAGAACCAGTTCCTATCTCTAAGACTTTTTCATCCCCTTTTAACTCTAATAACTGGGTCATTAAGGCTACGATATAAGGCTGGGAAATAGTTTGACCTTCACCGATAGCAAGAGGGTAATCATTATAAGCTGATTCTCTAATGCGTGGGTCAACAAATTGGTGACGGGGAATAGTGAGCATAGCCTGTAAGACTTCTGAATCAATAATGTCCCGGCTTTGCAATTGATTTATTACCATGCTCTGCCTTCTCTGGGTAAAAATTTCTTCTCTATCTTCTTCCTGTTCCTGGGCAGAAATAGTTAGGCAAAAAACTAAAATTACTATCAAGATAAAAACAAGGGGCCTTCTCATTATAAAACACCCTCTTTATTTAGCCCTGTGGACTATTAAGTTATAATTTTTTCCTCTTAATATCTTTAGTATCACACAAATGTGTAGCATAAAACTGTATTTTTTTAATTTTATTATATCAATATTACAAAATATAGTAAAGAATATACTGAATATGTAACATTTTGTGCCAGGCACAAAATGTTACATATTTAAAATTCATTCTTTTTGTTTTTCTAATTCAATCTTC
>SDBS01005511.1_pt1 | contig 12323 bp, 9 predicted proteins | sample 2277091 | NCBI WGS metagenome assembly SDBS01 (sample SAMN10404972, study PRJNA504765) | marine sediment metagenome | isolation source: marine sediment core GS10_PC15, 163 cmbsf | place: Arctic Ocean: Southern Knipovich Ridge | collected 2010 | reverse complement strand
ATGGTTAGCAATATAAATAGACTCGAACGTTCATCTCCTTACAATAGTGTTGTTTTTTTGCATTATGTTAATATTTGTTCACAAGGGCTATTAATAGGAGCTTCTTTTTTTAAATCCTTATTGATAACGATAATACTTTTAATTTTTGTTATTTTAGTTGCGTTTTCACGAGTCCAATTAGGAGTACATTACCCAAGCGATGTAATTTTCGGTTCAATTTTAGGAGTAATAGGATTTATAATGTCAATCCATTTAATCGGACCTTTAATTTTTGAGATGTTCATACATTTTGAAGAGATTTTGAATTATGAGATGCAATATCAGCAGATAAACTCATGGCTATATGAGAATATTTGGTATTTTTTTTTATGTTTAAGTTTTTTCTTTATTATATTCTTATTAGCAATCCACAAAACGATTAAAGAAAAAATAAAAAAGAATAAAAAAATCAGTTAAAGATCAAGCCTTTTTTTCTTACCAAATAAATCTTTCAACTCATTGAGAACAGTTAATCTAGCATTTTCTTGAGGTCTAACAGAACCAGTATTTGGATTAGCAATTTCGATTGGAATTCCGCTCTGAGCTACCTGAAATGCACCAGACTCTATAGCTCCAAGACGCCTATCAATATCATTAAGTTGTATAGAAATACTTTCAGATAAGCGAATCACAGCATTTAATGTTTCTTCTAGTGTCTTTCCAAGCCCATCCACCTTCCTCACAGTTGGATCAGTGAGTGAATAATTGGAATTCATAAGTTTTTTTATATATTTTGCAAATTGTGGCTCTCGCGAAATTAAAGAATAGATAGATGTTAAATAAATTTCAATTTCTAAATTATAATTCTTACTTTTTAAGAATTCATTAATATTATCTTTTAAGAGTTCAATATTTAGAAGGATTTTTGGATCTTTTTTCAGATCTGGATCATATTTATGGATGAATATTAATATAAATGGAGCTTCTTCTAAAATAACTATTGAATCAATAATCTTCTCAAGATATTCGAGAGACTCTTCAAATCTTTTTGGATCTTGAATATCAATTACATAAATCAGTAAATCCAACTGAAGAAAATATTGCTCTGGATTATTTAAATATCTTTCCCGATATTCAATTTGGCCTCCTAAATCCCATATAAACAAGTTTAATTTAGTGTCACCAAATTTCATTCGAACTACTCCTTTTGTTGGATGTGTGTTAATCATATCCTTTATTCCTAAGCGCCCCCCAAATTTTCCTAACAATGATGTTTTACCAGCTGCATCAAGCCCTGCGACTAAAACTTTCTGGCCTTTAGTAGAAATACCATCTTGTTCTTCGTTAAGACTATCTATAAGAGTACTGATAGTAATTGCTTTTTTTAATTTATTTTCAAGCATAGGGTATTTCTTTTTGAGTTCTTCAATTTTTTCCTTTAAATTTTCAGTTAATTCAAGGGTTTCTTCTGTTTCCTCCATTTTTGTTAAATTATCAAAAGGATTTTCTTTATTTAGCTTTAAAATGTCCTTAATTTTGGAAACCTCAAATAAATCTTTTATAATCGTTGATTCTTCTTTATCTATAAATTTATAGGAGAGAATTGGCAGTTTTAAAATATCTTTAATTTTTTCCAATTTGTCAATTTTTATAGATTTAGGGTCAAAAAATTTGGAAATAACATTTATTACACTAGAAATTTCTGAGGTCATTACAAAATCGTATTCTCTTTAATTATTAAATAGTTGATTTAATTTTTATTATTATTTATTAAACTTTTAAGATACTAGTTAGAAAGATTTAAATTTTCCTATATCAATCTATCAATAAATCTTCATTAAACTTAAATATATTTTTACCTATGTTTTTCATACAAAGAAAATTATAAAATTCTATTTGAATCCTTTTGCATTTCAAATAATAATGCCAATTCCTTTTAGTGATGATGACTTTTTTGAAGAGGATGGAAAGAAAGCTTCACCTTGTTGTGATAGTCCTAAAATTAGTGAAGAAGATGGATTTTATGTTTGCTTAAACTGTGGATTTGTCCATTCACGAATTCTTGATACCAGCCCACGTAGAGCTTTTACTCAAGAAGAAATTAAAAATAGAAAGAGTACAGAGAGGGTTTATAGTCCTATTGGGCCTAGAACAATTATACGGGGTTCTAGAGATGCGAGGGGTATGTTGCTAAGTCCAAAGTATAAATCAAAATTTAATAGATTAGCTAAAATCCATAGATCCTTAACAACTAGTTATGAAAGAAATTTATGGATTGCACTACCAAATCTACAACGTCTTCAAAAGAGATTAGGAATTCCAGACGCAGTAGCAGAAGATGCTCTTCGTATTTATACACAGACAGTAAAAAAAAAACTCACGATGGGTCGAAGTATTGATACTTTACTATCCGCTTCAATATTTGCTGCTTTAAGAGTTCATGGAATACCTAGAACTGCTGAAGAAATATCTAAAGTTGCTCAGATCCCTAAGAAAAAGGTTATTAAAAGTTATCGACTTATTTTAATGGAAGTTTTACCAAAATTAGGATTAAAAGTTACACATTTTACAAGTGAGCGATATGTTGACAAATTCAATGAAGAATTAAAGCTTTCAATGAAATGTCGGAATATAGCTGTCAAATTAATAAAAAAAGCCAGAGAAAACGGATTTAATTCGGCCGGAAAAGATCCTAAGGGAATTGCTGCTGCATCAATTTATATAGGATCAAAAATCTGTAATGAGAATCGAACACAGAAAGAAATAAGCAAGTTGGCACGCGTTACCGAAGTCACATTAAGAATGCGCGTAAAAGACTTGCAGAAATACGCTAATATAGTAGATTAGGTTAATTTCAGGATTAAAATTATTCGATTTCTAGTAACTCTTTTTCCTCTTCAAATAAAGGCAATATTTCTAAAAATTCTTTAATTTTTAATGAATACATATTCAAATTATTCAATTTAACATCAACCAAGAACAATATTACCATTATGTAAAATGTTTCTTTAACCAATTTTTTATTCATACGTAAGCTATCTAAAAATTTGTTGATGCTATCTTTAATAATTTCTATTGATTCTTCTGCTTTAAACAAAGATAATCCATGTAAAAGCATAAGTAATGAACTTGTTTCAAGATCTTTTCTTTTGGATATGATTTTAGCTAATTCAGAATATTTTACCGCCACTTTTTTATAATTTTTTGATTTTAACAAATCCAAAATATCAGAATAATATCTTTTTCTCATAGCCCTTCTTTTTTTTAGGAATCCTTCACGATCACTCTTAATGTCTACCATTTTGGATTGTATTTTTCCAAAATTCTGATCGAGCTCTAATTGTAATTTTGAGAAATCTCCAATTTCTTTTCTTGATATTTCTTCCTTATCATTTAATTCTTCAATTATTTCCTCTCCCAATAAAGAATTCAATATTTTAATCTCAGGTTCAAATAAGATTAATTTCTTTAAAAATAGATTAATTATTAAATCAATTAACTCTTTTTCATTATTTTTAATTGCTATGAGAAGAAAATTCATACTTTGAATTTCTGGAAGATTTTCCAACTTAGAATCATTATCTTTTAAATGACTCTTAAATGTCTCTGTAGCTATTTGAATATTTTTCTCTTTTAAGAGAATAACTGAACCAATTATTAAATTAATTGCGGCATATTTAAGAAATTTCTTTTTTATAAGTATTGGAAGAGAGTTAAAGTAAGCTAATGATGCATCAGCCATCTTACTTTTATTTATATCCTCTAAAATAAGTCTCCAATATTCTTTTTTCATTAATTTTCTTTTAGCAATATCTTGTTTTTCTTTTTGAAGAGAATTGGCTAAATTTAATATTTCCATTTTAATTTCTTCTATATTGACAATTTTTTCTGAATTTTTTTTAGATTCTTTTGCTTTGACATAATCTTTACTAAGATACTTATAGAGAATAATTCTTTCTTCCTCAAATAATGGGAGATTTTCAAAAAAAGTTAAAGCTTCTTTTATCTTCGATTCATCTTGAAATTTCTTTAATTCGATAATGTATTCGATTAGAGTTACTGGAAAAGTTTCAGAAAACAATTTCCCTAAACTGGATAACGTATTTTTCGTTTGAGCCAATAAACTTTTAATTTCATCAAATCTATTTTCTTTTATGAGCAAAAAGCTAGCCATTGCTAAGGAGACGCCAGCTAAATTATATTTTTGAAGTTTATTTAATTGACTAATACTTTTCTTATATAATATATAAGATTTATTGTATTCTTGAAGTTCTATTTTACTTAATGCATCTTTAAAATATACTCGTTTCATAGCATTTCTTGCTTTTAATTCTTTCGTTTTATCTAAAAGAGATTCTCTTCCTTTATTTTTTATAATCGAGAGTTTTTCTTTTAAAATTTCTCCTTTATAAGATTCTTCCGCTTTTTTAGAGGCAAACGCACTTTTTTCAGACTCTAATTTTTCAATCTTCTTATGGATTTCATTTTTATATGTTTTATTTTCAATTCTATCATTATAAGCATTAGCTGAAGATAAATCATCTAAGATAATATAAATTTCAGCGATTTTCTTAAAGATTTTATTAAATGTGATTTTTGATCTTTCTTCTCTTTCTAAATAAGCAGATGATATCTTTGAGATTTTTTTTACTAAATCTGTTGCTTTATTGATTCCCGTTATATTTTCTTCACTAGCTAAAATTTTTAGTGCCTCTTTTTTAATATTACTTATAAAAATTAGACTAATTTCTTTAGATTCATCATAAAGCATTTGATTTCTAAAAATCTTATTAGAATTCTCTATAATTACTTCTTTTCTTTCAAAATCATCTATCTTCATAAATTCTTTTAATTGTTGAAGAAAAAATTGAAAAACTCTGATCAAATATTTCATTTTCATATCGTTGGAGAGTTCATCAAAAATTTCAAAAAAAGTTTCAAATACTAAACCTTTTAATAACAGATCTAAAGATTTTGTAAGGATTTGATCTTGTATCTCTTCTTTACCAATTTTTTTAAGGTATTCTGCTTGATTTTTCAATTGATTGGCTGCTTTTAAATATTCATTCTGTTTTGATAGTTCTTCAGCTTCATTGATTTTTTGAGTATTCATCTCTATAATAAGATCTCTCTCAGCTTCGACAAATTCTCTTAAAAAGTCTATTCCCTTATTAAGATAATCTGTTATTTCCTTCTTTTTTAAGCTTGTATATTTCTCTTCAAATTCATCCTTAACTTTCGTTAATTTTTGTCTTAAATGTCTTGAATTTAACTTACTAATTAAAACAGAAGCCATGCCAAAATTGTTATCATCAAGAAGAAATTTAATTAACTGTTCTAATGTTGAATCTAAATCAGTTTTTTTAACCTTATAAGATTCCCACATGTTTTCAAGTTCATCGAAAGTATTTTTAGCAGCGTATATGTTTTTTTCATTAATAAATTTCCTTAAGATTTGAGTTAAAATCTCAGTTAGTTTAAAAGTTAGTTCTTTTAATTCATCAAAGAGACCTTCACGCTGGTATTTATCTATTGCAATATACAACTGTTCTCTTGCTGATTCAAAATTGCTATCACTCACTAAAAAATCTGCCGCAGCTCCAATTTTACCAGTAACTTCTTTTAATATACTGATAACACCTTTATGAGGCAAAGCATCAAGGATTCTAAAGGCTTTCTCGACATTACAGCATGAAATCCAAGAATTTATTGCCAACCTAAATGCTGCGTGAATTAATGTTATATCTAATGATTCAATGCTAGAAAATTGAGCCGCTTGCTCATACAGCTTAGCTGCTTTTTCAAACTCTTTCCTATTGAAATGCTGATTACCTTCTCTTATTATCGCCTCAGCATACAAGTTTTTGAAATTCACTGATTTATTATAATCTATATTTTCTAAAATTTTACTCGCTTCTAAGTATAAATTAATTTTTGAGTAAACGTATGCTGCCTGTTCGCAAATTATGAAAAATTCTTCTTTATTATAAATTTCAGCGATAAGGGCTGCTTTTTTAATAGCTTGAGCGGCATAATAATAGTTTTTATTGGCGTAATAAATATTTGCCATTTGTATAAATATAGGAAATCTCATCCATGCATTTTCAATATTTAGAGGAGTATCGCCATTAATCATCGCTAAACTTAAAGATTGGAGTATTTGATGAAAATCTGTAGGTGGGAGATTTACAAAAGCCTCTAGACTAGGAAAATTAACCCATATATGTTCTAATAACTCATTACTAGAGAATGGTAGAATTCCATTTTGATCATATAATGTAATAATAGTTGGAATATCATGCTTTACAGAAAAAATATCTGGAAGTATCATTTCGAATAATTCTGATTCTTCTTCTATTAAAGGATTTAAAAAATATATAATTCCATCTACTTTAGAAAGCAAATCGTCTAAATCGGCTGAGATACTGGAAAGTACATCAATTTCTAAATCACATATATCTTCAAGCACTCTAATTTCTTTATACCATTCAGAATAAGTTCCTTTATCTTCCCCATTTTCTCCAAATGCTCTTAAAGCATAAAATTGAATAACATCAGGGTTCCCTGACATAATTAAAATCTTAAAAATATAGCGCATATTAAAGAAACGATATTTTTTTTTTTCGGGTTTTATTAAGTATTAAATCTACTTTTATTTTTATTTTATTATTTATTTCTAAATCAGTTATGAAATATTTTTGAACACATTAAACTAATAGTATCTAACATTTGAAATTATTTTAATAGAAAAAAACTCTTTTAATAATAATTAATTGAGTTTGAGAAATTAAATTATTTTATAGAACTAACTGGAGAATAAATCTTGGAATACATTGAAAGGAATTATTCGTTAATTCAAGAAAGAATGATTAACCAAATGGAAAACTCAATTACTTTAGGAAGAAAATTAATTGATACAGAATTAGATACGGGGATCTTGAATTTCATTATCAAACCCATAATTAAAACTTTTTATGATTTATGGGCAAGACAAGATGCTAGAGGCAATACACTAAAACAAATCAAGATAACGTTAGATAGTGGTATTGAGTTGCTGAAAAATGGGGTTTCTGAGGAAAATTTCAAAAGATGTGTTGAGGAGAATTTTCCTAAATACCTTGAAGCTGATCAGACATCGCAACAATGTCATAAAGAACATAAAAATTATGAGAGATTAAGAAATATAATCAAAGAAACATTTATTAATTATCTTAAAGAAGTAATTAAGCTATTAGATGTAGAAGATGATGTAAAAAATTATGGTGCCCTATGTAGGGTTGCTTTTAAAACAAAAGAATTAGCTGAAGAAAATTTAAAAAGACAATTAAACTTTACAGATGATGCGATTAAAATAATTGAAGAAGATCTCTCAATACTTAAAGTTCTTGTTGGTAAGAAGATATTAATAAAAGTTCTTAGACGAGGTTTTTTGGTAACTAAAGAAGAATTTAAAAATGGACTCATTGATACATATAATGAAAAAAAATTAAACTATTAATGTTATGAATGATTTATTAAGATAAGTTTCTACAATATCATAGTTTATATATTAGAAATAAATAAATTTAATGGAATTAATTGGAAGGGAAATCTACTAATGGATTTGTTGGAAAGAAACTATAAAATCTTGGAACAAAATTTGATTGAGCAAATGGAGACCTCACTTGGCTATGGAAAAAAGTTAATTGACAAGGAAGTAAAAACTGGTGTCTTTAACGTGATAATTAAACCAATTATTAAATCCTTTTATAAATATTGGAGTGATAAAGACGCTCGTGTTGGAACATTAGAGCAGATTAGAATAACTCTTGATGTCGCTAAAGAGTTAATAAATAATGGAGATACCTCAAAAGAGAAATTTGATAAAAAAATTGATGAGATTTTTCCGTTATATCTTAAAAATGACCAAACAAATAGACAGTGTAAGGGAAATCATGAAAATTATCTAAAATTAAAAGAAGTAACAAAAAAATGTTTTATTAGTCAAGTAGAAGAGAGTATCTTATTTTTGAACGGAAGAAATGGAAATGAGGATATCAAAGATTATAATGATCTATCCAGAGCTACGTTTAATACAAAGGATATTGCTTATAAAGCTTTAAAACGTCAGTTAGATTACAAGGAACTAGGGATTCAAATTGTTGCGCAAGATGATTCAATTTTAAAAGTTCCAGTTGGGAAAAAAGTTATCATAACCGTTCTTAAAAAGGGATTTGAATTAACTAAAAAACAGTTAATTGATGATCTTGATACAATATTTAATTAACATAAATTTTTCATGTTAATAATTAATAAATTAAAAATAACAAAGTAAGAAGATACAGTGAAAGAAACTGCTCATAAAAAAGAGCAAAATCATGTATTGCGAATTATTTTTTTAAACTTATTAATTATCGCATTTATAATAATCTCTTATGTTTATATTTCTGAACCTTATGGCTCAATATCTACTGTATTTATAGAAAGTCAAGAGTTTTCAATTCAATTTGGAGTATCCTTATTATTATTTACATTTTTTTCTGTATTAGCTGGTCCGCTACAAGGTTTAATTTCAGGTTTTTTTGGAGAATTGTTTTTCCAATTAGCATTTTACAACACGTTATATCTTGAATGGTGTTTTATTATTGCGGTTATGGGATTTTTATGTGGAATCTATAAGTACAAACCTTTAAAATATAAAGACGGAATGAAAGTATATTACACCTTTATAATTTTAACCGTCATTTCTTTTATTATTGCTGGGTTAATTGTTCTTTTCCAATATTTGTTTTACGGAAACCAGCTTGCTGTCGAACAAATCATTATTAATTATGGTTTCAAATTTTTTCTCCAATCTCTCATCTCAATAATATTTTTAATTCCTATACTCCTAATTATATATGATAAAATTCTTGCCAAGGATGAAAATCATTTATATTACATTACATTGACCCATCATCCTCTTTCAGCAAGTGATCACACTTTCTATCTTAAATTTGGTAGAACGAAAATTTATTTTTGTTCGAGGTGTTCAGGTGTCATACTTGGTGGCCTTTTTGGTTTATTTTCTACCTACTTAATACAAAAAATTCTCCAGGTTGAATTTTCTGCTGAACTCGCTTTGCTACTTATTATAATTTTACCCATACCGGGAATAGTTGATTGGGGAACTCAGAGGCTCCTACTAAGAAAATCAACTACAGAATCAAGATTATTTACGGGTTTTATTATAGGGGCTGCTTTACACTTTATGAGTTTCACCTACAAGTATTATTTTTATTCGATGATAATTCTAGTAACATATTTTTCGATATTTGGGATTCTTATTTATTTTGGACACAAAAAGGAAATGAAACTATTAGAAGAAGAAATAGATAATCTTACTCCTGAAGAAAAGCCTTTATAAAAACCAATAACAATAGCAACAAAATATAAAGAGAAAAAAATTAAAATAAGTAAAAAAATATTTTATTGCTTAATTTTTAGAAGGAACACCGTTTTGGTTTTAAAAATGCAAAATATAATCTTTATTCATGGACTTGAAAGTTCAGGGAAAGGTTTTAAAGGCAATTTATTTAGAAAAGTGTTTCCGGAGTGTCTTACTCCTGATTTTGAAAAATTTAACTCCAAAATATCAAGTAAAGCGTTATTAAAGAAAAGGATGGAACAATTAATCGCGGTTTTAAAAGATAAATACCCTTGGATTATTATTGGATCAAGTTTTGGAGGGCTTATGGGTGCCATTTATTCTTGTCAAAATCCTGAAAGGGTATTGAAATTAATTTTACTTGCTCCATATATATCGACTTCGGAATTAGATCCTAAAAAATATTCTTCAATAAATATCCCCGTTATAGTTTTTCATGGTATTCATGATAATATTGTTTCAATAAAGCGTTCTAAAACACGTGCTGAAAAACTCTTCACCAATCTCACATATAATATTGTGAATGACGACCATTATCTTCATAACACAGTTAAAACAATAAACTGGCAAGAAATTGTTAAAAGTGCTTGATTTTTAAGATATCATCTTTTTTGATATTTTGTAAAAATTGGACTCCATTTTTTTTAAAATCAACTAGCGATATATTTTATTTAAGAAATTAAAAAAAATCAAAAAGTGAAAAAATTTTGGATATGAAGTATATTTTTGATAGTATTAATAAATGGTATAATGAATTTATCGAATGGTATATGGTACAACCAATTTATGGGCAGATCTTTGCTATTATCGGTATATTTGTTCTTTTAGCTTTAGCAATTATTCTTATCTATTATGTAATAAAAGGAATCGCTTATTTGGTATTCTACATTATCAAGGGAGTTTATTATATCCTTAAAGGTATTGGATACGGATTTTTTAAGCTGTTTGAAGGATTTTATAAATTAGTTTCAGGCAAAAGAAAATCCCAAGTAAAAGAGAATATAGAGACTGATGAAAAACATATTGATACAAACGAGCTAAATATAATTTACTGTAGCGAATGTGGAAGAAGATTTACCAAGAAAATGAATCACCAATTGTCAGTTAATGGAATAGCATTTTGCGTAAATTGTGGAAAGCAATTTAGATTGATTAATGCCCTCGACCCTATTATTAGTACTTATTAATGATTTTTTTAAATTCCATAAGCAAAAAAAATTAAAATAAACAAACAAAAACAATAATATAAAGGTGTAGTCAAACAAGATGTCAAAAGTTTTTATTTGTAGGGAATGTAGTTTTGTGCTTCCAAATGAACTTTCTCATTTAATTGAACAAAAAATTCAGGTTTATTGCGAACGATGTGGTTCGCCTTTTATTCTGGAAGGTGTAAAATTTAAACCTGCTCCAACTCCTATTAAAAGTAAGGTTAAACGCGTCTATACGTTATCTGAAAAGGAGACATCCACTTTAGAGAAATTTATACAGTTCTTGAACAAGATATCATTTTTACCTTTATTGATATTTACTTGCATTTCTTTTGGATTAATTGGTGAAATTATTTTTAATTGGGATAATTGGGTAAATATTCTTATAAAACGATTGTTGCTTGGATTAATAAGTTTAATTTTGGTGATTTATGATGTAGGCTATATTGCTCCTAAAGTAAAAGAGAGAAAATATAATGAAGTATTTATACATTCACTTTGTTGGGGTATTTTAGGTTCTATTTTATACGGATTAGGTGTGATTATTTTAATTAAAGGACTCCTTATAATACTTTATACTATTTCCAATCCTAAGAATAAGGATCTCAGAGCCTATGATTATGGATTACTAACAAAAGACTCATTAAACGATTTTTCAGCCAAAGGTGGTTTTTTGATCATTCTATTTGGAATATTTGGTGTTTTTGCAAGTGGGATATATTCACCAAGAAGTGGATCACTTGTAAAAATTATTGATTTCCCTCTTTATGTTGGGATATTCTTAATTTATTCGGTTTTATTGTTTCTAGCAATAGTTGCTTTGTTAATAGATCTAAAGTTAAAAAATGAAATTAGCGGGAAGAAGGAATTTAAATTGCAGGATTCAATTAAAGTATTGATTCTTGGGGTTATTGCCACGCTTTTTTACGCTGCGGGGATATTTTTATTAATAAAAGGTAGTTTGATTTTTATCTTATCTTTAGGTAGACCATCAGAAAAAATTCAAATTCCCAAAATAGAAGAAAAAGAATCACCCTATACTCCTACCTCTAAAGAAAGAGAAACAACACAAAAGATAATTCCTGTAGATGAGAAAATTAAGCCAAAAGAAGTTAAAGGATCAATAATAAGTCAACCACTTATTAGGCCAAAAGAAGAATTTAAAACTTCTGTTGAAAGTGGTGTAATAGATAAAGAAGAAAGAGAGAATCAGGAGAAAGAATTTAAATTAAAATTACATGACTCACTTCTACCTGTAAAGAATGAAAAAGATAAAAAATTAGTTCAAGAGTATTTTTCAAAAATATTCACGGTATTATCAAAGGATATAAGGAAACAGATATTCGATTTAAAAATTTCTAAAAAAGAAAAGAAAGAATTATTGCAAGAACTTTTATTTTTAACTAAAGCGGAGCAAGTCAAATATATCGATACTTTAATTAATTTATACAAGGAAATACCCAAAAAACTAATTGGGAGGATTCAGAAGCTCCCAAATATTAAACCTAAGCATTACGATAAAATAGTTTCCCAATTAAAATATATGGATATTGATGAACAACAAAAATTTATTCAGTTTTTAGAGGAAAACGCCTGAAAATGACGCTCGAAAAAAAACGAAAACCAAGAAAAAGTAAAGAAAAAAAAAACAAAAGAAAAAGATAATATAGGAGATTAGAAATTAAACAAATACAGAAAGAAAAAGAAAAAGAAACAACAAAAGAAAAAGA
>SDBS01005510.1_pt1 | contig 12324 bp, 14 predicted proteins | sample 2277091 | NCBI WGS metagenome assembly SDBS01 (sample SAMN10404972, study PRJNA504765) | marine sediment metagenome | isolation source: marine sediment core GS10_PC15, 163 cmbsf | place: Arctic Ocean: Southern Knipovich Ridge | collected 2010 | reverse complement strand
CACTAATTTGAAGGATGGGATTCGACATTTGAATAAAAAGGAAAAGGTAATGATCTCTTTGTATGTTAAATATATATCTGAAATTTATAATCTGAATTTAATTTATAGGGGTATAATTACTAACATTGATAGAAATCTTATTCTTCAATTATTAGTAGATAATTACCTCTTCTTAACCAAGGACTTGCTTAGAAGATGGGTAAATCTAGCTGACGTAGATGAATTATTTATTGTGCTAAATCAACACTTAAAAGGAATTAAAGACATCCATCGCTACTTGTTAAGAGCTAAAATCAGTAAAGAACATTTTATTTGGGAGATCGAGAAATTATATGTGGATTATTATTTTAGAACTTTTAAAATGAAGATTGATGATGTTGATTATCAAGCGATTTTCAGTATTTTAGAAGTATTAATAAAAAAAGATGAGGAAATTCGGTTATTTATACTCCCGAAATTAGTAAATATCGTTCATGAAAAATACCGATTATTAAAATAAGATAAATTTAGGAATAAACATAAATTAAAATGGATGTATTTGACTGGTTAAAAGATATTGAAAAGGTTTATGAAGATTTAATAGATAATTCTAAAGTTATCAATCTGGAAGATATTGAAGAATTCAGAGAGCAATATAGAAAAAGATTTGAGTTCTTTCTTGAGGAAAAAAATGAAGTGGTTAACAAAGCCATAATGACTCTAGCAACCGATATTAATAAAGAGACAAAAGTATTTGAAAATCAAATTGATAATGCTCTTAATCACATCAAAACTGAATTCCAAAAGGAAATAGAAAATTTACATAAATTAATTATCGAAGAGATTGGATTAGATTTCTGATGTTGGATCAAAGAATATATGTGTTAGGAGAAGAGGATATAGTAATTATGTTAGGTCTTCTCGGGATTGAAGGCACTATTATTGAACCTGGAGCGTCATTCCTTGACAAATTTAACGAATTAAAAAAAAATCCTTCAATAGGTATGATAATAATTGGTTTACCATTGTCTTTTGAAGAATATGAATTTCTATTAGATTTCAAATTATATAATAACCAACCCTTAGTATTCATCCTTCCAGATATGTTTCACCATGATATTGATAAAACAGACGTAGTTAGAAACAAAATTTACGATTCAATTGGAGATATTATATCATCATAATGAGTTGAGTTAAAATTTCTGAAGAAAAGGAAATTAAACAAAAGTTTGGCAATCTAGGAATGTATTTGATAGAGAAAGCACAAAAGGAAATTAAAGAATTCAATCAACAGTCGGTGTTTCAAAAGGGTGAAATTAAGAAAAGATTTTTTGAAAGAAGTAATGATCGGTCTTTGAAATTGAAAACTCACTTTAAAGAAAACTATGATCACTTTTTGAATCAATCTCTTTCATCAACTCTTCTAAAGGGTAAAGAATCATTTTTAGATTTAAAAAATCAATTAATAAGAGAATTATTAAGAAGTTTAAATGAATTGATTAAAGATAAAATAGAAAAAAATTATTCGAACTATATACAATTCTTGTTAAAAACTATAAAAAAAATAAAGGATACCATCGATAAACCCCAAGAAATAGAGTTGATTTTTAATTCAAGAGATTATAAATACTTAATGGAAAATTATGGTAAGGTCCAAAATCTATTTAAAAACCCTGTTGAGATTAATAAAGATACGACTGATTTTATTGGGGGTTTTAAAATCTCCTTAGTAGGTGGGATGATCTCATATGATTATACAATTGATAATTTGATAAACACTAAATCTTCCTTTCTTCAAATGGAGATCTCCAAGATTATTGATGATTCAGAAATTAAGCTAATTGAACAAAACTATAATCATTTTATCCAAAATCAAAAAACAAATATAAGAAAATATATCGAAAAATATGATCAAATCCAAATCTAATATAAATCCTCAAACAGGGAACATTTCAGCAGTGATCGGGTCTCTAATTAAGATAAAAGGCATAGAAAATAGCGTAGAACTCCACAGTTTGATTAGGGTAGCAAAATATAATATTTTGGGAGAAGTAATTCATATCTATGACGACCATGTAGTCGCCCAATGTTTCGAAAATACTATGAATTTACGGATCAATGATAAAATTATTAGTTTAAATGAACCTCTTTCTATGGAGTTAGGACCTGGGTTATTAGGAAATATTTTTGATGGAATTCAAAGACCTCTACAAAATGAGCCTTGAGTATAGCAAAAAAAATAGTAAAAAAAATAAAAAAGTAGAATTTCTGATTTAAAACTGATTATGTCTTCTTTTATGGTATTTTTTGCGTGATCTCAGTATCATAAGGATTATGCCGAATAGCAAAGGTATAATAAAGTAAATCCCGAAAGAAATAATAGCTGGCGAATTCCTCTCATTTATAGTCATAGTAACTGTATCAGTAATAAAATTATCGTAATCATCTATAAACTTGATTGTATAGATATATTCACCTGCTACGAGATCCTCCGGGATATTATAAGTAATGGGTGTGCCGTTTGCCCAAGCTCTTGGTCCATATACTGTACCCCCTCCTTGAAGTGTAATATTGTAGGTGTTTGGAGTTTGATCTGTTGCTGTCCACGTAATATTTTTTCCTGTATAGCCGAAATCAACCGTAAAATCACTTGGGGTGTTTGTTATTATCGGATTTGCCACATCTATAACAGCCATAGTAACTGTATCAGTACTAAAATTACCATAATCATCTGTAAACTTGATTGTGTAGGTATATTCGCCTACGGGTAGACCATTCGTAACATTGTAGATAACTTCTGTGCCGTTTGACCAAGCACTCGGTCCAGATACAATACCAGTTCCTTGAAGAGCAATAGTATAATTGCTTGGGTCTTGGTCTGTCGCAGTCCATGAAATATCTACCCCTGTATAACCGAAATCAACGGAAAAATCATCAGGGGTGTCTATTATTATTGGGGATAGCATTTCTCCAATGTGAATGATTGCTAACCCCTTATCTGCATCTGCAACGTAAGCATAATTTTCATGTACGCTCACGTAAACACCAAATGCATATCCGGGCGTGTCTTCATAGATGGGCGCTCCTGGATTGGTAGGATCGAATACATTAATGACTGCCAAACCCGACAAACCATCTGCGATATAGGCATAATCTCCACGTACATAAACGGCCATAGCCCAGTAGGTCGTACTTACATAGACGGGGACTCCTGGATTGCTCGGATCTGAAATATTAATGATCGCTAAACCCGAATTTGTAGATGCAACGTAAACAAAATCTCCACTCACATAAACACCCCATGCCATGTTGCCAGTGTTTACATAAACGGGGGCTCCTGGATTGGTCGGATCGGATATGTTGAGAACCGCTAAGCCATAACCATTGGCTACGTAGGCGTAATCTCCACTCACGTAGACGTCCCTTGCCTCTCCGGTCGTGTTTACATAGACGGGGGCTCCTGGATTGGTCGGATCTGAAATATTAATGATCGCTAAACCCGAACTTTTAGATGCCACGTAGGCAAAGTCCCCACTCACATAAACACCCCATGCCTCTCCGGTCGTGTCTTCATAAACGGGAGCTCCTGGATTGGTTGGATCTGAAATGTTAATGATCGCTAATCCCGAAGAAGAATCAGCCACGTAGGCAAAATCTCCACTCACGTGAACACCATATGCAGATCCGGTTGTATCTTCATTGATGGGTATTCCTGGATTGGTTGGGTCGAATATGCTAATGATTGCTAAGCCCGAGTCCCTATCTGCTATATAGGCATACCCTCCGTTGACATCGACATCATATGCTGAACCCCACGTGTCTTGGCGATATATAGTAGATTCTCGAATACTTAATTTGTCACTATTCTTCTCGTCAAGAGAGACTACGAGTTTCTGATGATTATCTACTAACAAACTTGGTACTAACATTAAAACTACTATCAACAAACCTATCTTTTTATATATCTTCCTAATTTTAAATTGGTTAATTTTCATTTTATTCTCCTAAGATTTTTAGTCACTACTAATTTTTTTTTCATTATATAAATATCTTTCTGTACTATGGATATATCATCCATATATAAAGAAAAAAATCTGTTCTTTGGTAAGATTTATATACCATTTCCAGTTTTAAGCGAAAAGAGTTAAGGAATTTATTGAATGATTTATCCTCTAATTTTTTTGATACATCTACCTGTAAATAGCAGTAATAAATTGGAAATTTGCAATAATAAATTAGCACCTGTAAAGATGAAATTTTGTCGTTATTTGGAAAGTGAAATTTTAGATATTTGTTAAAAAGCATTAGGAATTAAATTATTACTATATGGTGCTCTGGCAACTTCTTTCTGATTTACTAAAAAGAATCTCCTGATTTTTCTGTACGAACTTCCAACTAAAGCCTTTTAATTCTTTTAAAGGCCCCTCTATACCTTTTGGGTTTCCCGTTCTGGTAAAAATAATATTTGTCTTTCTAATTGCCTTTACCACATTACTAGGAGTCTTAAACTTTTCGATTAGAAGTTTTGCTTTTTTAGGGCCAATATCTACCAGACCCTCTATGATGTATATTCTCCGGTCTTCGATGGTCATTCCCTTAGGGGCTTTCCGAGATAAGAGGGGCATATCATTTTTCACCTGTTCTCGGTAGGCGATTCGTTCAATTACTATAGCAGTATCTTCCAGATTTCTGGTGGGTATTACTGAGACTCCCAGTTTATAAGAAACGAAGGCGAGTGCTCCGTATATTGAGGAGATTTTCATCCCAACTTTATTGAAAACGTTGTCGTTTAAGCCTTCCAAAATTATAATTGGAGTCGGATATGTATCTTTCAAACGCAGTAACTGCTCGAATAATCGGTTATCCATAATGGATGAGACAAAATCGAACCCCTCTTTTCGCTCAATTGCCACTTCATCGGAAATAATTATATCGGCTATATCTAATTGTTCTGAATTGTAGGTGATTATGTCCTTTTTTTTATCTAGGAGCGCCATAAGCTTATGTTCCCTCTTATCTACGATGATGTGGAGCAATTTTTTTGGTAGCTTATTTTTAACAGGAAGTTTATTTAGTGTCATGATAAACTATTAATTTTTGAATTTATAAAAGAAAAATAAGGCAAAAAAAGAGAGGAGGTTTGAAATTTAGAGATTTTCAACTTATTATGTTCAAATTTTGACTCTTCAATTTTTCTTTAAATTAGAGTGTAATTTTATGTTTTTATAAATCATTAAAAAGGTGATAAAAATAAGTGTTGGAAGAATTTATCATGAACAATAGATGAGGTGCTGACCAAAAGTATATTGAAAAAACAAATCCCATAATAAATATAAAGATATCGCTTACTAATATGATTATTTGGTGAGCCAGCACATGTTTATTGCCAAGTTTTGCACGAGAAATCAATGCACACCCGCCAAAAAATGAAAAAAGTTCTTTATTTTAACTTATTTTTTTGCTAGACATTTTTATTTTATGTGGTCATTGGGTGAGGAAGGTTTATTAATTTCTCTTTTTTATCTATTAATTAATGTGGGTGCTATAGTTGGAGCAATTTTAGGATTTATAGGGAAAAAAATTGGATATTATTTATGTTTATTGATTGGAATCAGTTTTCCTCTGTTGGGTTTGTATTTGTCTGGTCCATATTTTCTTATTTCTTTTTTTGAGGGTTTTATTGATGCATTTTACATTTATATCCCATGGTCGATATTATTTATTGGTGGTATTACTGGTTTTATAGAATGGCGAATGGAAGTTAGAAAAAATAAATTTGTTGAAATTTAAATAACCATTGAGACATTTCATTATTGCAAAGTCTCATTCCAAAAAGAGCGCTCTTTTTACCAGAGATAGATTTTATGTTATAGCATGAGATGAAGGAGGAGCGTAAACAAATATCATTTGGATGTCAGAATTATAACATAAAAATTGCTCAATCTTTACATCTCCATAACATCCCCACCCACAACTATAATGATATTCTAAATTCATTTTAACTAAAATTGTATCAGTTAATGCGATAGTAGAGGAATTAGTGGGAGCCAAGGGAATTTGAGTAAAGTTTAAATACCATTTTCCTTCCCAATTTGAAGTGTATCTGTTATAACTATAATCCCAAACTCGATCAGCGGCAAATATCTCTGTATGGTTTGCAAACTCCGCTTTTATAATATTATTATTGTTGTATGTTAGATATATCAATGATTCATTAGTAACTTCCATTGAATATTTAAAATTATAAAGATCGCCTGTATATAAATGAAATTTCTTTTTTTCTTCGGTAATTTGCAACTTTAAGGATTCTATGAATTCTTTATCAATAAAATAATAAGAATAAGAATAATCAGAAATGTTTAGTGGACCTTCCCCCCAAGAATCTCGATATTTGCAGTAGTTATCATATTCAAATAATTCACTTTTTTCGATTATAGTCTCCAAATTCTCCAAATCTCCTTTATAATTTATTTCATAATAAATTCTGGATAATGCTATAGAATTGTTAATTATTAATGAGAATGGAATGACTAATCCTGCTATTATTATTCCTATTATTATAACAAGGAGATATGTCCGTCTTCTTTTCATTTCTACTCTTTTTTCTTGATTTTTTATCTTTTCATATATGTTGAAATCTAGAAATTTACATTGATAACCTATTAAACATTAATTGGGGGATAAAACATAAAAAGTAATCTTTCCTTAAATTATAATATAAAACTCTCGATGGTGGGATCAGATTGAATAAGAAATCTTTATACGCTGGATGTCTACTTTTTTCATTAGGTTTAGTTCTTTTATTTATTCCTTTTCCTAATTCAAGAAGATTGATGTATGGTGAAATTGGAATATCAGAAGATACGCAATTATCTGTAACTGAAACTTTTCCCATGTTTTCGACTCATCAAGTTATGGATATATATATTTATGCCCTTAATGGTAGTTTTTCTTTGTTTATTATGGATAGGGAAGAATATTATAAATGGGCTGAAAATCGTCCTTCTTCAGCTCTTTACTTTTCAAATAATTTAACATATTTTAATGAAAAAATATCTGTATCTTCATTAAATAAATGGCCTTATTTGGGAAGCGCAGCAGTAATAAAACCACATGGTCTTTTAGTTATCACAGTAGACATATCTATAAGATTTTTTGATCATTATTTAATTCAAGCAATATCATTACTATCTTTTGCTTCTTTACTTTTGATTTTTTATTTCTATAGAAGTTCCAAACTTAGAATTAGAAAAACTAAAGTAAAAGAAATTGATTAATAAAAAAGGGGTATTTTTTTTCCTAAAAAACCTAAAATTTGTTCACCCTTATGTATGTTTAATCCAAAATTTTCTTATAAATATTGGAAACACCTTTATTCTACATATACGAAAGAGTCAATTTTGTTTAAATTAATTTACACTCGGTTATTTAAGTTTCTCTTATTATTTTTTATCAAAAAGACATATTTAAATCATATTTAAACTTAATTTAATTGTTCCCAAAAATCAAGAATATTTTAGAGAAATGCCTTCTCAAAAATACCTTTCACGAAAAAAAACAGCCATTCAGAGTATATCTCTATCACCCGCTCTTAAGGATTGGTTACAAAGGTATGTGCGTGTAAAGCATCGCGAAATTCCAGACGATATTCGGTTTAAGAGCATATCGTCATTTATATCTTTCCTTGTAGTGAAAGAAATGTCGCAAGACGGAAAATGAAGTTAGATCCACTACAAAATGTTTAAATGTTAAATTGAATAAGTTTAAGATAAATATTAATTATAGAGGAGAATAAATCCTAAGAACAAGGCTGATCAATTTCAATGAAAAACCCTTAAAAAAAACGAGAATTAACATATTAATTAACGGGATAAAGACTCATAAAATTTTTAAATTGACCTTTTTTATGTTAATTAAAGTCGAAAAACCAATTCTTATGAATCATAAAAATGTAAATAATTAAATGAGTTAGATTTTGATGATTTAAGTTAATAAAAAGATAATTGGCAAAGATCAAACTATGTCTGCTACAAAAGATCCGATCATAAAAATTCAAGGTTTATCAAAAGAATATCATAATAAAGTAGTTATAGATAATGTAAATTTGGAAATCCACGACTCATGTTTTGCGTTTTTAGGACCAAATGGGGCGGGAAAAACGACTATAATGTTAATGCTCTTAGGTTTAGTAAAACCATCAATGGGAACTGCGTCCATTTTTGGAACTAATATCCTAAATAGATCTGGTAAAATAATGAGAGATATTGGATTTTTGCCTGAAAATATTGGTTTTTATCCTAATATCACCGGAAAAAAGTTTCTTAATTTAGTTACTGGTTTAAGAAAGAAAGGTGGAAGGAAGCAAAATGAAGTTGAATCATATTTACAATGGAGTGGTATAGATGAAAAGTATTGGGATAAACATATTAAAACTTATTCAAGAGGAATGCGGCAACGACTAGGAATTACTCAAGCCTTTGCTGGAGATCCCAAAATAGTTTTTCTTGACGAACCTCTCTCTAATATCGATCCTTTAGGGAGGGAGGAATTTATACAAAAAATAAGGACGAAACGAGAAGAAGGAATCACTGTAATTATCTCAAGCCATATAATTCTTGAAATTGAGCAAATAGCAGATTACATAGCGATTATTGATAAAGGCAAAATAAGAGTCTCAGATAAGATATGCAATCTAGCTCAAATTCATGGATTTAATGAGTATGAAATAACCAGAATTAACCAAAATAAGGATGTAACTATAGAAGATCTCTCTGAGTTGCTACTTACTGAAAAAGATTTATTTTCTGATTCACCAAAAATATTAAGTGAAAAAATAATTTTCCGTACAGACAATCCAGAAAAAGTATCAAAAATAATTACGAATTATAAGGATTTCAATTTCACAACTATTAGTGGAACTTTAAATAAGATTTATAAAAAAATTATCAAAGGAGAATCGAATGAAAAGAGAAAATAAAATAAAATCTTCACTATTTTATGACAAACATTTGTTTCTCTTTTATATGAAAAAAAATATTCTTTCAGTAAAGTTTGCTATTTGCTTTATTTTTTTATTTATTCCCATTTTCCAAACCTTAAGTGAACTTGAATATATAATTTATCTTGGAAATGCAAATATACGCATTCAAAGTGAATTAGATGAGGTGATATTTTGGCAACGTTTTATAGGTATATATAGTAGATATTTAACCCTAATTCCTGTTATTCTTACTGCAGATATTGTTTCAGGGGAATTTTCTAATAAATCTGCAATGATAATTTATGCTACAGAGTCTCGATATAAAATTCTTACTATTAAATTATTATGTGTGATATTTAGCTTACTTATTTTAGTGTTATTTTATTTTTCTGCATTCCTAATAGTGATTTTCATTAAAACTGAATTATTAATTTCAATTAACATTTTCATGACGGGTTTTTTATTTATTTTTGTAGAGTTGATATTGTATTCGTCCCTTACTTTTTTGATTTCAGCACTGACTCGAAATATTGCCATCTCTTTCATTTTCCCTTTTTTTTATTTGATAACTCAAGGATTTTTAGAAGAATTTGAATTAGGACTTTTTTCAATCAATTCTTATTTATTTAGAGTACTTGAATTTTTTGAGAATTTATTTTTTTATGAAAGAATTGACTTAAACGCAGTAACTTTCTTTTGTCTAGTAATTTTTTTTGGAGCGTCAATATTGATTATGCTAATAACATTTTATACATTTAACCAGCTAGATATTAGGATTGATTAGAGTAAAATTAAATAGATTTTAAATAAACTTAGAAAAAGTGAGAAAAAGCATGCCTCGAAAATTTCCATGGTTTTTATTTTTTATAATTTTATTTAGCACCTCTAGCATCTGTCTTTTGTTCATACCCTATCAAGAGACTCGAAATTTAGATCAGGGAATTAGCATGGACTACTATATTGATTTTCCGTGGAGATCATTTAATCAAGAAATATATTTTAACATTTCTATTTTCAATGGAACAAGTTCTATCCAGATTATAGACGGATATGCTTTAAGACCTTTTTTTACAGGAGAACCTTATGATACTTATTGGGAAGTAGAAAATATAACTGCGTTTGAAAGCACTATTCAAATTACTCCCTCATTTCAGGGATATTTATTTATTTTTGTATTAGTTGATGCATTCGCTGGTGAAGAAGCGTCTCTTTATGGCGAGATAACAGTATATTATTGGCGTTATGCTTCGAGTTATGGACTTGTCTTTCTTGGTGTTGCTGTTATTTTGATTTCTTACTATGGATACCGTAGATATAAATGGAGATAGAAATTAAAAGCATAAAAGCTTAGATGTAAGATTGAGTATAATGCTAAAGAAATAACATTTTGATTCAATATTAAGAGATACAAAATAAGAAAGTTATTTATTTAATTTCCATTAAAATATTCTTTTTTCTTATTAAACAATCTAAAAAACTTAAATAAAATAGGATATAAAACGATAATAACATAGGACAAAACCGAACTTATTTAGCCCGATTGGAAAACATCGAACTTTTACCCCCGACTTCATGGGCACCCCCATAAATAGTTAATTTTATACCTTCCTCACTTGACATTATGGTTATAATTTTAAAACCATTTCTCAGATTCTTTTTTAATTATATCCTTATATCTTGGATTTATGACATATCTCTTTTTTTCATTTGTCCAGTAATCGGCAATATCAACTCCAGAAGGGAGTATATATTCTTTCTCTCTCCCAGTTTTTTTTGTTATACCTGCTTTTACTCCAGTAAATCCTATTTTATCGACAATTTGTTCCCCAACACCTTGGAGGAACTCATTCATTCTATTCATTACATCTCCTTTTTTTGGTTGGTGAAATTCTGCTGCTGCTCTGAGAAGTGCTTTTTCTTTAATAGTTAGAGTTTTAAGGAGCTCAATCAGCTCATTCTCTTTCCATTCTTGAGTTCTAATCTCAATTTTCGTTCCAGCTTCAGATGTTCCTTCTAAGTTTGTTTTAATTATATTAATTAGTACCCCTGCCTCCCTTTTCAACATCTCCCTTTGAATTTCTTCTCCCATACTATCTTTAAATAAATTTACTATATTATCCACTAATTTTTCTCTGTGCTCCTCTAGATTTTTAATTGATTTCTTTATTTTTTCCATTCTTTCAACGAATTTCTTCGATTCACCAGTAATTACTAAATCTTTAGATAAAATCTCAATCAAGTCCCAATTCTCTAGAAATTGTTCTAACTTTATCTCTCCAATTAAATATTGTTGTCCCTTCTCATAATTCGTATAGATTTTAAGTTCTCTACCATTAAATAGCGCTCCTAGGGGCACATTTTCAAGTCTGAGATACCTTATCAATTGGTTGGCTTCGTTCTTTCCAATTGAGATAGAGGTTTTTTTAATCTCAAGAAAGACAAGAGGTTCTTCTTCCCATACATTCCACCAGTTTCTGGATTGTCTTCTATATCTTTAGGTTATAGATAGAATATACTATAGATATTCTGATTTGACATTGAAAAATTCTGAAATTTTTATTGGTCTAGTTAGTAAAGCTAAAGTAATTTCATTACTTAATGATATCTTTACTGAAGTTTTCAATAAAACATCTTCAGATAACTTAACTAAAATAGAATCCTTAGAAAAAGAATTTAGATCTAATAAAAACACATTTATGGAATTTTGGAAAAGACTTGGAGATATATTGTTATAGACATTTTTCTCTCTCTATAATGAAATAGCCTTTATTATACTAAATTCTTTGGTGAGCTTAATAACTTCATCAGAATCATGATTCCCTATCATAAAATGAGTTTGGATCTCTAAACTATTTAATGCCTCGAAAAATTTAAGTGCTGAGCTTTTTTTTAAATGATAAATCTCCAAGAAAATATAGAGTATCTTTAGGATTAACACGTTCTTGAAATACTACGCCAAATTACGAAGAACTTAAAATCCTATTTTTAGGAAAGTCATTTTCTCAAAGTCAAATCTAAGTTTTACAGTGTATGGTGACCCGTCGCCGCAGCTTAAAGAAATGCTTAAGGGAGTTAATGGAAAGGTTTATTCTTTCTTTCAGGGACTTGAGTAAAGTCGATATACCAAATTCTATGTACGAATGATTCTAAGTTTTCTTTAAATATATTTAATAGACGCATTCGTGAAGGATTTTGGTTTTTTTTTTTATTTAAAGTTAAACAATTAGGGGATAATTTATTCCTTTATGGGGGTTACCCCTCCAATAAGAACTATACCACTTATTCAGTAAAATAGTAAATAACTTATAATTACCATCATAAATTCAATTTAGGTGAAAAAATCGATGAATTTTCACGTTAAACTT
>SDBS01005509.1_pt1 | contig 12325 bp, 11 predicted proteins | sample 2277091 | NCBI WGS metagenome assembly SDBS01 (sample SAMN10404972, study PRJNA504765) | marine sediment metagenome | isolation source: marine sediment core GS10_PC15, 163 cmbsf | place: Arctic Ocean: Southern Knipovich Ridge | collected 2010 | reverse complement strand
CGGCTGGCGTGATTTGCCGTTGGTCGCGAAAATGAATTGGAAGAATGTTGCGTAGATAAAACAGAGAGGAGCAAATTGCCGGAGACTAGGTCAGGAAATTTCCACAAACTTCGGGACACGACCGTATTAAAGTCGTTGTTTTTTACGTGCTTGGCTTTGGTCCGTGCTTTCCATAGAATCGTAATAATTATGGCGGAAATGAATATAATTGCAAAAATGGCGATTTCTTGCGGTATATCTGTGAAAATATATGGCGCTAAGAATAGCGCAATGCTGAAAAGTAGAACTATAATGCTATTCCTTAGAAAGTCGTTCATTTATCTCACCAAATGTACACTCCCAAAAACCCATTATGTAAAACGGGTCTTATAAATGTCTTGTCAAGAGAGATTATTGCTTTTTTTGCGTTCTGGTCGCCCCCCGCAACGCCGCCACCACCCGCTCCGGCGTAACCGGCAGCTCCTCGATGCGGACGCCGGTGGCGTCGTAGATGGCGTTGAGAATCGAGGGGATTACCGGCATGATCGCGCCTTCGCCGACTTCTTTGGCGCCGTAGGGGCCGTGGGGTTCGTGCGATTCGACGATGATCGCGTCGAGATGGGGCATGTCAAGAGCTGTCGGGATTTTGTATTCGGCGAGGTTGGCGTTGACGATGCGGCCTTTGGTGTCGTATTGGATTTGTTCCATCAACGCTTCACCCATACCCATCATCATCGAACCCTGCATCTGGCCCTCGACCATCGTGCGGTTGATCGCAAAGCCGCAATCGTGCGCGCCGGTGATTTTAGTTACGGTGATTTCGCCGGTTTCCAGATCGACGGTGACCTCGGCGACCTGCGCCGAACAGCCGAACGCCGGGGAGGTGCCCACCGCCGCGCCTTTGAATGATCCACCTAACGGCGGCGGTTTGTATTTGCCGGTACCGACAATCGCGCCCAGTTCCAAAAACGCAATGCGGCTGGCTTCCGCGAAAGTGAGATTCGGGCTATCGGGAAGATCAGAGAATCCTTTATGCTCCCGCAGATATTCGCGACGCAACTCGGAGAAATCAATGGGATCGGCCAGACTTACCAAAAAGCCGTCTTTTAAATCCAAAGTTTCCGGCGGCACACTGAGCAACGCGGCAATCGCTGACAGAATCTGCCGCTTGGCATCCTGCGCCGCTTCCTTACAGGCATGGCCGGTCATCAGTGTCGTGCGGCTGGAATACGCGCCGAGATCAATGCTGAGGTTCGAATCGCCGCTGTGCACCCGCACATCATCCAACGGCAAGCCCAACTCCTCGGCGGTAATCATGGCCAGCACGGTATCCGAACCCTGACCGATATCGGCCGCGCCGGATTGCACCGTCACCCCGCCGCCGATTTCGTCAACTTTGGTGATTACCGTGCAATGATAAGTGCGCGAGCGATAAATCGAATACCCCGCGCCGGAAACAAAAAACCCGCAAGCCGCGCCGATACCCTTGCCGTCCCGACGCGTTTTCCCGGACTGCCCGCGTTTCTTTTTCCACGCCGCCGAATCACGCACCGCTTCCAACGCCTCACGCATCCCGAAGCTGGAGACGAACAATTCGTTGCAGGTCGTCTCGCCGGCTTCCATGACGTTTTTCAAGCGCAGTTCAATCGGGTCCATGCCGAGTTCCTCGGCCAGACGATCGAGCTGTACTTCGAACAAAGCGCGGGCGATGACCGCGCCATGGCCGCGTTGCGCGCCGCAGGCCGGCTTATTGGTCACCACACGGTAGCCGTCATATTTCATATTCTTTAATCGATACGGCCCGCCCAGCAGCGACCCGGCATAATAAATCGTGGCGATACCAAAGCTGGCGTACGCGCCACCGTCGAGAACGCAATGATGCTCCAAAAACGAGAGCGTGCCGTCTTTTTTAATACCCGTGGTCATCGTGTGGAAAAACTGATGTCGCGCGCGGGAATGCAGGAAGACCTGTTCGCGATCAAAGGTGAGTTTCACCGGTTGGCCGGTCTTTATCGCCAGCAGACATGTCGCCAATTCAGCGGTGGAACAAGAAGCTTTCGGCCCGAACCCGCCGCCGACGGCGGGTTTGATGACGCGAACTTTGTGCAGCGGGATTTTTAACGCCATCGCCAGCGTGCGCTGGACATAATGCGGGGCCTGCGTGGAACTGTACATGGTCAGGTTACGCTGTGCGTCAACCTCGGCCAGGACGCTTTGCGGCTCCATAAACGCCGCATCCTGCATCTTGCTGGTAAGTTTGTCGGTGCGGACAATGTGTGATTCCTGCCGTCCCTTTTCGATATCCCCAAAATGCCAGTGGACCTGCGCGCAGGTATTATTCTTGTATTGCTCATGTAATCGGGGTTGACCCTCATTTATCGCGGTCAAACCATCAAGCACCAGCGGGAGTTCCGCGAAATCGACTTTAATCAAACTGACGGCTGCTAAAGCAGTATCCAGATCAATCGCCGCCACGGCAGCGATTTCATCGCCGACATAGCGAACTTTGTCGTGGCAGAAGATTGTTTCATCATAACGGGCCGGGCTGACGCCATAGGGCACAGTACCTGCCTCACGATAGGTCACGACCGCTTTGACTCCCGGCAGGCGTTCGGCACGGGAGGTGTCGATATTTAGAATCTGCGCGTGGGCCAGGGGACTGTGCAGGATGGCGCCATAAAGCATATTGGGCCGCTTAAGGTCATCGGTATAATTCGCCCGGCCGGTGACCTTATCGACCGCGTCAATCCGGGGGGCACGCGTATTGAGGATGCGGTATTTACTCATGTTTTTCCCCGGCGGCTTGAATGGCTTCGACGATTTTTTGATAGCCGGTGCAACGGCACAGGTTCCCGGAAATCGCCCGGAGGATTTCCGGTTCAGTTGGATGCGGGTTACGGCGCAATAATTCAGTCGAGGTCATCAACATGCCGGGACTGCAATACCCACATTGCACCGCACCATAATCGACAAAGGCCTGCTGCAATTTATTGAGCTTCCCGTGTTCCGCCAGCCCCTCGACGGTCTCGATATTGCACCCCTCAACCTGGATCGCCAGCGTCAGGCAACTGAACGTGGCCACGCCATCGACCAGCACCGTGCAAGTGCCGCAATCACCGATCCCGCAACCTTTCTCGGTGCCGGTCAATCCCAAATCTTCGCGCAATAACTCCAGCAATGTGCGGCGGGGTTCGACCGCGAGTTCGTGGGTTACACCGTTGACGGTTAACGTGATCAGTTTTTTCATGTTTTCCCCTCGGCGCGATTCACAACTGCTTTCAACAACCGTCGGGTCAGCACCTCAACCATCTGTAGCCGATACCAGGCGGAGCCGCGATGGTCGTCAATGGGGCGGGCATCCTCCATCGTTGCGCGGGCGGCGTCGTTTATCGCTGCCTCATCCGGGATTTTACCGATTAGCACATCCCTCACCGACTCAGCCACCAACGGCGTCGGGCCGCCAGCGCCCAGCGCGACAGAAACATCGGTTACCGGGCCGCCCGGTTTTTCCACCGCGAGATACACCGCCACACCGACGGTGGATATCTCCAGTGCCTTGCGGTTGGCCAGTTTGTAATAGGCGCTGGCTGAATATGCGGCCGGCGCGGGATACTCGATCCGGGTCAGGATTTCATCGGGTTTGATGATAGTTTGTCCCGGCCCGGTGGGGAAATCTTTGGCCGGCACCGACCGAGTGCCGGAGGTCCCCTGCAAAATCAGCGAGCCTCGGAGGGCAATCGTGGGCACCGCCGTATCGGCGGCCGGGCGGGCGTTGGCGATATTGCCGCCGAGTGTGCCCCGGTTGCGCACCAACGGGCTGCCCAGGTTGTCGGCGCCCTCGGCGAGAGCGGCCCAGCCGTTGCGGATTTCGGTCGAGCGCTCGATATCAGTGATCGTCGTACACGCCCCGACGCGTAGCCCGCCGCCGGAGAGCCGTTGAATGCCGCGCAAATTTCTCAACTTGTGGAGGGAAATTAGATATGTAGGAGGTTTCTCGCTCGCCGGTCGCATGGCCGACCTGATCGATCCACCTGAAGCCATCAACGGCTCGGAGTCCCACATGGAGCAGTCGATCGTGGAGAAAACCGCCCCTTCCGGGTGCGTGGGGCAGCCATCGCAACGGGGAACATGTTGCGTGATAATCGGCTGCCGCAGATTGACCAGCAGGTCGGTACCCCCGGCCAGAATCCGCACGCCCTCAGCGGCATATTCAGCCAGGAGCGCACACGCCTCCTCAACCGTCTCCGGCGTCAAAACATCAAAACGAGGCAGGATCATCGCGACCTTTCCATAATGCGCTGAATATTAGGTCAATGGGCCGATGGGTCAAGAGGGAATTGCGCCATGATTTCCCGTAGCAGCGGAATCCGCATTTTTTTGTCGAGGATATGTCAACATGCGATTGGTCGCTGCCGGAAGTCGCTCATGCGAAAGGGCTTGACAGCCACAAATAAACCGACCTTCCTTATGGTGGCGATCGGAAGGCACAATAGGTACTTGATGCGGGGGATGTATCGGATACCACCACGATCTGGAGATTGCACACCCTGATTGATGGAGGCCTTGAGCCAGTGATCTACGTCCTGTACTCCGACGATTATGAATTGTATTTCGGTGGCAATTATCTTCCGGAAAAACATGTACTCCTGGAAACAACCGATCGAGTACTGGCGGCCTGTAAAGCGGCCTGTATCCCAATGACGTTGTTTTGTGATGTGTTGTGTCTGCTTCGCTATCGTGAACTGGGTTTCCAGGAATTCCCGGAGGCGGCAGACGCCCAACTTGCGCAAGCCATCCAGCAAGGGCACGACGTACAGGCGCACATCCATCCCCACTGGTTGGAGACCGAACTCCAGCGGCATGCCGACGATACAACTCGGTATACCTTTGACCTGTCTCGATTCCTACTCGGCAACCACATTCCAGAGGGGGGCGCTGCTTTGCGTCATTTGTGCACCGAGATTTTTGCGCAGGTGAAATCTTACCTGGAAACCCTGCTTGCCCCTGTTGATTCCCGCTATCGCTGCGTTGCTTTTCGTGCCGGTGGTTATGGGATTCAACCAAATGATCGTGAAATTCTAGCAGCGCTGGAGGATACCGGGTATTTGATCGATTCATCCGTGGTGCCCGGCATGGTGTTGGAAACGAATGTGAACCGCATAGATTTTCGCGCGGTCCCCCACGAAGGGAATTACCTGATCAATAAGCAACAGGGTTTGGCGCGGGTCGCGAACAGCGGCATATATGAGATCCCGGTGCTGGCTTTGAGAGAGAGCGAAGCGAGATGGCTGCTGACCAAGCACCTGTTTTTAAAGATACTCAGCCGATTTACTGAGCGCGCCGGGGAAATCAGGCGTGGGTACACCATACAGGCCACCGATTCGGATGTTTCGATGCAAACAATTCCCGGGCGAATCATACAACATTTGAAGACCGTTCGGCGGGGCTGGCTTATGTTGGAGTTATCGGCCAATCCCGGGATCATGGCCGAAGCAGCGCGGCGCTACATCGATCACTATTACAAACACGACGGCGGAACGCTTTATTTTTCAGTGAGCTGCCATTCCAAGAGCATTAATGAACGCCGGCTGAGTTCCCTCGCGTCCTTTCATCATCGACTTAAAAAACTCTATGCAGAAGAACTACAGGCAATAACGTTTCGTGAGGCAGCGAACCACATTACATCAAATCCTCGGTCGGTGTCATGAAAACCAAACTCTCAACCCTCTTACGATCTTTGCTGCCTCCTACGGTTTACCGTCGCGTGCGTCTGATGTTTCGGATGTTCCGTTCGACATGGCGATCGGTGAGACGCGCGATCTCCAAGAAACGAACTTTGGAAATATTGAAATCAGATCTGCGTTCCGCCGGGATGGCATCGGGCGACACGATTATGGTTCACTCATCCCTGTCTCGCATCGGCAATGTCAAATGCGGCGCGGCCACTGTGGTTAACAGTCTGATCGACACCGTTGGGTCGGACGGGACGGTGGTGATGCCCTGTTATGGTTCGGCTGAGAATATACAGCAAAAATCAGAAGAAGGCAGCATTCTCGATCTCCGTACCGCCAAGCCAAATACCGGAGTGATTACTGATGTATTCCGAAAAATGCTCGGCACGATGCGGAGTTCTCATCCGTTCTCGTCTGTTTGCGCGCGCGGCAAGAATCAGGAGTACATCATCTCACAACACGCCGCAAATCCGTATGTCTGTCATGCCCAATCACCCATAGGGCGAATTGTCGAATTGAATGCACAAATCATTGGTCTGGGCGTCCCTATCGCGGTTGGGCTTGGGGTGGCGCATTATCTTGAAGACACATACGATCGTTTCCCATTTAGTGTTCATGCACCACCTTTTAATGTGACGTACATTGGCGCGGAGGGGAATACAATTACCCGGCCCGTGATCCGGTACGACCCGGTACGTGCGGCGACCCGCATTGACCATGCCAAGGGACAATGGATTCTTGCGATGTTTACCAGCCACTTTACCCGTCTCAAGATCATCCGTTGGTTCAAGTATGGGGAAGCGAAGTCGTGGGTGATGCAGGCCATGCCGTTGTACGAGGAACTCCGCCGCCTGGCCGCCAAGGGTATCACGATGTATTTGACCCGCGATGAATGGTTGAAAATGAACGCTGGTGATGAGAGCATTGAATCCTGGTAGTCCTTGACCTTGTCATCCCGGGGATATAGATTGTGGCAAGAATGTTCAGGGTGCGAATTGACCCGCCGGGGATAAAATGGCTTACGGGCAAACAAAAAATATCGCCGGTGTACTATTAGCGGCCGGAATGTCGCGCCGGATGGGCCACAACAAATTGCTTTTGCCGTTCAAAGGGCGGACCGTTATCGAGGAAACCCTGCAGCAACTGACCGATGCCGACGTGGATCATATTTTCGTGGTGACCGGATTTGAGGCCGACCGGATAAAACAACAGCTAGCGGGATATCTAGATGACAGGATTTCAATAATCCACAATCCACGGTACGAGTGGGGCCGGTCGGAATCGATCAAATGCGCATTGCAGGCGGTGAGCGGGGACACTGCGGCGGCATTGTTTATGGTCGCCGATAAACCAGGGGTTTCGACAGATTTGATTAATCAGGCCATCACCCGATTTCGCGCAGACCGCCCCGGAATTTTGTATATTAAAACTCCCACGGGCCGGGGGCATCCGATTATATTTGCGCGGAGGATGTTTACGCGGCTGGAACAAATGACTGGTGATGTGATCGGCAACGAACTTATCGCGGAGAATTTGGATACGGTCGTCGAAATGCCGGATGATACAATCCAGATCGATATCGATACCGAGGATGATTACCAACGTTTGATGTGAGAAAAAGATGGATATCCTGCAGGAAATTGCGGAGAGAAAGGCGGCGGGAGAGCCGTTTGTGCTGGCGATGATTGTGCGGACTACGGGATCATCGCCGCGACAACCCGGGGCCCGGATGCTGGTGTTTCCCGATGGGAGTATCGCGGGCACCATCGGCGGCGGGTATTTTGAAAAACTGGTCATCGATGACAGCCGCGAGTTGTTCACCGGTGACAAAAAACATCTGTTAAAATCCTATCGTTTTGAAAAGGAAGGGCCCGAGGCCACCGGGATGAGTTGCGGGGGGCAAGCCGAGGTATTCATGGAATGTATTTCCCGTCCCGAGCGATTGATTATCTTCGGCGGGGGGCACATCGGCTACGATTTAGCCCGGTTATCAATCCCGATGAATTTTGCGATCACCGTTGTCGACGACCGACAGGAGATGCTGGATAGGTTTCAACCGCCGGTGACCACGATCCTAACCGACTCAGGATTTGTCGAGAATTTCCCACCGCTTGATACAAGCTCCCATGTCGTTATTGTCACTCATGGGCACCAGGGTGATCTGGCCGTCCTGTCGCAGGTCGTCAAACAGGAGTGTGCATATATCGGCATGATCGGTTCGCAGGCGAAGATTGCCCAAATCTACTCATCGCTGGAGAAAGACGGCATCGAGCGAGCGCTGTTTGAAAAAGTCCATGCACCAATCGGCCTGGATATCGGCGGTGAGGGCCCGTATGAAATAGCTCTCTCGATTATTGCTGAAATAATTGCCATCAGAAAGAAAACGAGCACCAAAGTTTCATGACCTCCGCGCCGCACAAGGCAAGAGTAATGGTGCGTGGCGCGGGGGAGATGGCCACCGGCGTGATTAATCGATTGTTCCGGGCGGGGTTTGAAGTCATCGCCCTGGAACAGCCCGCGCCGGTTTGTGTGCGGCGCACTGTATGTTTGGCCGAAGCTGTTTTCACCGGCGAAATGACCGTGGAGAAAATCACCGCCCGGTTGGCGTCAGCGGAGGCGGATGTTAACAAAATCCTCACCCAAGGAAAAATCCCGCTCGTCGTCGATCCGCAAGCCCGTACCCTATCCCGCCTAAATCCATTGGTTGTAGTGGATGGTCGGATGCTGAAAAGCGATAACAATTGCTCAATGGACTTAGCGCCGCTGGTTATCGGTCTGGGACCAGGGTTTCAAGCTGGAGAAAACTGCCATGCCGCCGTGGAAACCAATCGCGGGCCGGACCTCGGGCGGGTGTATAATACGGGCGGCCCGCAGGCTTACACCGGAGTCCCGGCGCCGGTTGAGGGTTTGACCCTCGAGCGGGTATTGCGTTCGCCGGTCGACGGCGTTCTGCACTCCCGATTCAAGATCGGCAGTAAGATTGCCGTGGGGGAAATTATTTGCCAAATCGACGGCACTGATATTGCCAGCCCTCTGGCCGGTGTTGTCCGCGGACTGATCCGGGACGGTCTGACGGTCCGGCGACACCAAAAAATCGGTGATATTGACCCCCGCGGTGATCCAAACCGTTGTTTCCGCATCTCCCGTAAGGCCGATAAAATCGGCCAGGGGACGCTGGATGCTATCCTAACTCTACAAACGCGGCTGTGATGATGAACCATTGCCCCTGGCCGGGCCGCCGGGGCAGATTCCGCTTGCGATTAACCGCACAACGAATTAGTTTTTCACCCATGATCGACAGGGAATTTGAGCGGGGCGGGTTTGTTGGTTTATGCTTTCCCCTAGGCCCTTGGTCGGTCATCCCGGAAGCGAGTAAAAGAGTGTTAATTGTGGGAACTATCATGCCGTCACGGAGGGGAAAATGAATTACTTCGAGCCAAAAGAACCGGCGGAATATGGGTTTAAGGAAATAATCTACGAGAAAAAGGACTGGATTGCGCGCATTACGATCAACCGGCCCAAGTATTACAACGCTTACTCCACCCCCTGCCTGATGGAGTTGACCACCGCCTTTACCGACGCCAAATGGGACGACAAGGTCGGGGTGATCATCTTCACCGGCGCGGGAGACAAGGCGTTTTGTACGGGGGGCGATGTCAAGGAGTACGCCGCCTACTATACCCAGAAACCGCGCGATTATTTCAAGTACATGGGTATCTTCGGTGGGTACATCGAGTCGATCCTCAAGTGCGGTAAGCCGGTCATCTGCCGGCTCAACGGCATGGCGGTCGGCGGCGGGAACGAATCGCACATGGCCTGCGATCTGTCGATTATGGCTGACGACACCTTCATCGGCCAGATCGGCACCAATGTCGGTTCGGTGGCTTGTGGCGGGGCCACGCAGTGGCTGCCGATCTTTGTCGGCGACCGTCGGGCGCGCGAAATCCTATTTCTCAACGAGCGGATCAAAGCCCCCAAGGCGTTGGAATGGGGATTGGTCAACTTGGTGGTTCCGCGTGACAAACTGGATGAGGCCTGTTTGGAGATGGCCGACAAATTGTTGAAAAAATTTCCCGAGTGCATGCGCTATACCAAAACACAGGTCAATTACTGGAAAGAACAAGTCTGGTACGCCACGGTGGGCCACGCCACCGACTGGCTGACCCTGCATTTTGCCTCCTGGGAGCCCAACGAGGGTATGCAGGCCTTTGTGGAAAAACGCCCGTCCGATTACATGGGGCTGCGCAAGCTGGCCGCCGAGGGCGGGTCATCGGAATTCAAATACGGCCCCTACAAACTCACCTGCCCGAAATGCGGCGCCACCCAGCTTCCGGGGCTGTTTAAATTCTGCGGGATGTGTGGGGCACAACTGGAGGTTTAGTGGCCAAAAAAGACAGCGGTTGGTGGGATGATTTTTTCCCCACGTTTCGTCCGGTGTTTGTGCTGATCTCCGCGCAGGCGACCAACGCCCAGGCGCGGTATATCATCAAAAAACTGGGGCTTCGTAAGGGGAAGTCATTCCTCGATTGCCCCTGTGGGATCGGAAGAATCGCTATTCCCCTGGCGAAAAAGGGCATCCGGGTCACCGGTGTCGATATCACACAGTCCTATTTGGATGAGCTGGCCGCCAAGGCGAAACGCCTCAAATCCAAAATCGAGGTTGTCCACGGCGATATGCGGCGAATCAAGTATGATTCACAGTTCGACGCCGCGGGCAACATCTGGACATCATTTGGGTATTTTGCCAGGGAATCCGAGAACCTGTTGGTTTTGAAAAAGATGTTCCGCGCGCTCAAGCCGGGTGGGAAGTTTATGCTGCATGTGGTTAACCGCGATTGGATCATGGCCAATTACGATCCGCGTGGTCGGTATGAGATCCCGGCGCCCGGCGGCAAGGGGACGATAAAAATCGTCGAGAAGCGGCATTTCGATTACCGGACATCGATTAATCACGCTGTCTGGCACTTCGTTAAAGGCGGCAGGAAAAAAGCATTTGAGATGAATATTCGCATGTACACTTTCCAGGAACTGATCAGCATGTTCGAAGCGGTTGGTTTCACCGACATTGAGGGGTACGGCTCGACTAAAGACGAACCGATCTGCCGTGAGAGAATGATGATGTTTGTCATCGGCACCAAGCCGAAGAGGAGATAAGATGTTTGATTTGAAAGACAAAGTGGCCATTGTCACCGGTTCATCGCTGGGCATCGGCTCGGCCACGGCGTTGTTTTTAGCCCAGTGCGGGTGTGATGTGGCGGTCAATTACCGCAAACACGATGTTGAGGCCAATAAACTTGGTGACGAAATCAAAAAACTCGGTCGGCGGGCGCTGGTCATTCAATGCGACGTGGCCTCGTTTGAACAGGCCAACAAGATGGTCGAACGGGTCATCGCCGAGTTGGGCAAGTTGGACATTCTGGTTAACAACGCCGGGGTCAACCGCGATGGTGTCGTCTGGAAGATGACCGAGGAAATGTGGGACACGGTGCTCGATACCGACTTGAAAGGGTATTTCAATTTCATCCGGGCCGCCGCGCCGCATTTGCGCGCGCAGAAATCGGGCAAGATTGTCAATATGACTTCGATCAACGGCTTGCGCGGCAAGTTCGGCCAGGCCAATTATTCCGCCGCCAAAGCCGGAATTATCGGGCTGACCAAAGCGGTGGCCCGGGAGTTGGGCAAGTATTCGGTCAATGTCAACGCCGTGGCGCCGGGAATGATCTTAACCGACATGATGTCCGGGCTGCCCGAGGAAATCAAACAAAAAGCGGTGGATGAAACCGTGCTCGGGCGGCTGGGGACGCCGGAGGAAGTGGCCTCGGTGATTGCGCTGTTGTGCAGCGAAGAAACGCGCCATGTTACCGGCGAGGTGATCAAAGTCGACGGCGGACAATATATCTGATTTGAAGAAAAATCGATAAACAAAGGATACAAGCATGGAACTCAAGGACATCGTCTGTATTGCGGCCTGCCGGACGCCGATGGGGCGGTTTGGCGGTACGTTGAAGGATATGGCATCGTATGATATCGGCGCGGTGGCCGTGCGCGAAGCTGTCAAGCGCTCCGGGGCAAAACCGGAGGACATCGATGAGGTTATCCTTGGCAGCTGCCGCCAGGCGGGCAACGGACCCAATCCCTCGCGGACGGCGTCGGTGCGCGGTGGCGTGCCGGAAAGCGTACCCACGCAAACGATCAATATGGCCTGTCCCTCGGGGATGAAAGCCGCGCAACTGGCCAGTCAATCGATTCGTCTCGGCGATTCGGAAATAGTCTTAATCGGCGGCTTCGATTCGATGTCGACCATTCCCTATTTATTAAAGAACGTCCGCTGGCAGGGTTTCAAGATGGGGAATAAACAGTTGGAGGACGGCTGGTCCGATTCCATCGATCCGTTAATTGCCCAGGGTATGGGCGCGACCGCCGAAAACCTTGTCGAAAAGTACGGCATCTCGCGCGAAGCGCAGGATGAGTTCGCCGCCTCATCGCATCAAAAAGCCGCCAAGGCCCAGGATGAGGGATGGTTCAATGAGGAGTTGACCCCGATTGAAGTGAAAACCAAAAAAGAAACGATTACCTTTGCTGTCGACGAAACTGTCCGCCGCGACTCGACGGTC
>SDBS01005508.1_pt1 | contig 12328 bp, 9 predicted proteins | sample 2277091 | NCBI WGS metagenome assembly SDBS01 (sample SAMN10404972, study PRJNA504765) | marine sediment metagenome | isolation source: marine sediment core GS10_PC15, 163 cmbsf | place: Arctic Ocean: Southern Knipovich Ridge | collected 2010 | reverse complement strand
ATGGTTACCACATCGGGTGGTGGGCTTGCCTTAATGGAAGAAGGAGTGAGTTTAGCTGGTATGTTAGAATTGCCTATAGTGATACATCTTGCCCAGAGACCCGGTCCGGCAACCGGTTTACCCACCAGAACGGAGCAGGGAGATTTAGAGTTGGCTTTGTATTCCGGTCATGGAGAATTTCCCAGAATTATTTACGCTCCCGGAGGAATTCAGGACTTGTTTTATCTCACACAACGCGCTTTTAATGTAGCTGATAAATATCAAATTCCGGTTTTTATACTAACTGACGAATATCTAATGGATTCTTATTACAATACAGTAGAGTTTGATTTAAGCAAAACAAAAATTGAAAAATATATAAGCAAAACAAAAAAGAATTATAAAAGATATCAGTTAACCAAAAATGGCATATCGGACCGGGGCATACCCGGCTGGGGGAAAGGTTTGGTACTAGTAGATAGTGATGAGCACGATGAATATGGAAGAATTACCGAAGATCTAAATTTAAGAACGAAAATGGTGGAAAAAAGATTAAAAAAACTTGAAGAAATAAAGAAAGATGAAATTTCCCCCGAATTAGTAGGAAGCCAGGAATACGAGATTCTCGTTGTCGGTTGGGGTTCTACTTATCATATTATAAAAGAAGCCCTGGAGAGTTTAAAAGAAAATAAAGTCTCTTTCTTACATTTTAAACAAGTTTATCCTTTGCCTTCTGTAACTGAAGATTATCTTAAAAAAGCTAAAAAAGTTATTGTGGTGGAAAACAATGCTACCTCTCAATTTAGTAAGTTATTGAAACTTTTTGCCAATACAGAAGTAGAACATAAAATACTTAAATACAATGGGTTACCTTTTTATGTGGATGAACTCATCGGTGAATTGGAAAAAGTCATTTAAGTGAAGGAGGACTATCATGGAAAATTTATTTGATTTGGAAGATAAAAATATAGACCTGTCCTGGTGTCCGGGATGTGGTAATTTTGGAATACTTCAAGCTTTAAAGAGAGCGCTTACTGAATTGAACATAAAACCTGAAAGTTTAGTGCTGGTTTCAGGAATAGGGCAAGCTGCCAAAACTCCGCAATACTTTAAGACCAACATGTTTAATGGATTACATGGAAGGGCATTACCGGTAGCTACTGCCATAAAGGCATGCAATCCCGAACTAACAGTCATTGCTGAAGGGGGAGATGGTGACATGTATGGGGAAGGGGGTAATCATTTTTTACACGCGATTCGTCGAAATCCAAATCTAACTAATATCGTTCATAATAATATGGTTTATGGCTTAACAAAAGGGCAGGCTTCTCCTACCAGCCAGCCGGGTTTTAAAACCCCTGTCCAGGTCAATGGCGTATTTTTAGAACCTTTTAATCCTTTGGCAGTGGCCATAGCTCTTAATGCATCTTTTGTGGCGAGAGCTTTTATCGGAGATGAGGAACAGACCGTAGAGATATTAAAGGAAGCTATTAAACATAAAGGATATGCTCTGGTAGATATTTTTCAACCCTGTGTATCTTTCAATAAGCTAAACACCTATCCCTGGTTTAAGGAAAAAACATTTTATTTAAAAAAACATGATCCTTACGATAGGTTGGCAGCTTTTGAGCAGGCTGTACAAACAGAAAAGTTGCCTCTGGGGATTTTCTATAAACACCCGGGTAAAAAAACTTTTGAAGAAGGCATAAAAGCCTATGAAACCGATAAGACACCCATAATAAATAGAATACCTGATGGAAAAAAACTGGAAAAATTGATAAAAGCAAAGAGATAAAATAAAAAATTCACTTTACATATTATACCAGAAGGAAAGGAAGTGAAAAATATGAGAAATTTAGTAATTTTTGTTTAATTCAGGTAAATGTAAATTATTTCAAGAATATAAGTCATTCTAATATTGTTTTTGCATGTTCAACGAATAGCCGGGAATGCAATATTCCCGTACTCGATCAAAACATACCTACTAATATTGAAACAGCTACTTTTGCCATGGGCTGATTTTGGGAACCGGATAGTTTATTCGGTATTTTACCCGGTGTGATTCGCACCCGAGTTGGATATGCCGGCGGAGAAAAAATAAACCCGACTTATTATGACTTGGGATACCATAGCGAAACCATTCAAATTGATTATGACCCCGAAAAAATAACCTACCCGCAGTTACTACAAATATTTTGGGATAACCATAATTGCACATTGGAATCTTTCAGCCGACAATATATGTCTATTGTTTTTTACCATAATCTAAAGCAGAGAGATGCGGCTATCCAATCAATGCAGGAACAAGAAAAAAAACTGGATACAAAATTAGTTACCGAAATCCTTCCATTGACTCAGTTCTATAGGGCAGAAGATTATCATCAGAAATTTAGGCTGCAGCAAAATGAGGAGATAAGTGGCGAATTAAAAAAATATATCCAAAAAAAACTTTTCAAGAAAAGAAGGATATTTAAAATTAATGTCGAATATAGTAAAGAATATCACATTTCAACATCATACCAGTCTAAGAAAAAAAGGGGAGGAAGACAGCCTTCTTTTGTTCTCCCGTAACTAATGGGTTTTTATTTCTGATTTTTTTAATACTCACGCGTGTTTGACCTAAATTATTAAAATAAATCGAAAAGTGTACATTATAAATGCAATATTTAAAAAGAAATACTAAGTTTAGTATTCTTTCATTTCGTGCAATTATTCTTACCTTGACCAACTATCTTCAAATTCTTACCAAAACCGATATTTACTTTTTTCTTATAACAATTCCTAAAAAAATATATTTAAAAATATAAATGAGTATTTTATGAATAGGTTGTATTCATTAAATTATTATAGAGGATAAAAAATATAAAATAAATAGATTGTTACTTGCTGTAGGCGGGAGCTTGAAGGAAGATTAGTTATTGTTTTTAGAGAGGGAATTGATGTGCAAGACAGTATTTAATTCCATATTTTTTCAATTATTATAGATAAGGAGGACTTGTTTATGGAGTACTATTTTGATGAAATAGATCCCACAAAGTTTCAACGCCTTATTAACACTATTCTGGTAGCAAGATTTGGTGAAGATGCACGTTTAACTCCTCTTCGCGGACAAGATGGTGGCAGGGATGGAGAAACTGCTCCTGGTAATCCTTATCTTGAGTTTCAAGTACGCAAAAAAACACCTATGAAATACAAATTTCTCCAAATTCCACGAAAAGGACGATACCTTTTTCAAGTCAAGCATCATCGAATGGTTGATAGAAACTCATCGGAGACTAGAAAAGCAGTTGTCAATGATTTTGAGAAAGAATTAAAAGATAACGTTCTAAAATATAAGAAGGAGGGGAAAGTTAATTATTTTTTTCTTATAACTAATGTTACTTCAAGTAGAGATGCAATTAAGAAGATTGATAAAATAAGAAGAAGTTATCTTGAAGGTGTTTCTGATCTTCATGCTGATGTATGGTGGAAGGAAGCAGTAGTAGCGTATTTAGATCAAATGCCCTCAGTTTGGAGTAGTTTTCCTGAGATATTTGCAGGCGGAAAAATACCTTTACTTTTTAGAATGGTAAATCAAGAATCTAAAGGTTTCCTACGTGCAATAAGGATGGCGATTAGTCATCAGTACGATCAGGACAAGATTGTAAAATTTAGGCAGATTGAGCTAGAGAAAAATTTGAGTAAATTATTTGTGGATTTAGATATAGATATTCGAAGTCTCACAGAAGAAATACAAGAGAAGTTGATGAATGGCTTAGTTCAAAGATATAACCAATTCAATGAATACGAAGATGATAGTCCAGTAGCAATAAGGTTTAAAAATCAGTTTTTATTTAGACCAAGATATAGAGGGCTTATTAGTACACTTAGTATATTAATAGATGAATCTAGAGATACATCACTGCGCAAGCTCATTTTAGAGGGTGGTCCCGGGCAAGGCAAATCTACTCTTACACAGATGGCTGTCCAAATATACCGTCAGCAAATATTAAGTAAAAATGATATTGATCCTGAGGGGAGATGGATACCTCCACAGAAACTTCGATTACCTTTCCGTATTGAGTTACGTAAACTAGCAGAGTGGTTGAATAAGAATAATAGTAGTAGTATTGAAGCTTATTTAGCGTCGTTAGTTAAAGATGATTCTGGTGGAAATACTATTACTGTTAATGAAATACAAACAGTTGTTGAAGGGTCACCTGTATTACTTGTATTCGATGGTTTAGATGAAATAGGCAGTGATGATCTTAGGGATAAAGTACTCAAAGCAATCACGGAATGCGTAAACAGGTTTGAGAATGAGCTACGGGCGGATTTGCGAGTAATAGTCACAACTCGTCCTCCAGCCCTGTCTGGCCGTAGGGGGACCTTGGTTGATTTTGAGAGACTTTCGTTAGCTCCTATGGAAAAGCATCGTATAAAAGAATATATAAATAGATGGCTATCTGTCCAGTCTCTTGAAGATAAAGAAAAAGCAAGAATCCGAGAATCATTTGAACGTCGACAAGATGAACCTCACGTGGAAGCTTTGGCAAGAAATCCCATGCAATTGTCAATTCTTCTCCAATTTATCAGGTTAAAAGGAGAAGCTTTCCCGGATCGAAGAGCAGAACTATACAGAGATTATTTTCAAATTGTTATTGATCGTGACGTTGAGAAGAGCCCCGATCTCAGTAAATATAGAAATATAATCCAAACACTGCACGGTTTTATCGGATACAAGATTCATGCACTCACTGAGGTCAATCAGGCGGACAGAACTCTTGAACGAAAGAGATTACTAGAAATGGCTGAAAAATGGTTAGAAGCTAGTGGACATGAACCTGAAATGGCTCAACGATTTTTCAAGTTGGGCGAAGAACGATTTGGTCTCATAGTTGCTTCTAAAGGTGAAGGCGAAGAGACGAAATATGGTTATGCTATTCAACCAATCCAAGAGTATTTTGCAGCAGATTTTATCTGTAATCAAATTATACCAGGTGATAAAGCACATGATCTCTTTGAAGAGATGATTCACCGTCCTTATTGGAAAGAGGTTGCTCTATTCTTGGCAGGTTTGAGGAGACCTAACGAAAAGGCAGATTTAATTTCCCGAGCAAAAGATATTGATCAAAATAATAAGCTAGGTTGGTATCAGGATGGCAGATCTATTATCTTACAACTATTACAAGAGGGAGTTTTCTCAGAACCCAAAAATGTATTTTCCCAAGCCCTAGATTTTATATTTGAATTACTAGATACTAAGCGATTAGAAGTTCAACGAGAGCCTTCTAATTTAATTAAAAATTTGGGTAATTTGCTTAATCCGTCTATGTCCGTGTTAGAACAACATCGAAAATTTATATCAGGTTTATTGCAGGATTACAAAACTTGCGAAGATGAATATATCATGAAGCGTTTATACTATGTTGCTCATAAAGTATTATATCCAGACGATTTTCTGAAGACAATAATGTTATACAAAGGCAATAGTCAAGAATTGATAGCATCAATACGCCTGGGATGGCCTTACCGTTGGGAAGTAGCTTTTGGACCTTTGTTGCAAGAAGGTTCATTTTGGGATAACGTACCGAATTATATTTGGGCAAGGACTTGGTGGCGTGAATCTCTTAGCCGAAGAGTAGCGCTTGATATTCCCGTACCCAATTCTTTTCATAAATATTTAGTTGAGCTATTTGCAACAAATATATTTAATAAAACCTTTTCTGATGAAGGTATACCTTTTATCAAAGTTTATTCCAAGTTAGCTGTCTGGAAAATGTTACAATATCAGCAAATGATACAACTAATAGGAATTCGTGAACCTATTAAGAAAGAACTTGAAAAAATATCTAATAATGACTCTGATATTACATATGTAGGATTAGATGAATCATTTCGAATTCTTATTAAGGACGTTATTCAATTATCCAACACTTTATTAATTGCATTTTGTAATAATGATCAAAAGACAAAGTTTTCTGCTCTGGGAGAATATACTAGCAAAATCAGAGAGTACCTGAAATATGACGGGTTATTAGGTTGGGTAGCTTGTAGGTGTGCGGTTAACCTTATAAGAGGTATAGTGAAAAATGAATTTGAATCTTTACATTTTAGGAGAAAAGAATCAATTTTAAACAGAGAAGATATACAAGGTCTAATTAGAGATATTTTACCCTTTTATGATATTTTACCCAATAATGGTTTATTTAGTTCAAGGAGAGAAATTTATGATTTTCTAAGAGGTGGATTTTCTATTTATCAAGTCGATATTATCCCGAAAAGTGTTCGATTAAAATTTGGAAAAAAACCAGTTGAATTACTTGAAATATTGGCAAATAATATTAATCATGGACAGAATTTGCCTTTTGAATGGATGAGGACAATGCAATTTTCTAATAAATTGATTCGTCCTTTAATTGAAAAGTGTAAAGGGTGTCTAGCAAGTTTACTTAAATTCTTGGGTCAACATTGTTTTGTTAATGAATCTGTGAAACCGTTAATTGTTCAGGATACGCAAAAAATTTTAAAGATTGCACGCAATACTAATGATCATGAAATTTTAACTGGTGTAACAGTTGCTTTGGCTAATGCAAACTTTCTTCGAATAGCGGAGGCTAAGCTTATCTTGAAACTTCTTCAAACCAATTCTGATCCCGATTCATCATTTGCATGCATTTTATTTAAATTATCTAAAGAATTAACTGAAGGCCATGATTTGGATTCGACTGCTAAAGAAATTGGATTAATCGAAGAAGTTGTAAGAGAAATCTTTGAAAAACCAAAAGAATATCCATTTCAGACTGTCTGTCGAGCAGCAAATTTCTTAGCAGAGCACAATAGAATTAAATTACCTCCATTACTGAATGAGGAAGAAAGATTAGGAATTAAGTTGCCATCTATATGAGATATTCAAATTTAAAAGGCTTTTTAAGGTGTTCCATGAATAGCTCATAAAAATAAATAGATGAAATATATTAAGGATACGGGAAAACCTATTTCCCAAAGCTTTTGATAGAACTATTATTCCATAAAAATATTTAAAGCAATTTCTTCACATTTGATACAGAAATGACAAAAGACCCTTTAAATTCATGTAAAATATTATAAAAAATGAATTGTGTTTTATCGTTAATGATTGTCTTATATATAATAGCCCAATAGAAATTACTCTAATAGGAGAATAAATGAGTAAAAAGATTTATATTTTAGGCGCAGGCGCTTCATATAGCCATTCAAATAAAGAATTTCCATTAATTAATGATATTTTTAAGGTTGCAAAGGAAAGTGCTATATTAGTATTATCTATCCTTGGGAAGAACGATGAAATTAGACCGATGTATGAATGTGTAAGAAATTATATTGAAGAAAAATTTGACAAAGATATACTTGATTCAAGACAAAAAATGAATATCGAGGAAATTCTTACTATTCTTGAGATTGATATCGAAAAGATAAAAAGTAATGATTTACAGATTATTAGAGATCGAATGATTTCAATCATCTTTATGACATTTTATTATCTGACCGAGAAATCATATTACTATAAAAGAAATAGTGATTATTTTACTTTCTTTAATCATTTGAAAGAAAATGATACGATCATTACATATAATTGGGATGTTTTGTTAGATAATATACTGGATAGGGAAAATTTAATAGAGAAGATTAAAGTTAGAGAATTGTACGAGCAAGATATAGAAAATACATCAAAAAAACAATATTTAAAAATGTTGATGGATTTATCAGCTTATAGGGATTATCATAATTTCAGAATCAATGCTCCTTACGAAAAATATCATTCAGAAGGTTACTATCTTAAGCTTCATGGATCGATAGATTGGTTATATTGTCCAAATGAAGATTGTGGATTATATGCTAAGGTATTTCCGATAAAGAATATCAATGGTGAGTATAAATGTCATGAATGTAGCTCAAAAATGAAACACTTAATAATTCCTCCGGTTCTGAATAAAAATTATAGCGGTTTCCCTTTTATAAAAAAGTTGTGGAATATTGCATTGGAAGAACTTCAATTAGCTGATGAATTAGTAATCTGGGGTTATCAACTTCCACCTACGGACTTTTACAATAAATGGTTATTCAGACAGACCGGTGATTTATTGAAAAGGGTTTCAATAATAAATCCTGCGTGTTTTCATAAAAGAAAGGAAAAAAAATTGCGGAGAAATAAGGTATTTTTAGAACCCTTTTTAGATATTTTTCAAACAAAAAGAAAATTTCCTGAAATAAGCTATTATGAAAATTATATAGATTACATTAATAATGAGAAATATAATGATAAATATTGGTAGGATTAAAAGTTTTGAGAATCAGATAGTCTCTTTCAAAATAAAGGAGAACAGGGGACGGTTCTTTGTTTGACAAAACCCTATCGGCATTACAAGCTATCAATGGGGGAATTGATATGCCAAGGGTAGCCAGAATAAAAAGTAAAAGTAAAATCTATCACATCATAATAATAGGCATCAATCAGCAGAATATCTTCTCTGTTGATGAAGATTATGAAAAAGGAAAAATGGGTTCAGGCTTCACGACTTCACATTTTATTTTTCTATTTTTATTTTACATTTTGTGAGTTTGTGAAGCCTGACCCTGGATCTTTTCTCCGAAGATTTTGACGTGTACATGGCAGGTTCTATCAATCAGACGAAATCGAAGACGAAACCGTTTAAACTGATGGGAGGGGTAATAAAGGCTATTCGATCGAAAAGATAGGAGAAGACTAACCGAGGTAATAATAGCGGTCAAATCTTTATCCTGGACAGTTAATTAAACTATTTGTCAGGAATAAATATTTGACCCCGGTAACTTGCATTTAAGAAGCAGGTTCAACTGTTATTGTTCCTGAACGTTTACCACCTTAAATAAAACAATGATATTTTCAAGTGTAAATCTTATTTTGTGATTTATAATTGAAATAGGCACAGGCACTTATTTTTTTGTCATTGTCTATGCAAAGACGAAAAAGGAGACAAAGAGACGGGTTATTTGCCCCTCCCAGCTCGACTGTGATAAAATATAGGAACAGTGAAGACCTAAGAGGAAAGTTGGCAAATAGATGTCTGCTATTTTTCAAGAAAGTATAATAAAAAAAATGTCTACTGAAATGGAATGATTAAAAGTGGTAAAAGAACATAAAACAGTAAAGGCAATGTGGAAAAAATATCTATATACAATTGGAGAAAACATAGATAATGCCGGTAAAACTTATGAATCCTGGTATTTTTGTAACAATGAAAAAGATGCCAATGAATTGGCAGGACTGGTAAAAAAGGGGATAAAGAAAGCAACCGCTTCCTTACACTGCCTATATGGAATAGAAAATGAGCCGATTCCTGAAGTGGGTGATTATATTATCATTATCAATTGGACGGGGATAGCTCAATGTATTATTCAAATAACAAATGTCAATATAATCCCTTTTAAAGAAGTAACGGAAGAATTTGCAGCCAAAGAGGGAGAAGGAGACAAAACTTTATCCTTTTGGCGAAAAGTACACCAGAAATTCTTTACGCCGGGATTGAAAGAATATAGTAAAATATTTTCTGAAGACATGCTTGTGGTTTGCGAAGAATTTGAAGTAGTTTATTAAAAATAAATAGACAAGGTATAGACCCCATTTTTATTATAGGAGGTAAAAGATATGTCAAAAATAAAAGTTGACTGTTGCGGAGAAACTTGTCCCATTCCTTTAATAGAAACCAGAAAGGCAATTCGTAAAGCTTCTCTCGGAGACATTATCGAAGTAAGAGGTACTCACCAGGCATCTAAAAAAGAAATTCCCATGGCGGTAAAGGCATTGGGTTTGAAACTGGTTGATGTAAAAGAAGAGGGAGGGGAATGGGTAATTACCATACAAAAATAGGAGGAATAAAAAGGTGACAGAGAAATCAACCATTGTGGTTCATAGCGGAGATATGGACAAGATTTATAGTGCCTTGATTATTGCTAATGGTGCTCTTTCCATGGGAATGGAAGCTTCACTTTTCTTTACTTTCTGGGGACTACAACGGCTGCAAAAGGGAGGACTGGAAAAAGGACCTCTTTCAAAAATGCATATGTTGGGCATAGGAAAATCGATGATTAAGCAGCGCATGAATAAAGCTAAGGTCTCATCATTGGAGCGATTGATACAAGATTTCAAGGAATTGGGCGGAAAGATTATTGCCTGTGAAATGACCATGGAAATCATGGGAATAAAAAAAGAAGATTTAAGAGAAGATTTAATTACTGAATACGGAGCGGTAGGAACTTATATTCAGGAAGCAAGAGAATCTACCATTAATCTTTTTATTTAAGGAGAGATATTTATGTTTGATGAAAAAATGATTTATTTGGACAATGCTTCTGCAACCCGACTGGATGAGCGTGTTTTAGAGGCAATGCAACCCTATTTTTTTGATACTTATGCAGTAGCTACTTCGGAGTTTGGATATTCTCAGGGCATAGAAGCCAGAGAAGCATTGCAGAAAGCCCGCGAAGTAATTGCCTCAAGGCTTAATGCAGGTCCCGAAGAATTTGTTTTCACTTCCGGAAGTACCGAATCCAGCAATATGGCCATTAAAGGCGTGATGATGGCACTTCAAAAGCAAAATAAAAATCACCTGATTATTTCCAAAATAGAAGACTTTCCGATACTATATAGTGCGAAAAATCTGGAAAAACAGGGGATAAAAGTAACTTATTTGGATGTCGATAAATATGGTTTTGTTGATTTAGAACAGCTAAAACAATCAGTGTCAAAAGAAACCGCCCTGGTATCCATTCAGCATGCCAATCAAGAAATCGGGACTGTTCAAAACATTGAAGCTATAAGTGAAATTTGTAAAGAGAAAAAGATATTATTTCATACCGACGCAACACATTCTTTTATGAGAATGGCAATCGATGTAAAAAAGGTGCCGGTAGATTTAATTTCAGTTTCTGCTCATACCATCCATGGTCCCAAAGGGATTGGCGGCCTTTATATTCACAAAGGCACGCCTTTAACCAAATGGATGGACGGAGGTTTTCAAGAATTTAACAGAAGAGCAGGTTTGGAAAATATTCCCGGTGCCATAGGTTTTGCGCGAGCGGTTGAATTGGTCACTGCCAAAGAGAATGAACAATTGCTTTCTCTCAGGGACCATTTAATCAGTCATATTTTAGCAGAAATTTCCCAAACTACTTTAAATGGACATCCTGAAAGGAGAACACCTCAAAATGCGAATATTACCTTTCATTTTATAGAAGGGGAATCCATTACCCTGCATTTAGATATGCATGGTTTTGCGGTAAGCACTGGTTCGGCCTGCTTTAGCCGTTCACTGGAGGCAAGCCATGTTATTTTAGGTATCGGCGGGGACCACGAAAGGGCACATGGCTCCATTCGTTTTACCCTGGGACGATACAATAATCTGAAGGAGATAGATGAATTAATAAAGACGCTCAAAGAGGTCATTGGCGAATTAAGAAAAATCAGTCCTTTGGGCAAAGATTAAAAGGAGGTTTAATTTAATGAAATTTCCCTATAACGAAAAAGTATTAGAACATTTTCGACATCCCCGTAATGTTGGAAAAATTAAAGATGCAGATGGAAAAGCCATGGAAGGAAGTCCTGCTTGCGGAGATATGGTATCGGTTCAAATTAAGGTGAATGAAAAAACAAAGCGAATTCAGGATATCAAATTCGAATCCTACGGTTGTGCTTCAAATATTGCCACCGGTTCGATTATTACCGAATTGGCCAAAGGAAAGACTTTGGAAGAAGCAAAAAAAATCAGCTGGAAACAGGCATCAGATGAATTGGGTGGTCTTCCTGCCATAAAGACCCACTGTTCTGTATTGGCAGTTGAGGGTTTACGTTCAGCCATCAGAAATTACGAGGAAAAACATGGTCTGGTAACAGATAAAACCCCCACCACCACAGAAACAATCGAGAAAAGATTAAGGAAAGTCATGAATCCCTTGAGTGGTCTCGATTTAGTAGGCACCAATTTAATTAAAAAAATAGAACTAAAAGAAGGGGTAGCCAAAATAGATGTTGACTTGCCGGAAAATCATCAATTTGCCAACGCAATCAAGGAAGAGATTATGGAAAAGATTGAATCCTTACATGATATTAAAAAAGTATCGATAACCTTTAACGGATAATATCATTGATAAAAGGGAACAATTCTGTTTTTTTATTCTGATTAAAAAAGAACCGGTTTCTTTCATATAGGTAGCAGGGGGCAATAGGTCCCATTTTCTTAAGGCGGCATAAAATTTTATATCATTGAATTTTTACATTCGCTCCACAAAATATTTTCAATTTTCTAAATATTTCCACTAATTTTCTCTTAAAAAATATTTTTTATAAATAAAT
>SDBS01005507.1_pt1 | contig 12329 bp, 10 predicted proteins | sample 2277091 | NCBI WGS metagenome assembly SDBS01 (sample SAMN10404972, study PRJNA504765) | marine sediment metagenome | isolation source: marine sediment core GS10_PC15, 163 cmbsf | place: Arctic Ocean: Southern Knipovich Ridge | collected 2010 | reverse complement strand
CTTAATTTCATCGATAATATCAACATCATAAATTGTTGTCATTGTCTTAAAGTTATGGTTAGTCATCATCCTAGTTATAGAATATATTTATAAATTTATCAAAATCAACAAAGGTTAAAAAAAGAATTAAAAAGAGAATAACATATTAATTAAAGTTTATATTTATTTTGGTTAGGTTTTGTTCTAAGAAATAAATCAAGGTTAACTAAATAATTCTTTTGGAGTAATATAAATAAAATAGGCTAAACATACTACTAAGTGAGTACTATATATAATATTTTTACGTCTTTGTTGAATTGATTTTTTAAATAACTCTTTTTTCTTAATATGATTAAGTTTTTTTCTTATTTTTAAATTTTTCATAGACAATAATTAGAATCCCTAAGAGTATAAAAGCTATGATATAGACTATAATTTCAAAAGGAAATACGTATCCAGCACTTGTTTTTTGTGTTATTTGAGATATGTGAGGTATGGCAACTTGTACTTGTACGCAATCTGTAGAGTAATTTCCATAATGATTAAAGGCAAAAATTCTATAATAAAAGGTTCCATTATTCAGATCAGATAAATTATATCTGTATGTGGGTAAATCCAATGATGGAGTAAAATTAAGTAGAATAGACACTGAATTATTAATTTCTGTTATAACTGCTGTTGAATTGTAAATCACATAATAAGCAGAGTGTGAAGATTTTGTCCATATTAATTCAAACGTACCATCCGTATCTGGATTGGTTGCATCTGTTGATAAAGAAAATTGTGAGGGAATTCTCCTAATATAAATTGTGACTCCATCTGACTGGCGTTGTCCTGCCTCATTTACAGCAAAAACAACTACATTATAATCAGCTGTATCTAAATTATTTACCACATATGAATTTTTAGTTATATTATCTTGATACAAAGAATTATTAATATAAAGGTCATAACTTTCGGCTCCTTGTGAGAGTGTCCAAGTAAAATTTACAGTTCCATCTTTATCAGGAAAATCTGCATCATGATAAAGGAAAAATTCACCAGGCGGATAGTGTACAGTTATATTAATAAGATTAGAAGTAGTATTACCATAATTATTGTGAGCAACAACAATATAATAATATTTTCCTTCAGCTAAATTATTGAAAGTAACAGTCCTATTTGTATTTCCTTCTAGTATTTTATTCAAACTTGAATTTATCTCTGTATTTGCTGAGTTTGATTGATATAATGTATTATTTTTTGCATCCAGGGATTCTGACCAACTTAAAGCAAAATTTCCATCAATATCAGGGCTTGTTGTGTTATGAGTCAAGTCAAATCTACTTGGGTAGGGATTAAATTTCGTCAAGAATAACTGATTATCTGCTTTGCCAGTAATATATAAATTATCATTGATGTCCATATATCCGCTATAAGCTATATCCTCGGAACTGTCTTTTCTTGTTTTATAACATTGATAATCACCAGAACTATTATATTTAATAATGTAAGCATCTTTACCCGCTAGATCATAACTCTCGGTATATCCTATAAGAAATAAATTAAAATTACTGTCGTTAATGAGCTTATAGACTATGTCTATATCAGTACCGCCCCAAGTCTGGTACCATTTTAACCCTCCTGTAGAATTAAATTTCAAAAGTGCAAAATCAGTGCTTCCCATCCCAAAACTCCTTGTATTAGCTAAAATAAAAATTTCATTTACTGAATTAATTAACAAGGATCTCCCTTCATCAGAATTAGGACCTCCCCACGTAGTATTCCATAACTGGTTTCCACTATTATCCAGTTTAATTAGGAATAAATCAACATTTCCTGATAACACTGTTTTTCCTGTAATAAATATATTATCTGAATTATCGAGTGTAATGCTATACCCAATATCTGTTTCTGCTGTACCAAACGTTTTATTCCATTGCAATGAACCGGATGAATTAAATTTTAATACAACAATATCCTCTGATGATGAATAGGAGTTACTGTAACCGATAATGTAGATAAAATTAGAAACATATTTTACGTCATAACCTACATCCCAAGAGGTGCCACCCCACGTTATATTCCACTGTAAAACTCCAGAATAATTATAGGATAATAGAAAGATATCAATACTATTACTTTTTCCGTAACTCTCTGTTTTTCCAACTATGTAAATGTTCGATGATATGCGATTAATGTCCAGAGCATACGCATAATCATCAAGTACGCCCCCCCAAGAAACATTCCAAATTAGGTTACTTGATGAGTTGTACTTACACAATAATACGTCATACACGTTTTTAGAAAAATTAAACATATTTCCAACGATATATATATTTTGATCTTCGTCTTCTGCAATATCTTTCCCGTTTGTTTGCTCATCCTCGAATTTGACTTCCCAATTATGGTATAAAGCGATTTTAAGATTATTTGTCTTGTTATTTATCAAAAAGTATGATCCAAACGAAAATTGATTCTGAATAATAAACAAACATAACAATAAAAAACAGATTATGAACTTTCGGTCTCTTAAATTCATGTGTATAATCAGTTATGTAATTACAAATAAATTACACTTAAGTTATTTAAAGAAAAAAGATATTTTTTAGAGAACCTATCTATGAGAAGAGATTATGTCATATCTTATAAAATTGATACAAAAAGATTGTATGTAAAATGTAGTTTTTCGCAATGCTTGCAAATTAAAAATTTTAACTGTCTAACTCCTGAATTTCTTGACTTATCTTAAATTATTTTTACCCAAATTTCTGAAATTTCTTTTAATTCTGAGTATCTCTTAGTAACATTATGAAAAGCTTCTTCAATTTTACCTGTTATCAACTTTGAGTTTTCCTCTTTTTTTAAATTTCTTTACTTTTTTTTTATACAGAAATCAAATCATTTAAGGAAAAAAACTTTAATCTTAAGACTTTGTAGAAACCAATAAAAGCATAGAAAATGTCATATTTTTAGGAATTTATTTAATTATATTTATTAAATCAGTATAAGAATCTTCGAATGTTCTTTTAATGAATTCATTTTCTTTCGTTTTGCGATAATTTTGTGTATAATGATTAAAATTCTCTTCATTACCTACATAAAAAAGTTTGGCTTGAGTTTTGGTTATAAAATCCCATATATGATGATCTTCTATATTTGGGCTTACTCCAATAACAATTATTTTTTTGGTTTTTTGAATGTTCTGTTGCCATTCTTGTTGGATATGCTTAATCACTTCAGGAGAAACTTGCAAAGGTTTACTTTTTGCATAAATGGACATAACAGGCGGTAAACTTGAGTTTCCTGAAAAATAAGAATTAACATGAGAAGGATGAATGGATTTTACTCCTCCCTCAAACACAATTCCTTTAGAAAATCGGATATTTGATGCTTGTAATTGAGCAATAATAAAATTACATGAACCATGTAGTTTTAAAATTGGAATGACATTGTCATTTTGAGAATATTCAGGGAAATAATTTAATTTATAACCATTTTTCAGTAATCCTCCTTCAATCAAACAATCATAAATCAATGTTGAAAAAAGACAATCTTGAATATTATCATCTTCTTTAAGAGAATTTATAAATTTATAATATAGATTTTCTTCTCCAATTGAGAATCTTGAGAAATATTTTCCGAGAGATTGCATTAAATCAGCAGTGTATGTTGAATATTTATTCCAAATTTCCTCCATTCCTCTTTCGAAATTGGAATTGAAAAGATTTTCAATCTCTGGAGGAAATCTACTCCATAAACGTGATTCAAATCCTTTAAGTCTAAGAAATAAATCAATTCCCAAAGGAGGTGGATATGGATTAACATCAATTGAACCATAACTAGCTCCTGCTCCAAATAAAAACAAATTTTTCATTTTACTTTAGTAAAAATTTAATTGTGGTCCTTTTGTTAGATTATTTATTTTTTTGAAACAAAATTTTAATATAATCGAAATCTTCTAATTTACTCTTTAATTCAATCAATTTTCCTTTTATCTGATCTACTGTTGTATAATTCTCATAAATTTCTTTCAAGTTCAAGATTTTTTCCTTTATAATTTCAAATAGGGATCCAAAATTATTGCTTCTAAATAATTCTTCTACATGTTTTTCATAATCATTGTTATTCAGCAAGTTCTTTTAAAGAACTTATTATCAATTCTGGATTCTCCCAAAATTCCTTAAGGAATAACGATATTAGCAATTTAAGCAGTGGTCTGTGAAAAATAACATATTTCCATTGACCACATGTTTCTTTAAAATCTATACATCTATTTATAACGGATCCATCAATTTTTTTGCGATTTGTGAAAATAGCCCCATCTTTTTGATAAGCATGATCAATTAGCTCTCTAAGATCTTTAATTTTTATTGAAGAATTAATATTATTAGGTTCTGAATGTTTACATTCAATTCTTATATCTGGTTTTAATATATGTTTAAAATAGTTTAATAAGTTAATTGAGTAAGCATCGGTCTTTCCAGAACCACTTAATTTTACACCAAATGCTGAAATTATTGTTCCAGAATATTTTTGTAGAAATGACATTCCCTTATTATAATTCTTAGGATTATCTTTTATATAATTTAACATTTGGGGGATAAAATCTTCAAATTCTTGCCAAGTCATTCCATCTATGAAATTTTCCATTACATCTCTAACTCTTTCAGTATAAATCATTGGTGCAGTCGTTCTAATAAAAATGAGCTGTTGGTTAGGTTTCTTAAGAAGAAGATCAAACAACCATATTACATTGGGAGCATCAAATCCAACGACTACATCACAATAAATATATAGAATCTCATCACTATAATAAAAACTTGTTTTACATTCTACATTTTTGCATAAATCAAGGATACATAGAGTATGTTCCTTTCCATCTTCATCTATAAAAATAATATGAGCATTGTCTTTTCTAATTATTGTATTTTCTTTACCAAGATTTTCCCTCAATATTTCAATTACAACACTATAATTTATTGAGATTATATAAACCTTAAACTTTTCTTTGTTTTCTAAAATTAAATGTCGATTACAAGCATGACATTCAGAGATTTCTTGAGTTTCATTTATATATGACATTCCAGTACAATTTTTTTGATCATCTGTTAAATCAAGATAATCATCATCCCTTCTATTTACACATTTGACATAGGAACTCTCACTTAAATTAATCAACCCCGAAATTTTTAAATCTTGAATATCATTATTGATTTCTTCTATTTCAAAATTTTCTCTAAAAATTTTCTTAAAAAAAGGTATCTTATTTCTATTTATAAAGTCGAAATTAAACACCTGGAATTACTGATAATTTAAAGTTATCTATCATATATTTTTCAAATTCATTTCTTAGATCTATAAATAAAGTACTATCTAAATAATGAATTGCTACGCCATCCTCTTTATGATTGAATTTCATTTTCACCCTATGTCCATTAAAATAGATTTTACACTCTTTTATTAAATTTATATCTTTAAATAAATCTTTCTTATTCTCTTTAAACCATCTAATCGTATGAATCAGAGCTTTATTTTTTTTATCTGAAAGCGTCAACACTGGTGCACCCATAAATGGCGCGGGATCAAATCTTATTTCGACTAAGGGATAAGAATCATCTTTCAAAATAATTTCAAAGAAAAGTTTTACATTCTCCTTAGTATTTAATATTTCAAACTCCTTTATTCTCTCCTTATCAGGTTTGATCTTCTTTTCATGCGTAGCATCAATAATAGTTGGAATAAATTTCTTAATGTTTATATTGGATTGATAGCTAACTCGTACTTGATCTAATTCACTAGGGATTCGAATAATAATCCATTCACAAACCGTATCAAATCTAGTAGTTTCAATTTTAAGAGCCATCGATCTTTTAAATTCCCGAATAATATATAAGTAAATATCACTGTTTATATCAAACCATCCTAAAAATTTACTTTTTCTATTATCTTTTTCTTTTTTATCAAACAGCTCAAGTGCTTTATCGATTTGTTCTTGAGAGTCAAATCTTTTTTTTAATTCTACTATATCTTTAATCTCTATTTCAAATTTTGATTGACTTCTCCTATTTATTTTTTCTAATAATATAATTTTTATTAATAACTTTGGATCTTTCTGATAAAGTTTTATTATTCCTGCAAATTTATCATATTTGGAATAATCTTTTACATTTTTTTGACCTGCCTTCGTAACATCATATAATTGAGATTTGGATAGAGAAAGTTTCATTATTTTTCCCACAATATCTTGATAAGTTCCGTTAGTAAATTCCTCTAATAGAAGAAATTCTTTTAAATCATTTTTTTTGTTAAATAATCTCTCAATGAGGATATCTCGAATTTCTAAAGATTTAAAATAAGTAGATAAAATTCTATGGGAATATTTGCGATTCTTTTTTAAATCTTCAATAGTTATTTTTTCAGTTTTCACAATAACTTTATCATAATCGCATAATAATGAATAATTCCAAAATGTTGGATCTAATGGCATATTAATGAACTCTCCATATTTAAAATATTTTAATTCCTTTGATTTTGTCTCTCTTATATTAAAAAAGAGTTTATTTCTCTAATCAATATACCATGTTTAAATTATTAAAACATTTTTATTAAAGGATGAACTAGATGCACAAAAATTTAAAAATCAATTGATAACAATTAAAAAAGATCGATTTAAATGCCAGAAAGATATATAACTAATTCAGGAAGTTCGGAAAGGAATGCTCTTGCTGATATTTTTCAAAAAATATTGGAATTATGTATATCTCTTTCATATAGTGCTGTAATACTTCATCTTCCTACGAAAAATAACTTAAGATTATTAAGCTTAATTATAGGTCAAGATATTTTTAGAAATCTGAAAAAAGATAATTATGGTGGTTTGAATAACATTCAGTTTACTTTAAATACATTATTTAAAGTATAGACTTAAATAATTTATATTTAAACTTATCCAATTTCTTCAATATTCTTAGAAGTTTCATATGCTATTACTTTCTTTGATTCTTTTCTATTATAATAATCAATTGGATAACTTATTTTATATTTATATTTTCTAATAAAATCTTGTTTTTTCCATTTGTTTATATTATCTATTAAATTTGGTAAGATATGATCAATTTTACTATAGTTAGAAAAGAAAATTATATAGTATTGCGGAGAATTTGAGTCAATACTCTCAACTAAAACATAATAAGAATGCAAATAATAATTTTTGAAATTATCTATATAGACATTAAGCAGGTTTTGTCTTCTCTCTTTAGCGTTTTTCCCTGACAAGTATGCTTTTTTCCAGTTATCATTTCCATAGAAGTTGTTGTTGATATCAGAAATAGATTGGCTTTCCTTATCATTAATAAAACCGCAATTTCTGACTATACTATTTATAGGAAAATTTATCAATAATTCAGGACGTCGAATTTCTTTTGTTTTTTTGTATCTATAAATATGATCTATTACACATTTTACTGTTTTGAACGATAATTGAGATGCGTTATACGGATCTAAATAGAACAGGCTATGATAATATGAAGTCACCTCTTTTAATATCTCATCGATTCCTTCATTTGCATCAAAATTGAAAACCTTAATTATTTTATTTGGAAATTCTTTTTTTAATTTAATTAGATTCTCTAATACTTCAGTTGAGATATCATTGAAAATGCATTTAATATTTTTATTTAGTGCAATCAACGGTGAACCATTTTCTATTTTACCATCCTTAAATGTGATTCGTGGTTCCCCACAGAATAAATCTATAAAGGTAAAATGACTAAAATCATTTTTTTTATGATGATCAGCACAAATTTGGAGGTATTGTTTAATAAATCTTAATTTAATTCTACTATGAGGTTTCCAAGTTCTAACCATATTAAATCAACATCACATTACTAATATAAATGAAGTTATTTACATGAAAGTATAAGCCGACTAAAATAAATAGAGTTTATCTATTTCTCTTGGAGAATTTATTTAAAATATTTTTAAAAATATACACACTATAGATTTATAAGATTTTTTTTAAAGAAAAATCAAATTTTTACACAAGGAGCTTGAAAAATAGGGATTTTAACATCCATTCTTTTTATACTATCTTTGTATCTTATTTTTCTACAATTTTTTAATTTGTTAATAATTGCTTGTATATTTTTTTTAGAGAAATTGTTCCTAATACTGTTATAAAATATTTTTTCCTTTGAAGTTATATTTTGTCTATCTATATAATTCATTTTACCAATCCAAATTGTATCAGACACATAAGTAGATAATTTGATAATTAAAGGACTAGGATTTTTATCTAAGAAAGGTTCGATGGAGACACTCGTCCTATATTTCATAAAATAAGCATATTTTAATGAATCTAACCTTTCCTCGAATGTCGGAGCATTTTCTTCCCAGAATTTTAAAGAATTATTATTGATTGAAGTAATTGTAAATCTAAATTGAATTTGATTCCTAAAATACACAAATTTGTCGCATAATTCTTTTATTACATTGTAATGAGGTTTAGAAGCTATTAACACAGAATTTCCTGCTTCCAATAGCCTTTCTAAGATGAGAAAACATTCCTCTTTATATTCTGGAACAATGTCATGAGAGGAAGGAAACATTACTCTTCCTTTTCTTTTTTTAAATCTTTGATTCACCTTATATTTGTTTACTTCCATCTCTTTCCATGTGGAATCGGTCTTCCTACCAAATCTTATCGCCATTTTCTTTGCATAACAATAACGGCAGTTATGAGAACATCCTGAAATTAAATTTACATTTGAAGTCGCCCATTCTTTGGTGCCTGTTGGAGCCTTTTTCTTGATTTTCTCCATAATTTATTCCATTTCTAATAGAATTATATAAACAAAAAATGATAGGGCAATTTCAAATATATAATGAAATGTTACTTAGATTATTTTTTTTATTAGCTATATTTAAAACTCACATTTCTTGTTTGAAAAAAAAGCATGCCCTCACTGTGGAGAGCCATATCCTGCTGGACGTGCTCAACAATTTTTAGATGATTTTATAGCAAGTAGAAAGAGAAAGAGAAAGAAATGGTTGAGATAACGCTCCTGCTCAAAATAAAAATAAATTTTTCATTTCAATTTTTCTTTTAATTTAAATTATTTTTAATTTATTGTCTTTTTAAAAAACCATATAATCAATTTAGAGTAAGTAGATGAGATCTTATTCATATAGGATTTTTATAATATGGTTAAATTGCGGAACTAATTTTTTTCTAAATGTTACAACTTGATTTATGTTTAAGACTTTTGTATGGGCGATTTTATTTCTTTCATTTACGATCATATCACATAATTGTTTTAATTCTTCTAGTTCTTTCTCGTTAAATTTAGACTTTAGATGATCTCTATACTTCTTAACATCGTCATCAATCGATTCCTTTTTAAAATCTTTGAAAATTCTTACCCAGGTACCTAACGAGATTGTTTTATCTTTAAATAACCATCCAAATTTTTTGTTAAAATCCTCAGATACAGTTCTTCGAGCTCTCTTGTACTCAATAATTAGTGGCTTAAAATAAGTGGCTACTTTATCATCTAACATTATTTCCAAAGCCTTGGAGTATCCTAATATAATATCAGATGCGTCAAAAGTATTATCTCTATCACGATAATCAATAAGTTTTTGTTCAACAGTTGTAAAAATGTTGATTATCTCCTTTCTTGTAATGTCATTTATATTTATTACATTTTCTAACAACTCATTTATTTGGATAAGTTTAAATTCGTAAAGTTGAATTTCAGGCTTCTCTTTTTTCCTAGCTATTTTTATTGCTTTTTCCAAAGAAGTCTTCGCATTTACATTATCTAGCTTACGTGAATATATTTCTGCCAAGTTTCTAAAGCACAGATCATACTCATCATCCAACTTCACAGCTAACTTGAAATAATTAATGGCTGTATCATAGTCATCTAGATCAGAATATACTCCTCCAATATCATTATATACCTTTGCTTTATTTTTTGCATCTTTAACATGTTTTAATTCACGTTTGAAAAATTTAATTGCTAAACTAGAAAAACCGTTGTCAGCGAGTGCATTTCCGAAAATAAATAGATAGTATGCTTGAATTTCTTCTTCTAAATCCTTAAAAATAGAACAAAGTTCAAGAAATCTGTCTTTACCAAGACAATTGATGATGTTAATTAGCCATGTATTAATAAGTGCTCTTTGTTCTGGATATTTTTTGAGTAGTTCTGGTATGGTTACTAATAGATTCTTAACTTTCTCAATTTCTCCAGTTAAATATAGAACAATAAAATAAATTAATTTTAATTCAAATTCTTCGCGCATGGGGAAGATTCTTTCAAGATATTGTTTAGATTTCTCCCATTCACGTAAATAGAAGTAAGACATAGCAAGTTTCAGATATAAAATACTAATATAGATTTTTTTGGAAAAGCTCTCTGAAACTTGTAAGGCTTTTTCGTAGCAACTTATCGAAAGGTGAAAACTAAAACTTTTTTGCATGAAATCACAAGATTTAATTAAATCTCTAATTTCAATATCCGCTTTTATTTGTCTTAGTTTATCAGAAGACATCTCAGTTTCACTAAACTCTTCAATTTTACTCTGAATATTGTCAATCTCTTGATAGGGGATTTTATCATCAAAAAAATCTAATGCTTTATTTAAATAATCCCTTTCCGCTGTGAAATTATTTAATCTATTTGAGGCTACTGATAAATTCACATAAAGGTGAAACTTTTCATAGTTAGATTCTAATTCTGTTATAAATTTCTCTACTTCCTCAAAAGTCTTATTTAATTCTTTATTTGAGCCGGAATGCCCATAATTTTCACCTATATTTTTAAGACAAACTGCTTTATAATATTTTTTGCTTTTATCGAATATATTCTCATCATTCTCCTCACTTGATGAAGCAAATCCCTTTGAATTGGCTACATCAACCCAATCAATCGCTTTTTGGAAGAAATCTCTTGCCTTTTCATAGTTGCCTATATTCCTATGGATTGTCCCTAATCCATCATATAAAAAATACTTCTCCGTATCTAAAACCATATTAAAATGGTTCTTAAGGATTATTTCATTTAAAGTCAGAGCTAAATCAAAGAATCCAGCATCAATTAAATGACTACTTGCAAATTTCCAATTGATGAAATCCCACTCGAAGTTATATTCTTCAAGCTTGGATATGAATTGATCAAGTTCAAAAGGACAATTCAGCAATTCTAATTTCTCTTTTAAACTAAGGTTTGTGAAATATAACATTGACGCTACTGATAACAAGTGGTTAAAGAGCAATGGATATTGAGTAATTGTAGCCTCATCCCTTTCTACATCGAGAATCTGATATGCCAAGGTCTTTAATTTTGTTTTTAAGGGATACGCGAATAAACTTGAAAGTTGTGTAAATAACCCCCTATTAGTAGTATATGAGGATTCATGGAGTATTGAATTTTTTAAATTTTCTGTTAGATATGATTTTAAAATATTTCCGTAGATTACAGGATAACTCGTTCCAGAATATACAAATGAACTTTTATACAAATCATTTACTTGAAATATCGAACTCTCGTATTCCTTTAGATAAGCTTGAACATTAACAATATTTTCTAAATCATCCTCCTCAATATAGTATCTTAAAAGAAGTCTTAAGTAGTTAATTGCGGATATGTTTGTACCCTCCATTTTTAGAGAACTTTCTATAGGTGTATCAAAGGGATGGATAACATTAGCTTTAAGCCCGTCCTTTTTAAGTAATTCCATGATGTCTTCCGAATACATAACATTTTTGGAGAGAATTTCAGTAATTCTAGGCATGATTTTTCTAAAGATATCTCTATTACTAAGAATTTTATAGTAAATTAAATTCTGAAAAGCAGCATCCCTCATTCTTCTTATTAAAAAAGCGTTGTCCAAACCCTCATGCTTTGCAATTTCTATTCTTTCTTCCTCAGTTGCTTCTGAAATTCTCTTTCTTATTTTTTTCCGATTTTCAAGACACCAATTAATCCATGTAAAATGAATTTTCATGTAGTCTATATTAATAGATTTTGGCATTATAAGTCTCGATCCTTGTTATAAGTTGAAATAGAAAGATTTAGGATTAATCCTATATAAATATTAAAATAGATTATACTTAAATACTAAGAATAGTTAGCAATTTCGAAGCACGTAAAGAGAAAATGTCAAATCTAAAGATATTTTCAAAAATCTTATCGATACAATTCAAGATTTTGTCACAATAATATAAGAATTTAACATGATTATAAGACAGAATTTTTTTATTTCAATAAATCTTAAATAATTAATTGTAGAATTTTGGTTTTTACTAAATCAAAAAGTTGAGTAGAATGGAACAGTTTGTATTTATAGGGAGTGAAAAAATT
>SDBS01005505.1_pt1 | contig 12332 bp, 8 predicted proteins | sample 2277091 | NCBI WGS metagenome assembly SDBS01 (sample SAMN10404972, study PRJNA504765) | marine sediment metagenome | isolation source: marine sediment core GS10_PC15, 163 cmbsf | place: Arctic Ocean: Southern Knipovich Ridge | collected 2010 | reverse complement strand
TATACAAAAACATTTCTTGACAATTGCACTTAACGGGTGAATTAAAGGGGTACGGTACATTTTTCGATGAGTTGTGCTTGATAATGATAGAGGCATAGGGTAGGGTTCCCTAGGGGATGCCTTACGGTATTGCCCCCGCCTTCAAGAATGTTACTTGCTTTGATCGGTGGGCACCTATGGCACAAGCTAAAGCCCACCCTACATTACTGCGGAGATTTGGGACGCAGAGGACGGCTGGAATTAAGTATGGCGGCCCCGGAATTACAAAGAATGGCTAAACACGGGTTTCTTAAAAGGCATCGAATTGTACGAAATGCTATAAGAGAAGACATCCTCTGTTTTGCCGTGCCTTGGGTCTTTGTCTTGTTCGCAGGGATGGGGGTCAGTGCATGGGACCTGGTCAGGCAACAAGGGAGTCTGTACATACTCTCAGTACAAAGCATTGTCGGATTGGCCCTTATCATCATCGGATTTACAATTCTTCTTGTCGCCCAAGTCACACTCTGGCGGTTTTACTCTTCGACTCTGGTAATAAAGGAAGATCATCAACTCATTACACATGGCATCTACCGGCTCACGCGACATCCAATCTATCTGGGAAACATCATGTTCTTCATTGGCGTGCCGGTGTACGCCTCGAGTCTTTATGGTCTCTTGACTATGTCGGCGCTGATCCCGGTTTTCCTTAACAGGATCAGGATCGAGGAGAGATTGTTGACCGATGAATTCGGAGATGCGTACCGGACGTACAAGGAGACCACGAGCAAACTGATTCCATTCATCTATTGAGATGAAAAACTCGCACGCAGTCGGGATACAGCGGGGGAATTAAACGGGCACGGTACATTTTTCGATGAGTTGTGCTTGCTAATGACAGGTTTTGACAGCCTGTAGGATGGAAAGGTTTCCTGCCCATGCGGTTCGGGTAACGTTACATTGACAGCATGGGCAAACGAGTTGCCCATCCTACCCGCTTTGGGACGCAGAGGACGGCTGGAATTAAGTATGGTGTCCCCGGAATTAGTAAGTCGTTTTCAAGGGATTATACCCTTGAAGGGTTGTAAATTCTCGCGAGTAAAATCATAAACTATTATTGTAAAGCTCCTTACCCGCGTACAACGGTTTTTTTCAATCGAGAGCACTATATTATAGACTTTGGGCAAAAGGGTGTTATACTGAGGCTCGGAGAGGTAAGGAGTTTTATACGGAAACCATATATACATAGTTCGAAGTATAGAAAAGCAAGTCCGACCTAATGAGCAAGAATGAATATCGAAAGCTTGTTTGTCCGTACTGTGGCCATGACGGCGAATTCGAGCGGGCGCGGGTCACTTTCTGGGTGTTCCACCTTTTTGACTTATTCCGGGAACGCCGGCGCGCCAGAAGAACTCGGATATGTCCAGAATGCGGCACTCAGATCACGCTGCCTCGCTTACGCAGCGGCGTGGATTTCTCTGAATGACGAGAAGTTCGGGATTTTATACGGAAACCGTATATACATAGTTGGATGGCAAAATAGAGGTATAGTAATGACAAAAAAATAACATTAACTTTTTATTCAAAGTGGTGCGAAATATGACCCCGCCCACGGGTGGCGGGGCTAAACAAAACCCTGGGTGAAACCCAGGGCTAAATATTCGGATTGCTGCCCCTGCCCGCTGCTTTCGCGGGGGTGAGAAGTCACATATTCAAACTTTATGCAATATTAGACATTCTGGACAACTGCTCTCTTGAAGACGGTGGCCCTTATGGTTGATTTTGCTCATAAGCCCTTGACTGTGTAAGAAAATTGAGGTAAACCATAAAAAGAAATTGATTATTGATAAATGATAAATGATTAAAATCAATAATCAATAATCAATAATCATTTGAAAGGGCATTAGAATGGCAGATAAAATGGCAATCGACGGCGGTGCCAAGGCCGTGACGAACAAGTTGGCCGGGTGGCCGCAATTTGATGAAAAGGCAATCAAGGCAGTGGAGGATGTGCTTAGGTCGGGCAAGGTCAATTACTGGACCGGGCCTAAAGGCATGGAGTTCGAGCGTAAATTTGCAGAGTGGCAGGGGAGTAAATATGCTATTAGCGCATCAAGCGGTACCGCGGCTCTCCACATTGCGCTTAGCGCTTTAGGGATTGGCCCCGGCGACGAAGTTATCGTGCCCAGCTATACCTTCATAGCCAGCAGCTTCTCAATTGTTCAGGCCGGGGCGATACCCCGTTTTGCAGATGTAAATATCGATGACCACTGCATCAGCGTCGAGTCGGCGGAAAAACTTGTCAACGAGAGAACCAGGGCGATTATGCCGGTCCATTTGTATGGCAATGTCTGTGACATGGATAAAGTGACGGCCTTTGCAAAAAAGCATAAGCTGTTTGTCATTGAGGACAACGCCGAGGCCTTCGGTGGTGCCTATAAAGGCAAAAAAACCGGAACTATTGGTGACATCGCTGCTTGCAGCTTCTGCCAAAACAAGACATTTACTACCGGCGGCGAAGGTGGCATGGTAACTACTGACGATGAAGACATTGCCTGGGGTGCGCGCAGTTTTCGCGACCACGGTTATGACGTCAAAGAGCGATTGAGCTTGTTGGACCTGGAGCAGAAACTACCCTACATTCATAACGTTGTAGGATGGAACTACCGTATGACCGAGATGCAGTCGGCCATAGGTCTGGCGGAGCTGGAACGGATTGACACATGGAATCTGCCTAATCGAAAACGTAACTGTCGTATCATAATAGATGCTATAAAAGATTTGCCTCAGGTCAAATATGTGCCTGTTGATAGCGAGGAGCGTCAGAACGGCTGGTATGTTATGGCGTTTTCTTTGAATCTTGAGAATATGAACTGTGATATACATCAATTTGTCGCTGCGTGCGGCGGCGAAGGCGCTCCGTGCTGGAAGGTTTTCTGGCCTCAATGTCACACAGAGCGGGCTTATAAAGAGCATAATTCTTTTGGCAAGAGCGGCTTTCCCTTCAGGTCCGAAGAATACACTAATCCCGAAAGTGTGGACTATAGGAAAGTTGAAGTGCCCAATGCCGTCTGGCACCAGAGCCATACGTTTACCTGTTTTGCGTTTCCAACCTATACCGCAGAAGATTGCCGACAGATAGGCAACGCACTGGTCAAGGTAATAAAGGCCTATTCAAAGTAAATGAGAAGAAAGGATGTTATCATGTCCAGGAAGATCAAATGGTCTGTGATCGGGTCGGGTGGAATTGCTAAAAGAAGAACGATTCCGGAGGGTATTTCAAAAGCTCAAAATGCTGAATTGTCCGTGGTCTTCGATGTTGACCAGCAGGTCAATGCTCAGGTGGCCAAAGAGTATGGCGCCAAACAGGCAGCAAGTATCAGTGAGCTGCTTGAGGCCCAGAGCGATGTTATCTATGTCGCTACACCCGCCCACCTTCATGCCGAACAGGTTCGAGCCTGCGCCAAAGCCGGGAAGCACGTTCTCTGCGAAAAGCCATTGGGTATGACAGTTGCAGAGGCAGAAGAAATGATTGAGGTGTGCAAACAAGCAGGTGTCAAGCTTGGCTGTGCCTTTATGATGCGCTTTGTGGCCCAGCACCAGTATGCACTAAGGCTGATCAAAGAAGGCAAGCTCGGCACACCGACCTATGCGCGGACCCAGCTTTCCTGCTGGTATCCACCAATCGAAGGCGCCTGGCGTCAGGACTGTGCCACCGGTGGCGGTGGATCGCTTATCGATATGGGAGGTCACTGTATCGACCTGTTAGAGATGTTCTTCGGGAAAGTTGTTAGAGTCAGCTGTTTTATAAACAACACTATCCAAGATTACGAATCTGAGGATAGTGCAGCAGCTATTCTATTTTTTGAAAATGGCGCTTTGGCCAGCGTTGATACTTTTTTCTGTATTCCCGATAACAGCAGTAAGAATGTACTCGAACTTTACGGCTCAAAAGGCTCAATATTAGCTAAGGGAACTATCGGCCAGGCATCTGCAGGAGAGATGGCGGCGTTTTTGGAAAAAGATAGTGAAGATTACGATGCGCAGCAGGCGCGAACAGAAGCTCAAGGGATGACGATTGATCCTGAGCCCGTAAATACTTATCAGGCTGAGATAGAAGAGTTCAGCCAGGCGATCATAGATGACCGTGAGCCGCTCATAAGTGGTGAACTGGGCCTGCGAAGTCAGAAGGTACTGACCGCCTGCTATGAGTCCGCCAGATCGGGTAAGGTAATTGAGGTCGGCTAAATTCATGAGCGACCCTGATATGGATTTTACTGACACTATCACTGAAAATACGCTGCGTGCTATCCGTTTTGAAAGGCCCGAGCATATTCCGATGGTTTTCTGGATCAATCCGGCTTGCTGGCATCACTATTCACAGGACGTTTTGTTTGAGCTTATGGCTGAACATCGGCTTTTGTTTCCTGAATTCACTACGGAAGATGCAGAATCGTCTGAGTTGGCTCCCTGGGAGCGCGCCGGTAAGCCCTATACTGACACCTGGGGCTGCGTTTGGGAAACAACCGATGATGGCATCAACGGTGCGGTGACTGAGCACCCGCTGGCAGATTGGGATGCTTTGCAGGATTTTACCCCACCTGACCCTGCGCAGACAAACGGTATGGCTGCCATCAACTGGTGTGCAATTGAGGAGAAAATCCGAAAATCTGCAACAGAAGGAAAACATAGTGCCGGCAGCCTGGAACATGGCCATGCCTTTTTGCGGCTCAGCTATCTTCGCGGATACGAAGAGCTTATACTCGATATGGCAGATGGAGAAAAGAGACTCTGGCAGTTGATTGAAATGGTCGAAGAATTCAGTGTGGGAATAGTACAGCGTTACGTTAACTTTGGCGTTGAGATGATGTGCTATCCGGAGGATTTAGGGATGCAGCTCGGCCCAATGGTTTCACCAAAACACTTCAGGACATATATAAAACCGGTATACGAGCGCCTGATGGCCCCGGCTAATAACGCGGGTTGTGTGGTTCATATGCACTCTGACGGCGATATTCGTGAGCTTGTGGACGACCTTGTGGTTAGCGGCGTAGATGCACTCAACCTTCAGGACCTTGTAAATGGCATCGATTGGATAGCCTCGAAGCTCAAGGGCCGAGTGTGTATCGATCTCGATATAGACCGGCAGCAAATCACCCGATTCGGCAAACCTGAGCAAATTGATAACTTAATTCGCCAGGAGGTTGAAAAGCTCGGAAGCCCGGGCGGAGGCCTTATGATGATCTATGGGCTTTATCCGGGCATTCCCCTTGAAAATGTAAAAGCTACTATGGACGCAATGGAGCGATATGCTACTTTCTATTCTTAACGATTTGTTTTGATTATAATTTTGTCTGTTTACAAAGAAATTCATAGTGCACAGTAGGAAGAAAGGAAACATAATATGAAAAAACTTGGCGCAGCGATAATTGGGTGTGGTTGGGTTGCAGAAGAGTATGTAAAGGCATTTCAAAAAGATGAGCGTTCCGAGGTGCGAACGCTCGTTAGCCGAAATCCTGCGAACGCTCAAAGGTACCGCGACCGCTATAACTTAAAGTGTACCATCGAAACTGATGCTTCTAAAATGCTTGAGCAAAATGACGTGGATATTGTAGTGGTATGCACGCCGCATAATGTACATACGCAATATGTGGTTGCTGCTGCAGAGGCCCACAAGCATGTTATTATTGAAAAACCTGTAGCATTGACTCCGGAAGATGTGTGCAAACAACGCGAAGCGGTCAGAAAGAATAAGGTCAAAACAATTGTAAGTTTCGTACTGCACTGGAATCCCTTGCTGATGACCATTGATAGTCTAATCGAACAAGGTGTATTCGGAGACATCTTTATGGTGGAGGTCGATTATCTACACCGGATATGGGATTTAAAATGGTATGGCAGCCGGGAACAGGGCGGCACGGCAATCCTAACTGGAGGTTGCCATGCAGTGGACGCGCTGCGATGGTTTGGACGCAGTGAGGTCGAGGAGGTGTCCGCCTATCAGGCAAAGACTGAAAACCCTGCAGAATACCCGGGAACGATTTCAGTCAACGTCAAATTCAAGGATGGTAAGATTGGTCGTAGTACAACAAGCTTTGACGCAAAGATGCCATATAGGTTCAACATAGGAATCTATGGTACTGAGGGCACAGTCCGCAACGATCAAATATTTGCCCCAAAACTTTTCCCCGGTCAAAACGATTTTGCAAAGATTCCCTGTGTCCTTCCGGACAGTGGTGATGTTTCCCATCATCCCTTCCAGGGTGAGGTGTCTCATTTTCTCGACTGCATTATCAACGACCAAAAGCCGTTTCCAGACCTTGATGATGCGGCGCTGACGCAGGCTGTGTGCTTCGCTGCTGACCGCTCGGCAGAATCCGGCAGACCTGTGTCTATCAGCGAATTCGAAAACTTGTTGTGATCTATCTTCGATGTGGTATCTTAGTGTAAAGAAAAGTTAAGCTCAAATCTAAATTAATTTTACATAGGAATTAGAGATAAAGGGACTCATATTCGACATCAAGAAGTACGCCATACATGACGGCCCGGGTATCCGCACGACAGTGTTCTTCAAAGGGTGTCCATTGCAATGTCAGTGGTGCCACAATCCTGAAAGCTGGAGGGATTATGCCGAACACGGCCTGCGCAATGGCCGATGTGTCGGATGCGGTCAGTGCGCAGAGGCGTGCCCTGACCAGGCAATTTCATTTGTCGAAAACCGGCCTGTAATAGATGCGGATAAATGCAGCCTCTGTGGTCGATGCGTGGATGCCTGTATGGCTGGTGCGAGGGAGATTATTGGACGGGCGATGACTGTTAGTGAGGTCATGGTTGAGGTTGAAAAAGATATTATTTTCTACGACCAGTCCGGCGGTGGTGTTACATTCTCCGGCGGCGAACCGCTGATGCAGACAGAGTTTCTTCTTGCGCTGCTGAATCAATGCCGCGCGGAGCAGATACATACGGTAGTGGATACGAGCTGTTACGCAGAGCCGAAGATAATAGAGATGGTTGGCGAAAAAACTGACCTGTTTCTTTGCGATATAAAACACATGGACAACGAAATACACGAGCGTTTTACCGGTGTGGGAAATAATTTGATATTGGATAATATCAGGCGTCTCTCGGAGGCCGGAAAAGAAATCGTTATCAGGATTCCAATCATTCCCGGCTTTAATGACGAGAAGGCAAATATTGAAGCGACGGGCAAATTTACAGCGTCACTGCCGGGTGTCAGCAGAATAGATATCCTACCCTTCAACCTTGGAGGAAAAGAGAAATCGGCCCGGCTCTCGAATGAGAACATACCCATACAAGTTGAAACTCCCGGCGAGGAGAAAATGAACTTGATTGCAAAGGAGCTTAGCAAATACGGAGTTGAGGTAAAGATTGGTGGTTAGTGATATGAACGAAAGAGTAGCAAAACTACGGAAACAAAGTGTAGAGACCAGGCCTTACATTTCCACTGAACGGGCGGAGCTGATAACCGAGTTTTACAAGAGTGATGTTCCCCAACGCGAATCTGTTCCGGTCTGTCGTGCTCTGTCATTTAAGTACCTTATGGAGAACAAGACGATATGCATTAACGATGGTGAGCTGATTGTTGGTGAGCGTGGTCCAGCCCCGAAGGCCACGCCGACTTACCCTGAGCTGTGCTGCCATAGCCTGGAGGACTTGCGCATACTCGACAGCCGGGAAAGAACACCTTTTGTGGTTACAGAAGAGATTAGGAAAATCTACAGCGAGAAAATCATTCCCTTCTGGGCAGGCAAAACCATGCGAGAAAAACTCTTCGGTGCGATGGACCAAAAGTGGCATCAGGCATTGAACGCAGGAGTGTTCACTGAATTTATGGAACAGCGTGCTCCCGGCCATGCTATTCTGGATGACAAGATTTACCACAAGGGTATGCTGGACTTTAAGGAGACAATCGCAGAGAACCGGAAGAAACTCGACTATTTCAATGACCGGCGCGCCTATGAGAAGGACCAGGAATATCAAGCCATGAGTATTTGTGCCGATGCCGTCATTTTCTTCGCTCAGCGGTATGCCGACAAGGCAAAGGAATTAGCACAACAGGAAAGTGATGCTGTTCGCCGGAGTGAATTGGAACAGATAGCCGAGGTCTGTTCACACGTACCGGCCCATGCGCCGCGCAATTTTTGGGAAGCTTTACAGTCGTACTGGTTTGTACATTTGTCCGTGATTACAGAATTGAATACGTGGGACTCGTTCAATCCCGGCCGCCTTGACCAGCACTTGCTGGGGTTCTACGAAAAAGGTTTGCAGGAAGGAATCCTGACAGACGAACAAGCTAAAGAACTGCTTCAGTGTTTCTGGATAAAATTCAATAATCAGCCCGCTCCGCCTAAGGTCGGAGTTACCGAAGAACAAAGCGGGACCTATACAGACTTTGCATTGATTAATATTGGCGGGGTAAGGGCGGTCGATGGAGGTGACGCGGTCAACGACGTTTCATATATGATGCTGGATGTGGTCGAAGAGATGCGTCTTACCCAGCCCAGCTCCTGTATTCAAATCAGTAAGAGGAATCCGGACCGGTTCCTAAAGCGTGCCTGCGAGGTGATTCGCGCCGGATTCGGCCAACCTTCCGTGTTCAATACCGATGTCATCATCAAGGAAATGCTTCAGGACGGTAAGAACATGACGGATGCCCGTACCGGTGGTCCGAGCGGATGCGTGACGGTCAGCTCGTTCGGAAAAGAAAGCTGTACCCTGACGGGCTACATAAATTGGCCCAAGATTTTTGAATTAGCCTGCAATAACGGGGTTGACCCGAACTCAGGCGAGCAGGTTGGTCCTCAAACCGGAGATGCCTGCAAATTTGCTTCTTATCAGCAATTAATGGATGCCTATAAGGAACAACTCAGATATTTTATTGACTTGAAAATCAGGTCTAACAATGTCATCGAACGACTCTTTGCTAATTACATGCCCGCCCCCTTTATGTCAATTCTAATGGATGACTGTATTGCTCGTGGGCTCGATTACCACAACGGCGGCGCAAGGTATAATCCAACCTATATTCAGGGCGTTGGTATCGGCACGGTGACCGATGCGCTGGCGGCAGTGAAGTCTAATGTCTTCGAGCAGCAAAACATTGCTATGGATGAATTACTGGCAGCGATGCGAACTGATTTTGAGGGACACGAACACCTGCGGCAAAAACTGCTGTATCATACGCCCAAATACGGCAATGACGATGATTACGTAGACAGCATTGCCGAAGAAATATTTAACGCTTACTACGATTTGCTCAATGGCCGTCCGAATACCAAGGGTGGTAAGTATCGTGTTAATCTGCTTCCCACAACGGTACATATCTATTTCGGCTCTGTAGTTGGCGCGCTGCCCAACGGTAGAAAAGCCGGTGAGCCGGTTTCCGAGGGTATTTCACCCTCCCAGGGCTGCGATACGAAGGGTCCAACCGCTGTTATCAAGTCAGCGGCCAGAATCGACCACGTCCGTACCGGGGGAACTTTGTTAAATATGAAATTCAATCCACTCATGCTCGCCGGCGATGGTATTGATAAGCTTGGTCATCTGATCAGGTCCTACTTCAAGCTCGACGGTCATCATATCCAGTTCAATGTCATTGACGCTGAGACTCTACGGGAAGCCCAGCAAAATCCTGAACAGCATCGTGACCTGATTGTAAGGGTGGCCGGTTTCAGCGATTACTTCGTAGATATTGGTCATGACCTGCAAAACGAAATCATCACCCGCACCGAGCAGCAATCGTTATAGAGGATTAGGATGCTAAGTTATCAGGCAGCTTGGTTTCCTGGTCACTTGATTGGCTGGCATGTGGAGATTTATTATGGAGAGAATATTGGCAGTAGTAGCTGTGTTTGTTATACCTCTTTTTTTCCCCGGCTGTGAACCCGTAACAAAGGAGAAACAATTGGAGCGGTTTATAGAAAGTCATGTCGCCAAAGTCGAGCCTTTGACAAGGCAGGCGAATCTTGCCTATTGGGACGCTTCGACAACTGGCAAACCGGAAGATTATGAACGAGTTAACAAATTGCAACTGGAGATTCGCCGAATATATAATAATCCCCAGGAATTCGCCTTGCTCAAAGATATGAAAGAATCCGGACAAATCAGGGACGCCAGAGCGGTGCGACAATTAGATAAATTATACTATGCCTATCTGAAGAACCAGATAGAGCCGGAGCTGCTGGAAAAGCTCGTTGATTCGGACAGTAGAACCCAGGAAAAGTACAACACTTTTCGCGGCACTATGGACGGCAAGAAAGTCACAATGAGTGACATTTACACAATCTTGACAACGGAAGAAGACTGCCGTAAAAGGGAGCTGGCCTGGAAGGCAAGCAAACAGGTCGGGGATGCGATTGTTGATGACCTTATCGAATTGGTCAAGCTGCGTAACATGGCGGCACGAAAGGTTGGTTTTGAGAATTATCATACTCTTTCCATAGTTTCAGGCGAGCAGAGCGTTGAAGAGCTTGACGGTATCTTCGATGAGCTTTGTGAATTGACCAGTGAGCCCTTTGCCCGATTGAAGAAAGAGCTGGATGAGATATTGGCGGATGGTTATGGAATCGCTCCCCAGGATTTGATGCCCTGGCACTATCATGATCCATTCTTTCAAAGAACGCCTCTGGTTTATGACCTGGATTTGGATATGTATTACAAGGACCGGGACGTCAAGGAATTAGCGGAAAAATATTACGCCGGTATCGGCCTGGATGTTGATGATATCCTTGCCAGAAGCGATTTATACGACCGTGAGGGTAAATATCCACATGCTTTCAGCTTCGAGGGAGATCGCCACGGGGATGTTCGCATTTTGTGTAACCTTCAAAATACGGAACGCTGGATGGAGACGATATTACACGAACTGGGCCATGCGGTTTACAGCAAATACCATGACCGGAAAGAACCGTGGCTTCTCAGGGAACCGGCCCATAGTTTTACAACCGAAGCTATTGCAATGTTCTTCGGCCGCTTGAGCCGTAATGCCGCCTGGATGCAGCAAATGTTGAGTCTGCCAGACGAACAACGAATGAAAATTGAACAAGTAAGTGAAAAGTATCTGCGGTTCCAACAGGTGCTTTTTGCCCGATGGGCCATGGTTATGTATAATTTTGAAAAGCAACTATACGCCGAGGCCGACCAGGACCTTAATACACTCTGGTGGGATTTGGTTGAGAAATATCAATTCATCAAACGGCCGCCGGGACCTGTTGATGCGGGCTGGGCGTCAAAGCTTCATTTCACCACTGCGCCCTGCTATTATCACAATTATATGATGGGTGAGCTGTTAGCATCTCAACTGCATAACCACATTGTTCACAAAGTTTTAATGCTTAAATCGGATGAAGGCGTTAGCTATTTCGGGGACAGAAGGGTCGGGGATTATCTGCGTGGGAAAGTTCTCGGACCGGGAGCACTCTATCATTGGAACGAGATGATCGAGCGGGCAAGCGGGGAGCCATTGACACCGAAATACTTTGTGAATCAGTTTATAAAATGAGGAAGTTGTGACTTATTTAATTGCCATATTCGTCTATTTGTTTGTCCTGACCGGAATCGGAATTTATAAATCCCGGCAGGTCAAGACGCAGGAGGATTTCACGGTCGCGGGCAGGAGCCTCTCACCCTGGATTATGGTGTGCACAATGTTGGCCGTCTGGATCGGAACAGGGTCGATTGTGGGCAACGCCGGCAAGGCCTATGAAGTCGGCATGGCCGCCTTCTTCCTTCCTTTGGGAACCTTCGTCGGGATGATACTGCTTTCCTTTATCGCCACGCGTGCCCGGGAAATCGAGGCCATCTCGGTACCGGAGATAATAGGCAGACGATATAACAACACGGCCCGGCTGCTGGCCGTGATCGCATTAGTGATCGCCTATATGGTTATCGTGAGCTATCAATTTAACGCCGGCGGGATGGTGCTGGAAGTGATCGCAGGCAAGAAAGAAAAAGTGGCACTGAAGGTCGATGATATCCTCACGAAATATCATGTCAGTAAAGGATATTTCCATTATGCGCCACCAAAAGACTGGACGGGAACAACAGAAATCAAATTTCATGTGAAAAGCAAAGGCCCAGACAAATGGTCAGAGACGCCGGAAATTTTTACCGTTAAAGTCGTTCAGCCAACCGAGATATCTGGCGAAAAAGCTCAAATCAGCCGGCTGCAAAACACCAGCGCGATTAAGGAAAATACCTTTACGCGAGTTATAATAAAAGGATATGACAGCGGCTTTAAGAAACAGGATGGGATATACCGATTGGCCTCAATACCGAAACAGGGACAAATCTTCCTCCACGAACCGGTATTGACCGCCCAGACAGCGACAATTATC
>SDBS01005503.1_pt1 | contig 12333 bp, 13 predicted proteins | sample 2277091 | NCBI WGS metagenome assembly SDBS01 (sample SAMN10404972, study PRJNA504765) | marine sediment metagenome | isolation source: marine sediment core GS10_PC15, 163 cmbsf | place: Arctic Ocean: Southern Knipovich Ridge | collected 2010 | reverse complement strand
CATGAATTTTTAATTTTTTGGATCTTTTGCTATATTTTTTATAAAGAGCATGTTTTTTTAAACGTTCCACAGCCACCACGATAGTTTTATCCATACTGTTGCTGACAACCGTACCGGTCCTTTTCTTTTTGCCTGTTGTTTTTCCAGATTCGTTAGACAATTCCACGCTCCATATATTAAAATTAATCACCCGTTACTCGCCCGGTCTACCCGGGAAATCAGTTTTTTGCCCTGATGTTCAGCTCATATTCCCTTAAAATAGTGTTAACCCGGGCTATTTCCCTTCTTGTTTCCCGTATTTTAAGAGTGTTTTCCAGCTGCCCCATCAATTTGTTGAACCTGAAAACCCTGAAATCTTTTATGAGTTTTATCCTGCGTTCCTTCAGCTCGTCGAGAGTCAACTCGTCTAAATTTTCCTTCATACACAACCTCTCAGCGGATATCTATACTTAAGCCTTGAACAGCATAGGCGTTACAAACTTCGTTTTTATGGGTAATTTATGAGACGCCAACCGCAGCGCCTCTTTTGCTAGTTCCTCTGTGACACCCGCGATCTCGAACATCACTCTCCCGGGCTTTACAACGGCGACAAAATACTCCGGCATCCCTTTTCCTTTTCCCATTCTGGTCTCCGCCGGCTTTTTGGTATAAGGCATATCCGGAAAAATCCTTATCCACACCTTTCCTCCCCTCTTGATATACCTGGTAAGCGCGATACGGGCGGCTTCGATCTGCCTGTTGGTTATCCATCCCGGTTCAAGCGCGGAGAGTCCGAATTCGCCAAAACTAACCGTGCTGCCCCTGGTCGCCATCCCCCTCATTCGTCCTCTCTGTTTTTTTCTGTACTTAAACTTATTGGGCTGTAACATGCTTCCCCCTGCCTGACACCAGACTTAAATCCTGTTTTGTTTTTTCAGGTAAATGCAGGTTTCTTTTTCTTTATGAGGACCCCGGCTTCCTGCTTTGTGTTTTTCCCGAAAATTTCTCCTTTATAGACCCACACTTTTACACCTATAGTACCAAAAGTAGTGCGCGATTCGGCGAAACCGTAGTCAATGTCCGCCCTGAATGTGTGCAAAGGTATCATCCCCTCTTTGTAATTCTCAACCCGTGCCATCTCGGCACCGCCGAGACGCCCCGCGCATGAGATCTTTATCCCTCTGGCACCTGCCTGCATGGATCCCATCAGCGCCTTTTTCATGGCTCTCCTGAAAGCGACCCTTCCCTCGAGCTGTCTCGCGATACTCTGCGCTATCAAAGAGGCATCTAGCTGCGGCGTCTTGATCTCCTTTATCTTTATCTGAATGCTCTTGTCCGTAAAGTTGGACAGTTCCTTGCTGATGTTCTCAACCTCGGCACCCTTTCTGCCAATCACGATTCCAGGGCGCGCGGTGTGCACGATCACGTTCACTTTCTCGGGATACCGGATTATTTCAACCCTGGACAGCTCCCCTTTTTTCAAACGCTGTATCAGGAATCTTCTGATAGTCAAATCCTCGTGAAGGTTTTTAGCGTAATTCTTTTTTGAATACCACCTCGACTCCCAGGTACGGTTTATACCGAGCCGCAAGCCCACAGGATTTACCTTTTGACCCATTATCTCCTCCGACTACTTTTGTATTTCCTCACCCGATACCTCTATTGAAATATGGCAAGTCCTTTTCCTTATCCTGTCCGCCCTGCCTCTGGCCCTGGGCCGCCATCGCTTGAGAGTGGGGCCTTCGTTTACAATGACTTTTTCGATCATAATGGTGTCTTCATCGATATTCTTGCTTTTTGCCATTAGATTCGAAACCGCCGACTGGATTACATTTCCAAGCACTTTCGCACCATGTGCCGGTGTATGCGATAACGCAGACCTGGCCTCTTTGTATGAAAGGTTTCTAACGGTGCTTCCGTATTTGTTTACTTTCCTTCCGGATATTCTTATATACTTTGATACCGCCCGCGCGACCATTCATTCACCCCTCAGATAACCCTTGATTTCCTTTCAGAGCCCGCGTGGCTCTTGAATATTCGGGTCGGGGAAAACTCACCGAGTTTGTGCCCAACCATATTTTCCGTTACATAAACGGGAAAAAATTTCTTTCCATTGTAAACATTAAACGTATGGCCGACCATCTCTGGAAAAATGGTCGATCTTCTGGACCATGTTTTTATGATCCTTTTGTCGTTCGTTTTATTCAGCTCAATTACCTTTTTGTATAATTTCTTGTCAATATATGGACCTTTTTTTATAGATCTTGACAAAACCTGAAACCTCCCGCTCTATTTTTTCTTCTTTCTACGGCTCACAATATACTTGTCCGAAGGTTTGTTCTTCTTTCTTGTTTTGTAGCCCTTTGTCGGCACTCCCCAGGGTGATACAGGATGTCTCCCCCCTGATGTTCTGCCCTCACCCCCTCCATGAGGATGATCGACCGGGTTCATCGCGACACCCCTCACTTTAGGCCTCCTGCCAAGCCATCTGGACCTCCCGGCTTTGCCCAGCGAAACGTTAAAATGATCCTGATTGCCTATCTGCCCGATCGTGGCGTAGCATTTTTCGTTTATGATCCTTGTCTCACTGGAAGGGAGCTTTATTATGCAGTCTTTCCCCTCTTTTCCCGCCAACTGTACAAAAGAGCCTGCCGACCTGGCGATCTGGCCGCCTTTTCCGGGATATAATTCCACATTATGCAGGATCGACCCGAGCGGAATGTTTCCGATGGGCATGGCATTCCCGACCGCTACCCTGACCTTCTCACCCGCGATAACCCTGTCACCGACTTTTAATGTGTCCGGCATCAGTATATACCGACGCTCACCATCCGGATAGCAGACAAGAGCTATCCTTGCGCTTCTGTTGGGATCGTACTCTATCGATTCTACTTTTGCTTCGATATCTCTTTTGTCTCTCTTGAAATCGATCTTTCTGTATAATTTTTTCGCCCCGCCGCCCCTTCTCCTGGTGGTTATCCTTCCACTGTTATTTCTTCCGCTTATCCTTTTTTTACCCTCCGTGAGAGGCTTGTACGGCTTATCTTCTGTTATATCGTCTCTTGTAACAACAGAATAATACCTTCGCGAAGGAGTAATCGGTTTGTATTTTTTTATGGCCATACCCACACTCTCTAACTAATTGATTTTTAGTGTACGATCAAAGAGATTAGAAGAAGATTTTATCGACGGATCTATGATTACACTCCCTCAAAAAACTCTATCTTGTCCCCTTCTTTCAAAGTGACAATTGCCTTTTTCCAGGACGAGGTGTATCCTTCTTTGTATCTTACTCTTTTCTTCTTTCCCCTGACATTCATGACGTTGCACGACACAGGTTCTACATTAAATGTATCCCTGACAGCTGTAATGATCTCTTTTTTATTCGCCCTCTTATTTACCTTAAAACAGTATTTACCGAATTCCTGTTTCTCATTACTTTTTTCAGTAATTATCGGATGTATGATAATCTCGCCCTTTTTCATTTTTAATCCTTTTCAGCTTTAAGATGAATATTTTTCATTTAATAACTTTACTGCACTCTCTGTAAGCACGACCTGAGTTGCATAGTACAACTCCCTGGTGGTCAGCAGCGCCGCGTCGAAGTACTTCAGCCATGGGATATTACGGCCCGCCTGTTTGTTCTCTGTTTTCGGTTCTTTATCAATGATCAGGACACGTTTTCTCTTTTCATCGTCAGTTATATTGACCGCGATCTTGCTGAAATCTTTTGTCTTGCCTGATTTAATTGAAAAATCCTCTACGACTTTAAGCAGCTCGTCATTGCTCTTAAGCGACAGGAGAGACCGCATCGAAAGTCTTTTCATCTTCTTCGGGAGACTGACCCTGTAGCTTCTGGGTTTGGGACCGAAAGCAATTCCCCCGCCGACCCTGACAGGGCTCCTCCTTGTCCCGACCCGGGCCCGCCCGGTTCCTTTTTGTTTCCAGAGTTTCGCGCCTCCCCCTCTGACTTCGGATCTCCCTTTTGTCGAAGCATTACCCTGGCGCTCGTTCGCAAGTTCAGCTTTAAGTGCGTAGTAAATGACGGATTTATTCGGTTTTATATTGAAAACCCTGTCATCGAGCTCGATTGTTCCCTTTTCTTTTCCTTCTATTGTATAAACCTTTATATTCATTTTTTCACTCATCTTTGTTAATAACTGAACATGGCAGCAGCAAAAAAAATGGCGGACATACAGGAGATTGCTACTGTTTTATCTCCACATCAACACCGGCCGGCAGCTCCAGTTTCATAAGAGCGTCGATAGTATCGCTGGTCGGGTTGATAATATCGATCAGTCTTTTGTGCGTCCTCATTTCAAACTGCTCTCTTGATTTCTTGTTTACATGAGGAGATTTTAACACGGTGTACTTGTTAATTTTAGTGGGCAGCGGAACAGGGCCTGAAACCTTCGCCCCCGCCCTCACTACCGCATTAACAATAGATTTCGCTGACTGGTCTATTATCTCCGCGTCAAATGCCCGTAATCTAACTCGTATCTTCTGACCTTCCATTGCTGCCCCTATTCAATTATATCTGTTACAGCGCCAGCTCCAACAGTTCTTCCGCCTTCCCTTATGGCAAACCTCATACCTTTTTCCATAGCGATCGTGTTTATTAACTCGACCTGCATGTTGATATTATCACCTGGCATCACCATTTCAACACCTTCGGGCAGCTGGATCACTCCGGTTACATCCGTGGTCCTGCAATAGATCTGGGGTCTGTAGCCGGTAAAGAAAGGAGTGTGTCTACCCCCCTCTTCGTGTGAAAGCACGTAGACCTGTGCCATGAATTTATGATGAGGAGTAATCGAACCCGGCTTGGCAAGCACCTGTCCTCTTTCGACGTCATCTCTTTTTGTTCCTCTTAAAAGAACACCGATGTTATCACCGGCCTGGCCTTCATCCAGGATCTTTCTGAACATCTCAACCCCGGTGACGATAGTTTTTTCAGTGGGTTTGATCCCTATAATTTCGACTTCATCGCTAGTATGCACCATGCCCCTTTCAACTCTTCCGGTAACAACCGTGCCTCTTCCCGAGATGGTGAATACATCCTCGATCGGCATGAGGTAAGGCTTGTCGATCTCCCTTTTCGGCTCAGGGATATATGAATCGACAGCATCGAGAAGTTCCTGTATTGTCTTTGTAGCTGCCTCATCATCAGGATTGTTCATAGCATTTAAAGCGCTGCCTTTTATAACAGGGATCTCCTCACCCGGAAACTCGTATTCCGTCAATAGATCTCTCACTTCCATTTCAACCAGCTCTATCAGCTCCGGATCGTCGACACTGTCGGTCTTGTTGAGATAAACCACCATTGAGGGGACACCGACCTGGCGGGCTAGGAGAATGTGTTCCCTTGTCTGCGGCATAGGGCCGTCATCCGCAGCCACCACAAGAATTGCGCCGTCCATTTGAGCGGCCCCGGTGATCATGTTCTTCACATAATCGGCATGACCGGGACAATCAACATGCGCGTAGTGCCTGTTGTCGGTTTCATACTCGACATGCTGTGTCGCAATGGTAATACCTCTTGCCTTTTCCTCAGGGGCATTATCTATATCTTCAAACTTCATAGGCTGTGCATACCCCTTTTTCGCTAAATAAAAAGTTATGGCGGAAGTAAGCGTTGTCTTTCCATGGTCAACGTGCCCGATTGTTCCCACATTTACGTGAGGTTTTGTTCTTTCGAACTTCTCTTTTGCCATCAGTTCCTCCTGTCGGATCTAGGAATCTCCGGCCCAAGCTGCCGCATCGCCATTATCCCGGGCCGAGGGTTTCAGACCCCATTAAATATTTTCATTTTCCAAAACGTACAACAAGCTAATAAAAAAAAACGTAAGAATCAATATTTTTAGAAATAAATACCTTTATTTTATCAAATAAATGCTAAACCCGCCTGACCCTGTTCCAGGTCTTGTTTCCCGAAATTATTCCCTCAGCGATCGAAGCCGGGACCTCCATGTAATGCGTAAACTTCATTGAATAGTTGGCCCTTCCCTGACTGACCGACCTCAATGATGTCGCGTATCCGAACATCTCTTTAAGAGGGCATTCAGCGACAACCAGTTTCCCGTGCTGCCTGTCTTCCATTCCGACAATTTTTGCTCTTCTTGAGGACATGTCCTTGATTATCTCACCCATGTACTCCTCCGGAGTGATCGCTTCGACAGCCATTATCGGCTCCAGTATGACCGGGTCAGCCCTTCTGATGCCGTCCCGCAAAGCGTTCATCGCTGCAATTTTAAAAGCCAGCTCTGACGAGTCAACCTCATGAGATGAACCGTCCAGGAGGGTCGCCTTAAAATCAATAAGCGGATAACCTGCAAGAACTCCGTTTTCGCTGGCGCCTCTTATGCCGGACTCGACCGCGGATATAAACTCTCTGGGCACTTTCCCCCCGACTATTTTGTTTTCAAAGACGATCCCGGCGCCGGGATCGAGCGGCTCGAACATAAAGACCACATGTCCGTACTGACCGTGGCCGCCGGACTGCTTTACATGTTTCCCTTCAATCTTTACGGTCCCGCGAATTGTTTCTCTGTAGGCAACTTCGGGCTCTCCGACTATAGCCCCTACTTTGAACTCCCTCAGAAGCCGGTCGATGATAATTTCAAGGTGAAGCTCACCCATCCCGGAAATGATCGTCTGCCCGGTCTCCTCGTCCGTCCTTACTTTGAAAGTGGGATCTTCTTCAGACAACCTGGCGAGGGAAATAGACAGCTTGTTCTGATCGTTGTTGGATTTAGGCTCAATGGCAATAGAAATTACAGGCTCCGGAAATTCAATTTCCTCCAGAGTGATGGGATTGTGAATTTCCGAGAGCGTATCACCTGTGGTGACCGTTTTGAGCCCTATGGCTGCAACAATGTCTCCTGAAAACACTGCTTTTCTGTCCTCTTTCTTGTTGGCGTGCATCTGGACGATCCTGCCGATCCTTTCCTTCCTGTCCTTGCCTGAGTTGTAAACTGTATCACCTACATTTATCTTTCCTGAATAAACACGGAAAAACGACAGTTTTCCCACATAGGGATCAGTCATAATCTTGAATACCAGCGCGGAAAAGGGTTCGTTGTCGTCGGCCTTTCGGAGGACTTTCTCGCCTGTGTTGAGAAGCATGCCCTCAACTGGCGGAATATCCACGGGCGCAGGAAGATAATCTGCAACAGCATCGAGGAGCTTCTGCACACCCTTGTTCTTGAACGCCGAACCCGCGAGCACAGGTATGATTTTGTTGGCTATTGTGGCTTTCCGAAGAAGCAGCTTTATCCTGGCCTCGTCGATCTCGTGCCCGGCGAGGTACTCCTCCATAAAGCTGTCATCAAAATCACATAGGCTCTCAAGAAGTCTTTCGCGGGCCTGTGCAGCTTTTTCCTTCAGCTCCCGGGGAATATCGAATACTTCAAAGGTAGACCCCATGTCCTCTTCATTCCAGACATAGGCTTTCATACTGATAAGGTCCACGATACCTCTGAAATTGTCCTCCTTCCCATAGGGAAGCTGTACGGGGACCGCTTTTGCGCCCAGTCTTTTGCGGATCATGGTTACCACGTTGTCAAAATCTGCACCCTTCCTGTCCATCTTATTTATAAATACCAGCCTTGGCACCTTGTACTTGTTTGCCTGCATCCATACAGTTTCACTTTGAGGCTCGACGCCTGCTACAGCGCAGAAAACAACTACAGCGCCGTCCAGCACCCTCAGGCTTCTTTCGACCTCGACCGTAAAATCCACATGCCCGGGTGTATCGATGATATTTACCCTGTGGTCGTTCCAGTAAAAGGTCGTTGAAGCGCTTGTAATGGTGATGCCTCTTTCCTTTTCCTGCTCCATCCAGTCCATCTCGGCCTGGCCATCATGAACTTCGCCGATCTTGTGTTTTTTTCCTGTATAAAAAAGAATCCTTTCGGTCAAAGTAGTTTTGCCGGCATCGATATGCGCCATTACGCCTATATTTCTGTTTTTTTCTATCGGATACAAACGTTCCATAGTGTCCCTGTTACCACTTATAATGAGCGAACGCCTTGTTGGCCTCGGCCATTTTCCTGGTATCTTCCTTCTTTTTTATCGAAGTCCCTGTTTTGTTGTAAGTATCAATCAATTCATCCGCGAGTTTTTCACTCATGGGCTTACCCTGTCTGCTCTTGGCAAACCCTATGATCCACCTTATGGCTAACGCCACTTTTCTTTCACCTCTGACTTCAATAGGCACCTGATAGGTGGCACCGCCCACTCTTCTCGATTTCACCTCGAGATCCGGTTTGACGTTTTCGATCGCCTTGTTGAACACATCGAGGGGAGGTTTTTTTAACTTGTCCTCTATTATCTGAAAGGCGCCGTAAAGGATTCTCTGTGCTGTGTTTTTCTTGCCCTCTTTCATTAAATTATTGATAAACTTTGCCGCCAGATTGGATTTGAATTTAGGGTCCGGGAGTTGAGTTTTTCTTTTAGGATAATGTCTTCTGGGCACTTTCATTTCTCCACACAAAAATTAAGCCGGTTTTTGCGTAAACCGGCCTCTATACAAGAGACCTGCCAGCCTGCTGCCGGTGGTTTCATCTTGTTGACAGCACAAAAAATATATTCGCTACTGGAGAGTTCAGGCTTTCGGCCTTTTCACTCCATACTTTGATCTCGCTTTGTTCCTGTTATCCACCCCTAACGTGTCAAGAGTACCTCTGACAATATGATACCGGACCCCGGGGAGGTCCTTTACCCTGCCGCCCCTGATAAGCACAACCGAGTGCTCCTGCAGATTGTGGCCGATTCCAGGTATATACGCCGTAACTTCAATACCGTTGCTAAGACGGACACGGGCGACTTTTCTCAAAGCGGAATTTGGTTTTTTAGGGGTAAATGTCATAACACGCGTACACACTCCCCGCTTTTGCGCGCAGCCCTGCAGAGCAGGGGCGCTTGTTTTTTTCAACTGTTTTTTTCTTCCTTTTCTAATAAGCTGGTTCACAGTCGGCATTAAACGTACCCCTTCCCTATGAGTAACCGGAATATAATCAATATTATAATATTTGTCAATAGTTTTAAGCAGAAAAAACGCGGTGATTACGATTAAGAACTATTACTAAACCGATTCACACTGTTCGCTAAATTAACAGGAACCAGGGGCCCGGGCCCTTGCCTCGAGCCCTCTGGGCTAAAGCCCTGGCTGAGTCCTTGCCTCGAGCCCTCTGGGCTAAAGCCCTGGCTGAGTCCTTGCCTCGAGCCCTCTGGGCTAAAGCCCTGGCTGAGTCCTTGCCTCGAGCCCTCTGGGCTAAAGCCCTGGCTGAGTCTTGTTTTGTTTGATCATTTAGAACGCTGCTCCGCCAACTTCTTCCCGTGTGATAATACCCTTTCCTTCTACCTTTTCTTTAATATCCTCGGGCAGCTCCATGTCACCTATTTCGGACCTGTAGAGTTCAACATTTTTATATTTCTTTATTCCGGTTCCCGCGGGAATAAGATGTCCGATGATGACGTTTTCCTTCAGTCCTCTCAGATGATCGGTCTTGCCCTTGATGGCCGCGTTTGTCAGGACCCTGGATGTCTCCTGGAAGGAAGCCGCAGAAATAAAACTGTCAATATTCAGGGCCGCCCTGGTAATACCCAGAAGCACCGGTTTCCCGCAGGCGGGACTGCCGCCTAATTTAACGACCCTTTTATTCTCTTCTTTAAATTTATGCCTGTCGTTCTGCTGACCGATGATAAACTCCGTGTCCCCGACATCTATGATCTCGACCTTTCTGAGCATCTGCCTCACAATCACGCCAATATGCTTGTCATTTATATTGACACCCTGGAGCCTGTACACCTCCTGAATCTCGTTGACGAGCCATCGCTGCAATGCGTGTTCCCCCAATATTTGAAGTATATCGTGGGGGTTGACCGCACCTTCACACAGCGGATCTCCGGCTTTTACCCCATCCTGATCGCGTACTGAAAAATGTTTGCCGAGCGGAACCAGATGTTTAAAATCCACGCCGTTTTCATCTTCGATTATTACCTGCCGCTTCCCCTTTATTATTGTTCCGAACTTGACAATACCGTTTACCCTTGCCAGCACAGTGGCGTCTTTTGGTTTCCGCGCTTCAAAAATATCAGCGACCCTCGGCAAGCCTCCCGTGATGTCCTTTGTCTTTGCCTGTCCCCGGGGGATTTTCGCGATCACCTCACCGGCATCTATCTCCTGGTTGTCCTCCACTGTCAGATACGCGCCGCCGGGTATATTGTAGCTTTCAACCTCATTACCCTCGGAATCGATGATAACTATCTTGGGCTGAAGCTGTTCGTCCTGAAAATCGAGTATAATATTGTTGATGACACCCGTTACTTCGTCTATTTCCCGTTTCATTGTAGTCCCGGGTATAATAGATATGAGCTGGATTTTTCCGGAGTGCTCGGTGAGAATAGTTTCGGCAAAGGGATCGAACTTCGTTATTACCTGCTTTGCCGCGACAATATCCCTTTCATTAACAAGCATCTCCGACCCTATCTTTATCATAATTTCAAAGGATTCCCCCAGCACCAGCAAGTCGTCGTCATTGATCAAAATAATAGCGCGCTCGTCGACCACAATGTCGACGTTGTCTTTTTTCGTTGTCGCGATCAGGGTGCCCGGCTCGATAAGGTCGCCGCCATTCACCTGCGGTTCGATTTCGGTCAACGAGTACTGGTGGAACACCCGGTTCACTTTGACAATGCCCCTTCTCGGGACTACCTTTTTCCCATTTTCTTTTTCAATAATATTAGCGTCGATTTTGGCCACATATACAGGGTAATTCAGCCTAATCGCGTTCTCTTCTGATGTCCTTGCTGCCGTGCCTCCTATATGAAATGTACGCATGGTGAGCTGGGTCCCGGGCTGGCCGATCGATTCAGCAGCTATAATCCCCACAGCTTCACCTATATCTACAGGGGTTTTTACCGCGAGGTTCCTGCCGTAGCATTTGACGCACACTCCGTGTTCGGACTCGCATGTGAGTACTGTCCTCACTTTAATCGCTGTCAACCCGACATTATCGATCTTCCCCGCTATCTCTTCGGTTATCTCGATGTTCGCTTCGATGATAATATCTTTCATCCGCCGAGGGTCTCTCACCCTGTCAACAGTATATCTTCCCACTATCCTGTCATAGAGAGATTCTATGACATTGTCCTCTTCTTTCAGGGCGCTTGTCTCTATACCGTTTATGGTCCTGCAATCAACCTCCGTGATAACTACATCCTGGGCAATATCGACCAGACGTCGTGTCAGATAACCCGCGTCGGCGGTTTTTAATGCCGTATCGGCAAGACCTTTTCTCGCACCGTGCGTTGAGTTAAAATACTCGAGCACCGTCAACCCCTCTTTAAAATTAGACTTGATCGGCAGCTCGATAATTTCACCGGAAGGTTTTGCCATCAAGCCTCTCATACCGGCCAGCTGACGGATCTGGGTTTTTGAGCCCCTGGCGCCTGAATGGGCCATCATGTAAACAGGATTAAAACCGCCTTTATCCTTTTTCAGGTTATCCATCATGACATCAGCGATCTTTTCGTTAACGGCAGTCCATATATCGATTATCTTGTTGTACCTTTCCTCATTAGTAATAAGCCCGTTTCTGTACTGATCGTAAACTTCGTCGACCTCGACCTCCGCCCTTTCCAGCAGCTCCTTCTTTTCTGCCGGTATCTTGATATCTTCCATACCGATGGTAATACCGAAATAGGTCGCGAATTTAAAACCTGTCTCTTTAAGGGCATCCAGCATTTTCGCAGTAACCGCTGCACCGAATTTGTCGTAACAGGCGCTTATAAGGGTGTTCAGCTCTTTCTCACCCAGAGGATAGTTCACATAATCTATCTCCTCCGGAAGAATGGAGTTGATCACCACCCTGCCGACAGTCGTCTCGAATATCTTTCCCATGTGCCGCAGCAGTATCTTGTCGTGATATCCACAGACCTTGTTTTCAAGGGCCACAAGAACTTCCTCAATGGATGTAAAATGCTTCTGTTTCGACGCATCGTTACCCGGATCATCTTTTGTAAGATAATATATACCTATTACCATGTCCTGGGTCGGGCTGACGATGGGTAAACCGTTCGCCGGGTTGAGGAGATTCTTTGAAGACAGCATCAGCACCCAGGACTCGAGCTGCGCTTCGAGAGACAGAGGCACGTGCACCGCCATCTGGTCTCCATCAAAATCCGCGTTGAACGCGTGGCAGACAAGCGGGTGAAGCTTGATCGCCTTACCTTCGACAAGAACAGGTTCAAAAGCCTGGATACCTACCCTGTGCAGGGTCGGCGCCCTGTTAAGAATAACCGGATGCCCGGACACAACCTCCTCACGAACAGACCAGACCTCGGGCGCGC
>SDBS01005501.1_pt1 | contig 12334 bp, 6 predicted proteins | sample 2277091 | NCBI WGS metagenome assembly SDBS01 (sample SAMN10404972, study PRJNA504765) | marine sediment metagenome | isolation source: marine sediment core GS10_PC15, 163 cmbsf | place: Arctic Ocean: Southern Knipovich Ridge | collected 2010 | reverse complement strand
ACGATAGACGATATTGACCAGCCAAATGACATCGATGGGATCGCAGTTACCGTTATTATCCAGGTCGCCGTATAAAACATCCCCGGCAATATTAACCGAAAATATGGCGGAATACGGCCCCACCTGGTCCTCGGCATCGGTGGCGCGGACCTTGAAATAATAATCACCCGCAGGCCGGGCATTGACGGCATATGTCGAATCGGTGGTCCCGGCGGCGAGCATCGAGGTATGGGCAAACCAACTGATCGGAGAAATCAAGTCCGCGTAAAAGCCCTCCTCGGTGACATAGGTGTCGGTGACATAAGTCAGTCTAATGTAGATATACTCACCGGCATAATCCGCCAGGTCGAATTGCGCCAGGACCCAGCCGCCGGAGGTGCCGGTGATCCCGTGGCCCCGGTTCGAGCCGTAAGGATCGTAGTTGGTGGTGATATTGCCCTCGATAGGCGCAAAACCCGTTTCACTGTTGGTGGATACCTCAACATAGGCATAATCCCAGTCAGTTTCAATGTCATACCAGGCGTTAAATTCGAGGGTCTCGCTGCCGGAAACGTACAACGGGTATGCTGTTGTCATGGTCTGATTCAATCCGTCGCCCGAGTTGGAATAAAACGAGTATGATCCCTCATACGCGCGGCCGGTGCTGTTGAAAAAACCGTCCATCACCCAGCGGCCGGCGCCGCTTTCGGCGTCATCGGCGCCGGTTTGCGCGCCGGAAAGTTCCAGCAAATCGAAGGACACGACCTCGTTTTGATTGTCCGGTTGCGACCAGGTTAAATCGAAAAACCCGGTGGGGAAGGTCTCGGAACTCGTCCAGACCGGGGCCAGCGGCGGGGCCGCAACTTCGGGATTTGCCGAAATATCAATCAAATACATAACCGCGGGAATATTCTCGTTGACCAGTTGTGGGATGCGATATGTCGCCGGCCAAAAACCATCCGAACTGCCCCCCACTTCAAAGGTGAACGAAAAGATCTTGTCCTTCGTCGTTTGCTCACCGTACATCCAATCATCAGTTACTCCATTGGCTGGATACAATCCCCACCCCACGATGGGAGTATAGCCATTGAAGACCGCCATCGAGTCGCCCATCGCCGCAAAGAGCGGCTCATCCGGCGAATAGATGTTATAGTCGTATCCGTAGGGCCAGAGGATCAGGTTGGAGTACGAATGGAACGTGATGTTGACGGTAAATTCCCGGCTTTCGATGAAGTTAATGTAATTTTGTACTGCCGGTTCCGATGCCGCGCCGGTCCCGCGATAGGTCTGGTCGCTGGTGATTGGGGAAGACCCATTGTCATCATATCCCCACTGAAACGGAAAATTGCGGTTTAAATCGACACCATAAGTGCCATCGCCATTGTTCCGCCGGTTTTTCCGCCACATCCCGCCGCCGCTCGGGGCGATGACCTCGTTATAATAATATCCGTCCGCGTTGAAACACGGCATGAAAAATATCTCGCGGGTGTCCACCAGCCGGGTGAGAAAGGTGTCGACACCGTAACCCTCGATCAGCGTGCGCATTGACTCGATAAGTACCAGTGGGGTGATCACCTCACGGGCATGGATGGCCGCATCAAAGAACGATTCCGGCTCGTCTTCGTCAATATCCGGGTTATCCGAGATCTTCAACACCCACATCTCCCGGCCTTCAATGGTTTGGCCGATGGAGAATTTTTCAGTGGAGATCGCGGGGTTGAGATTATGCAGGGTGTCCATAGCCAGTACGATCTCATCAAAGGTGCGATACCCGCCCATATCGGTGACCTGCAGCCGCGAATGATAATATTCAACAATATCGGGGATTTCAATCGAGATATCGTATCCGCGCCTCTGCAGTTCGGCCAAAGATTCGGCATCGGTCAGGAATTTCAGGGAACGCCCGTATTCGAACTCGAGAACATCCAGATGCTCGGCGAATGCCTCTTTCATCTGGGCCTTGTCGGCGAAATGCCAGACCGCCACGATCTTGTGCGCGCGGGCTTTGGCTATGTCCGGTGGGGCGGCCTGCAGCGTCGCGCCCGGAGTAATGGAAATCAAAAAGGCAAGGGTTACTATCGATACAATCAACGCGGTCGTTGTGGCCTTCATGACACCCCCACTAAGAAGTAGTTGTAGTACATCGTCTTATACTCTGCCGCCGGGCAGACAGGTCATGCCGGACAGCCAAAAACGGTATCTTGCCCCCGGCTACCGCTTTCGTTTACAAGATAAGCAAAACTCCCCCAATGACAAGGACTTTTGGGAGATTATCCGGTCGATGATATCAGGGATTCAGGTTAAATCGGAATCCACGGCTACCGAGGTTTAACGCCAGTGGGTTCCGCCGCTTGGGGGGTAGTTTTTTCAAAGGGGGTGAGTTTTTTGACAACAACCGTCTCGAAAATGGGTTTGATCGGCTCGGCGCTGGGAGTGACCAACTCCAGTCGATTAAACGGGGGGAAGAATGTTGAATCGATCACCGGTGGTTGTGGGGGGGTGTCGGTTTTTTCCAACGAGGTGAGAAACAGCCATGCCACAGGACCCGATCCTGGTTCCAGGGGGGGCTCATTGCCGCCAAGGGTATACAGCAGTCCGATCAATACGCTGTTTAGCGTGTCGTAATTATTGGTTGTCTGGAGCCCGAAATACGAGGTCCGGGTATTGGAAAAGATCACCGAGTCAAGTTTAAACTGCCCGAGATGCTCCCCGAAGGAGAGCGGCACGGTGATGGCGGCCAACTCTTCGTCGTTTTCCAGGAACACCCCCAGCGCCCATTGTCCGACGGTTGGCTGGGGTGCAATCTCGACCGTTACTTTATCGGGTTTGCCGAATTTATCTTGCGGCTCACCTGCTTCCACCCTGTGGCACAGCCCGATAATAACAACTGCGATAATTAGAGATGCCGATATGCGCATGATCCTTGTGACCCACTTGCCTTTTGTCCAATGCCCACCTGTTTACACGTCGCAAAGGCGAAAGTTCCGGTGATCTTCGGCAATTACGATTCCCGGGATCGCAGAAAATTGATCCGCTCCTGGATCTCCTTCTTGCGTTTTAAATTGGGAAAATCCATCAGCATCCGCTCCAAGACCATTGCACCCCTTTCGCCATCGCCAAGCTGGTCGGCATATACTGTGGACAATTCGATATAAATGCCCAAAAGCTCCATAATTGGGGGATAAGCATCAAGTAAGGTCTGATAGGCCTGGGCCGCCTGTTCCCATTGATGAAGGAGTACCCAACTGCGGGCGAGGTTTTTTTGAGCCGTGGCGGCCAGGTCGGTGTTGGGGTTTTCGGCGATTATCGCCTCGAAATGTCGTTGTGCCTTTTTCTGCCACTGCCGGGCCACCGAGGAATTCTCCATTTCGACCATGCGGCCAATAACATGAAGATAAACATCAAGAGATTGTTTGAGTTCGGGGAAATTCTCCACCAACCATGAGTATTCATTCAATGCGCGGTCCCAGGCGCCTTCTTCCTCGTACGTACGGCCCAGCAGGAGTTGAATACTCGCGACCAGTTGGCCTTTCTTTTCATATGCCAGTTTAAGCGGCCTGAGTAAGTCCCGGGCCTCCTGATAGTTACCCCGTTCAATCATCAGGGCCGCAATTTTGGTTTGGGCGATAGTCGCGGCGGGTGAGTCGGGCTGCCAAGCTACCAGATCCTTTAAAACGGCCTCCGCGCTGTCGGGGAGACCAAGTCGCTCAATGAAGATGTTCCCGATTTCTACCTGGGCCTGCGGCAAGATACTCCCGGCGCTGTCGGTTATCGTACGCAGGATTTCAATGGCCGCACGGTAATCTTTTTTAATGGTATAGGTGTTGGCGGCATGCGTTTTGGCGATGACATTGACCGTACCGGCAGGGTATTCATTAATTATTCGCTCATAAAAAACCATGGCGGTGTCCAGCCAGTTGTCAGCCCTTTCCGGCCTTTCCAACAGCCGGCACATTTCGGCAACCTCAAGGGGGATTTTTAGCCAATCGAGGTCATATCCGGTGATCGTGTCCGCTGTTGGATGGTGGCTGTACATCAACCGGTGATAAATCGCAAATGATGAGTCCCATAAACGCTGCTGCGAGTAGATCCGGCCCAGTTCAAATGCGGCAGCCGAATGGTAACCCCGCATCTGCGGGAAATCGTGGGGAATATGGCGATAGATTTCGATTGCGCGGGCCGATTGGTCGGTGCGTCCCAGCAGTGTCGCCATCCGCATACTGCTCTGAACGACCAGGTTTAACACCGAATTCAACTCCTCGGATGTTGTGCCACCCTGGAGTTCCTCTTTGACATTCTGATAGTAGTTGACCACCTCGGCATATAACTCGGCGATACGTATCCGGTCGGACGCTTCCGGCCCGCCCGGGCCGATACCCACCAGGGACGCTTCGCGTTCCGCCTGGTAGAACAATTTTTCCATCTGATAAAGGTGTGCGGCGTCGGGGTTTGTCCCGCATCCGGCAAGAAACATTGCCGCAACGGTCAGTGACCGGATTGAATATAACAGACGTCCCATGTCAATCATCCTCATAATTCAGGGCCTAATTGCCGCATTCAAGGTATCTCGCGGAGCCGAATCCGTCAAGCCACACTTATTCATCTCCCCACCACGCGGCAACGGGTTTGCCGACTACCGGACACAGGTGACGGGCGGTGATATTTTCCGGTCGGAAATTGGCTGAGATGACCCCGCGCATTTAAGCCGTGGCTTATCGGTCGTCCGAGGCGGTAACCGGTGTATATGCCAGACGGATGAGGGCCGCCCAGATAATACTCTCCAGGGGTCGCACCGAAAGCGCACGCTGATACAATTCCCGCGCCCGGTGGAGAAGACCCCGCCGTTCATAGTACATCCCGGCGCGATAGAGGTTTTTGATATAGACACCCTGAGCATCAAAATCATATCGCAATTCCTCGGTACTTGCATAAAATTGGGATGACCGTTCGAAATGTTCCTGGGCCAAAAGCACCGAAGCGGAGATCACCGAGTCGGATTCGGTCAATAGGAACAGATGCCCGGCGGGCTGGAATCGTTGAAAATGCGGCAGTTCGCGTTCGGTATACTCCCAATAGACCGGCCAGCCGGCGGCCCGGATTTCATCAGCCCAGGCAATCGTGGCCGCCGAGGTCGTCGCCGGTGGGAAATCGATTGCCGTAAAAAGTCGCCGGTATCGCCGGCGGCATTGTTGTTGATACCATTCCGCCGGCATTAGGGACCGGTTGATAATGGCAATATCCGGCCGTAATCCTGAGGCGAATTGCATCCCACGCAAGACGAAGTTCCAGTTGACGCCGTCCATGATAATCACCGCATCGGGTGGGAGATCGATCAATGTCTCACGGCCCAGGTCCCAAGCCAGGTGATTCTCCGAGAGGTCGCAAAACGGTCCGCCCATCAGGGCCGGGGTAATAGCCAACATCACCACCACAAAGACCATCCCTGTTTTGGCAACCAAGCGCATATGGGATGAATGGATCAGCCGATTCAACAGGCGGAATACCGGTCCCAGCAACAGATAAAATCCGGCCGCGATACCGATGAACAACGTGAAAATTGTCGGCAGCAGATACCCGTGTAAATCGGCGTTCCAGTCAATGAATTCTGTCGCCAATAACGCCACCATCAACAAGTTCCCCAGAGCCAGAAGGATAAAAAATATGCCCCAGCGCCGTGACTTGCCCAGCCAATAGACCAGGCCGGTCACCGAGAGAAATGCCAGCGGTAATCCCACCTGGTTGACAACCAGGTTTGCCGATTGTACCAGTTTCCGGGCAATCGAGACAAAAGTTTGTTCCGCAATATAGCCATACGCGTCGGTGGCCAGCACCGCTTGCGCACCGTCGATAAACGAGCCGGTTCCCCAGCCCCAGTTCAACAGTGGAGATTGCAGGGCGCGGATCGGCAAATACAGGTAAACGGAAAACCCCAACCCGAAAAGAGCGATTAAAGTAATCAGGAACCCCGGACGCCAGGACCGGCGACCGAGGATGACGAGCCCCAGGATAATAACCGCCGGTGCAGTCGAGGCCAGTGTCGCATGGTGCCCGCCCAGTCCCAGCCCGAAGAAAAAGGCGGCGGCGTAAATACACTGCACCGCAGTCCGCCCGGTGGTCCCGGTACTGCTGCCGGCCCGCTCCATAAGCAGAATAATAATCGCGACGACCAGGGCGTTCAGCGCGTATACCTCTGCGCGAACCGCCTGGATCCAGAATGTATATGTCCCGATCAGACCGAAAGCGGCAAGAAGACTGCAGTAGACGACAAGCTTCCGATTTTCAATATAGCGGGCCGATAACCTTACCAGGATATAGCAGAAAATGCCGGCGGCGGCCGCCGCGCAAAAAACAGAAAAGAAATTAATCCGATAGAAATAATCTCCCAGCGGCGGAAGCCCGAAAACTCGCGCTATCAGAACGTAGAGGGGAAAACCCGGTCGATGCGGTATCCCCAGAATACTGGCGTTGGCGACGAGTTCGCCAGAATCCCACCAGAAGACGGTCCGGCACATGGTCGAGGCATATACAACCAGCGCCAGGATGAAAGTCCCCACTCCCGCGAACCAACTAACTCGATCAAACGACTCAACCGCCGACAGACGTTGAGCAATCCGACCGTTGGACCAGGTGAACGGTTCGCGGTGCTGTTGGCTTGATCCACCCTGCGGCTCGCTCATTAGCTTATATCCTGCTGTAATTGCAGCGGATACCCCCAATTTGATCTGCATCAAAGAATGGGTGTCTCCGTCGGCGATGCGAAAACTCGGTTAGTCTGGCTCAGCCGGCTTGCCGCTCAGGCGATGATATCCAACATGGCGCGACTCATCCGCGCTGCGGCTTTGATGTTGTTGATGTTGGCCTGGACGCCATGTTCGGCAACCATCATTTCGACCATTGGTTGCACCCGCCCCACGTTTTGAGGACGCGCAACCTCGGATGCCGCGGCATTAAAGCGTTCAACATTACGATGAATGCCCAGGGCCGAAACGTTCAAAGACGACAAAATACTCATGATTTCGCTCTATTGCAGATATCGGCAGGCCGCGGGCAAGTCTTGCGGTTTTTCATTGCTGAGGGCGATATTTTCCGGGGGCCTGCCAATGGCGTCGAGAAATTTCCGTGGCCCTCGGGGATTACGGTACGTTCGATTGCGTTTTTAAGTGGTTGGGCGGCGATTGGCCGCCGGAGGCAAATCCTCAAAAAGCGAGCCGGAAACAAGGCGTTCAGACAAGGGGCCGAGGCGAAGGAGCCGGCCGATTCGGTCATTTCGGATCCGGCAATTGATCGCCGACTTCAGCCCGGACGTCCGACCGGTCTGTTCGTCGCCGATGCCGACCGACATTCTCTCGAGCGAGGGGAGCGCCGGCAGGACCGGGTTGTGGTATGTCATTCGTCTGGCTGACATCGTGATTTTTCGCCGGGCAATTCCGGCGAACCGCCCCTGAAGATATCTATATTAGTTTCATCGGGCCGATCCGCGGAAAGTTCATCGAATTTTAGCGAATAATCAGGGTTTGTGTTGACTGAGAACGCTTCAGGGATTTTCCTGTTCGGTATGAGTGAACTGGCTCCGGAAAAAGTCGCGCCCGCGCGCCTCGGCAAACTGTCCGCGCGGCCGCCGATTCGGGTCCCGATTAACCCCTGGTATGTCGGCGGGCTGGGGGTTTTGATTGCGGTAATGTTTGTCGTTTGGGGGTATATCGGCTATAACGCATTTCGTTCATCACTGTTGCAGGCGGCCGACCGGCAGGGCCGGGCGCTGTTGGAATCGCTGCTGCAATCCACCGAGGTCACCGCGCAGGCCAACCAGTTTATGCGGCTGCAGCAAATCCGCAACCTCGCCGATCAGGCGGCGCTGATTGCGGCGCGCGCCGTGACCGGGGAGATCAACATCGATAAATTGGCGCTGATCACTGCCGCGCGGGACCTGGACGGCGTGGCGATTATCGATGCCGACAATCAACTACACGCGTACCCCGAGGCCGTTGCCGCTTTTTTGCGCCGTGCTGACCCGGACCTCGCCGACGCTCTGGAAAATATCCGCGACGGTTTCGCGCCGTGGGAGACGCTCTATCGTACCGACAGCACCACCGGCGAGGAATGGATCGGCTCCTTAGTCGGTGGGGGGACGGACGGTGTCGTGTTTTCCGCGTGGCGCAAGATTACGCGGATCGAGGAAATCTTTCGGGAAATCGGCATCGGCCGGTTGATCCAGCGGGTCGGGCAAAAAGCGGGGATCAACTATATTTTCCTGCAGACTCCGGCGGGGATTCCCTACTCTTCCCGTGATCTTAAGCCGGTGCGGCGGATCGCCAACGACCCGTTTCTGGTCGAGGCCATCGCGCAGGACAAAATCTCCACCCGCGAGTTTGTTTTTGAGGGCCAGGAGGTGTTGGAGGCCGTCCGCCCGCTTATTTCCGAGCATCTCGTCGATGGCATCCTCCGCGTGGGGGTGAGTCTGAACACCGTGCGGCGCGCCGAGGACCAGTTGAAAAATCAACTGGTTATCTCGTCGGTTTTTCTAGGTCTGCTGACTTTGGTTGCGGTGGGATTTGTTGTCGTGCGGCAGAACCTGAATACGGTCAGCCGCTCGTACCAACAAATCAGCACGCTGACCGGGCGGATCCTCGATGCGATGGACGGCGCGGTCGTGGCGGTCGATGAATCCGGCAGCATCACGCATTTTAATCCCGCCGCCGAGGCGCTGTTTGAGCGACGCGCGGGAGATATTTACGGCCTGCCCGCCGACCAATTATTTCCCGCCGATGAGGCCGGGCTGAACGCCGTCGCCGCGGATGGCTCGCCGATCCGCAACCGTGACTGGACCCGCACAGTGGGAGGAAAGCAGCAATTCCTCACGGTTAGCGCCTCGCCGATCCGGCGCCCCGGCGGCAAGCCGGGGGGGGCGGTGGCGGTAATTGTCGATCAGACCGAGGCGCGGCGCATGGCCGAGCGCATCCGCCGGGCCGAGCGGCTTTCCGAGTTGGGTACGATGGCGGCTGGGGTGGCGCATGAGGTCCGCAATCCGCTCAATGCCATCGCGTTGGCTGCCCAGCGGCTCTCGCTGGAATTCGAGGTCACCAAAGACGGTGAGGAATTCCAGCAGTTCACCGGCTCGATTCTTTCCGAAACCAAGCGGCTGGACAAAATTATCGACGAATTTCTGGACCTGGCGCGTTCGCCGCGCGAGACACCGCAGCGGTTTTCGCTGACCGAGATTATTGATGAAGTTGCGGCGTTGATGGGGCTGGAGGCCAAAGACAAAAATCTCGATTTCCAGGTTTCCGGCGAATCCGGTCTGGAGTTAACGGGCATCCCCGGCGAGTTAAAAAAAGCGGTGATCAATATCCTCTCCAACGCCATCGCCGCCACCCCCGCCGGCGGAAAAATCGAGATCAATTACACCAAAGCTCCTGACGGCGATAATGTAATCCTCCGCGTGACGGACACGGGGGAGGGGATCCCCGCCGAGCATCGCGATAAACTCTTCCAACCCTATTTCACCACCAAATCCCAGGGCACCGGGCTGGGCTTGGCGATCACCGCCCGCATCATCGCCGATTTCGGCGGCACGATCGACATCGAGCCGAATCCCGATGGCGGAACCGTCGTCGAAGCGCGCCTACCCTTGGCGGGATGAAGTGCGTAGCATGGGCATCCTGCCCATGATGGTCCTGGCCGGCACGGCCATGCCACGGGAATATGCTATTGCTTTTTGATTTCTTTTTCGACGATTTCCAGATTTTCCCTGATGGTTTTCGTTTTAGGATGATCTTCGCCCAAAAATTCAATGAATATAGCCAATGCCCGCTCGTAGTTCTTTTTCGCCCCGGCCAAATCACCTAAAGCCCGCAGGACACCGCCAAGATTGCCGAGGTCGATGGCCACATCGGGATGGTTTTTCCCATATGTTGACTCGGCGATGGCCAATGCCCGCACGAAATTCTCTTTCGCCTCGGCCAAATTACCTGATGCCTGCAGGACAGAACCGAGGTTGCTCAGCCGTATGGCCACACTGGGATGACTCTTTCCATACGTTGCCTCGTCGATGGCCAATGCCCGCTCGTAATTCTTTTTCGCCCCGGCTAAATCACCTGAAGCCTGCAGGACTGAGCCAAGGTTGTTGAGCCGAAGAGCCACTTTAGGGTGGTTTTCCCCAAATGTGTCAATTCCGATTTCCAAGGCTCGCTCGTAATTCTCTTTCGCCCCCACCAAATCACCTAAATCCTGCAGGACTGAGCCAAGGTTGTTGAGCCGAAGAGCCACTTTAGGGTGATTTTCCCCATATGTGTCAATTCCGATTTCCAAGGCTCGCTCGTAATTCTCTTTCGCCCCCACCAAATCACCTAAATCCTGCAGGACTGAGCCGAGGTTGTTGAGGTCGATGGCCACATCGGGATGATTCTTCCCATATGCTGCCTCGTCAATGGCCAAGGCCCGCTCGAAATTATTTTTCGCCCCGGCCAAATCACCTAACTTCTTCAGAACCAGGCCGAGGTTGTTAAGTCGAAGAGCCACCTTAGGGTGGTTTTCCCCAAATGTGTCAATGCCGATGGCCAAGGCCCGCTCGAAGTTCTTTTTCGCCCCGGCCAAATCACCTAATTCACGCAGGACACCGCCGAGGTTGTTGAGCCGTATGGCCGTCGCGGGATGATTCTTCCCATATGCCGCCTCGCCCATGGCCAATGCCCGCTCGAGATTCTTTTTCGCCTCGGCGAATAATGCCCGGCCTCGAAGATACACTCCGCATTGATTCAACAGCCGTGCGGTGGCCTCGGCGGCGACGCCATATTTTTCCGTGTAGGCCGTTGTGGTTTGCGCGTGCGGCAGCAGCCTTGCGCAATCCGTCCACGTGCGGACATCGTCACTTTCTTGTGGATATGCCTTATTCACAATCTCAACTGCTGCAGCAGCCCATTTCTTATGTTCGTCCTCCGCGAGCCGGTCGCGAATCACCGCCTGTACTAGCTGATGTACCGATATTGTATCCTTATCCTTGTCTTTTTTAATCAGGGAATACCGCAAAAGCGCTCCAATTGCATTATGAAAAGCCATCTGGTCTTTTGCCGTATCCGCCAGTGAATCCGGTAAAAACTTGGCTCCATCACGGATAATATCCAGCGGGATATTATCGGGGGCAAGAAAAGCGCAAAGGTTTAATAAATCGAGAGCCGCCGGTGATTCTTTCCGCACAGCGTCAAGAGAGACGGCCCAGGTGGTGGCAACCGTATATTCGTACCCCGGCGGCGGTTGCTGATCTGCCCATAATTCCTGGCGGCGGGTGAGATATAATTCAAGGTATTCGGTCAAGGGAATGGCGGCCGTTTCGGCATACGCCCCCGCCTGCTCCAGAGCCAGCGGGAAATAGCCCAGTTCCTCGGCCAGCTTTTGCGCGGCTTCGCGGTCGATCTGCGCGGTGCGTTTGAGCAGGAAGTCCACGGCCTCGTCCGGCTCCAGCACGTCGAGAGAAAGGGCGGACACATGCGCACGCCACGTCTGATACCGCGAGGTGATGATAATATGCCCCGTCTGACCCTGGGGAAGGTATTTCTGGACATCCTCCGGCGCGGTGACGTTATCAAACACCAATAACCATTTGGTGATATGCTCCAATTTCCGCAGGACGGCCTCGACGATGATTCTTTGGTCTTTGGCTTCTCTTTCCTCTAATTCCAAGGGCGTAGCCAGCGCTGCAAAATCTGCAGCCAGCGTGGCCGTATCCTCCGCCCGAATCCACCAGACTGTTTCATAATCCGCCGCATGCCGATAGGCATACTCTATTGCCGACTGCGTTTTCCCAACGCCGCCCAAGCCCTTGATTGCCTGGGTTAGCGCCGCATGTTCTCCTGAGGTTAACGATTTGTGTAGTTGATCGAGTAATTCCTCCCGCCCGGTGAAATTGGGATTCCGGCGTTGCGGGACATTCCAGATTGGGGGCAACGCGCCGGGAAAGCGGGGTTCGGATTCCTTTGGTTTTTTCCCACCGGGGAACTGGGGTGCGGTCTTGGGTTTGGCACGTTTTAGTTTCACCCCGGCCAGTAGTATCTTTTTTGCTTCCGCCGTTTTCTTATCGACCAGATCGATGTAGACAATCGGCCCGAGCAAACCTTCCGGCTTGCACTCCCTGACTTTGACCGGGAGGAGAATTCCTTTCTCGCCGGTGGGGTCTTGCGCGAACGCCGCCTGCCATTCGGGTTTCGTGAATCTTGAGGCTAGATAATCAGGGGAGAGGACGGCGATTGTTCGGTCGGCGATAGTGGCGCCTTTTTGCATGCCGCACACGAAATTGGTGCCGGGTCGGAAATCCCAGGCCATTAAATGCGTGGAATACCCGGCATCCTCCAAGTGCCAGGCA
>SDBS01005500.1_pt1 | contig 12335 bp, 10 predicted proteins | sample 2277091 | NCBI WGS metagenome assembly SDBS01 (sample SAMN10404972, study PRJNA504765) | marine sediment metagenome | isolation source: marine sediment core GS10_PC15, 163 cmbsf | place: Arctic Ocean: Southern Knipovich Ridge | collected 2010 | reverse complement strand
TATTTACCTCGATGGCTCTGCAGTCTCTCCTCTACCACGCACCACAAGCCCTTACCTGCGTAGGGGGGAATCCTGCAGAGATTGTCTGAAAGACAGGTTGCTTTTTCAGTATCTCCTGATTTCCATCGGTTTATCAAACCTGGCTCTCGTATAAATGGCCGGCAAAAGGAAACATAATCAGTAAGCCCCTCACTCAGTACTTGCTCAACAACTGAATATGACCTTATACCACCTACAAGCATAAGAGGAACCTGTACTTTCTGCTTATATCGTCTTGCCGCCTCTTTGTAGTACACCTCTTCTTTCTCAGTAGCAAGTTTTCCTTTTCTAACCCACGTATTCTTACCTGAGTATCTAGTTCCTCCACTTATTTCTATCGCATCTATTCCTGCTTTCTCAAGCATCATCGAAAACATTACCATTTCATCAACTGTAAAACCATTTTCAAGATAATCACAGGAGTTTAGTTTGATTAATACAGGGAAATCATTACCCACTGAGGCTCTCGTGGCGCGCATTACCTCCAGAAGTAAACTAGCCCTATTCTCAAGACTCCCCCCATATTCATCAATCCTTTTATTATAGTAAGAAGATAGGAACTGGCTCAGTAACCAACCATGAGCACCATGCAATTGCACGGCATCGAACCCAGCCTCTCTGGCACGAACAGCCGCATGCTTAAAATATTCACAGACCTGATGAATCATACCATCAGTCATTTCCTGGGCAAGCTCACGCCTATTATTCTGCATTGTGCTAGGGCCCTGAGGAGCACAACCAGTTAATTCTGGATCGGATTCAATACCCGCATGAGAAATTTGAAGAGCAATTTTACCTCCCACACTGTGTACTTCGCCGGTCATCTCTTTCAGTCCTGGAACACATTCATCTCTGTCGATGCCAAGTTGCCATGGGGCTGATTGTCCATCCTTACTAACGTATGCAAGGCCGGTAATGATCAAACCAACACTTCCACGAGCAAACTCAGTCATGTACTCATTAAGTTTATGACTTGTTGTACCATCTTCATGCGCCATTCCTTCCCAAGTTGCAGACCGAACGGACCGATTCGACAGTGTCATCCCGTTGATTGTCGTTGTATCAAAAAGCGTCGTACTGTTACCTCCCGTTCTTATAATAAATCTCTTCTTTATTCTGCTATATACAATCCAACTATATCGAAAAGTGTCTCAATTTGCAGGCCCCAAATACTCCAGTTGCCCTGAACTAGCTCACAAACCAATTTATGAACGATAAGAACTATCATTCTGAAGTTTAGATTGTATAAAATTTAAGCATAGAATATCAAATCTTTGCGCTGGTGACTTTTAACCGGGGTATTCATATTATGGCTCTAGGGTGGGAACAATATGTTTCCGAATTAATTGGATGTTCGTGATTAATTTAGCTTGACTATTAAAGATTAATTAAAGGGAGGAATAATTAATGGAGATGACACAAAAAGAAAAATTGATGGCAGCGGCCAGAGGGGAGCATCTGAATAAACTTCCCTTTGGTGCTCGGATAGACTTGTGGTACAACTATAATTCTGGTCATAAATCATTACCAGAAAAGTATAGTGGATGGGATCAAACAGCTATTATTCGTGATCAGGGAGCTGCGGCACAACAAAGATATTTGTCTGTTGTTAGAGAGCAATATAATGGTATGGAAGTGATTGAAAAAAAGAGCCGCCATATATTAAAACGGAGTACAGAACCCCTATAGGTTCAGTATATAAGACAATGCTTTATACTACCCTGGAAGGTCCGTGGATTGGCTATGAAGTTGAGAAACTATTCAAGAGCGAAAAGGATTACGCGGTGATAGAATATGTATTGCAGCAGACGACGCCGGTTCTTGAACCTGGATTCAACGATATGCAAAAGAAAATGGGCGATGATGGAATAGTGGTGAGCGGAGTATGCTTTTGGTCTCCAACCCAGCGTATTATGAGAGAAATAATGGGATTTGAGACCTTTTTTTATGAACTGGCAGACCATCCTGCAAAAGTAGAGAGTTTAATTAGGAACATGGAGAATCTTGCTAGAAAGAAATATGATGTTGGAATAAAGGCAGATTTGGAAATATATAATATAGGCAGTAACTGGAGTGATGACGTTCATACTCCTGTATTCAAGAAATATTTCATACCATGGTTCCAGGAAATAACAGGGTTTTTACATTCACATGGTAAATTAGCTATGGCACATGTGGATGGAGAAAATAAGAGACTGCTACAGTTTTTTAATGAGACTGGTATAGATGTGTGGGAGGCGTGGACTCCCTCGCCTATGACGTCAATCAGTACCTCTGAATTAAGGAAGGCACTGGGCAACAAGGGAGTAATCTGGGGTGGAGTGCCCTCTACTTTATTTGAACCGACCTGTAGTGATAAGGAATTTGACCAGTATGTAATCAATTTAATCAATGAAACAGCACCAGGCTATAATTTTATTGTTGGTATGGGTGATAACCTGCCTTTTGATGGAAGTATTGAATGTGTGGGAAGGATTGTTGAGCTAATAGATAAATATGGTAGTCTCCCGATTTCAGTTTAGATACCAGTAGAATCTATTGTATAGAGTAAGTGCTAAACAAAAGCTTGGTAAACTAGACTTTAGAAAAATGGTGTGGCAGTTGTGACCTGCTCACTCAAACTAATCCAACAAGTATGTTAGATTGTAGCAAGTCCAGCTACTTCGGAACTAACTTAATAAGTGATACTACTGTTAGGGGCAGGTCATGTTTAGATTCGACATTCTCATCTTCGTTCGATAGATTATTCCGATGGGAAGTACTTGCTGCCACAGCCGGTGTCTTCAATAGCACCATATGCTTCCACTATACAGGCTGCAGGTTCTGTATCTGTGAATTCCTCAGTTTCAACAACGCTCCATGTCAGTATTGCAATCATTAGTACCATGATAATTATAAACTTTATATTTTGCTTCATGTTAGCTGTGACTGCTTTTTTCTCAGGATTTCATACTAGCTGTTTCTGTTTAGTGATTTCTTGCAAACCATTACTTGCGCCATTCAAACTACATATTCTGGACGGGGAGTTAACTCATCACATATATACTGTGAGTCAATTCTCTCCTACTATTTCCTTTATTATCATACTGGGGATTTTAGCTTGTTCCTCAACAATGAGAGCTTCTCAAGATGTGATTTCTCCTCAATGATTATTCTATTTACCGTCTCTTGCGATTGTTTCGGAATCCTGTCTTTCATTTCGTTGTAAAATAGTATAGAATCCTTTTCAGCTCATATAGCTAATTCCAGAGCCTCAAAAAGGTATTCCGCTTGGGTAGCCTTTTTGCTAGTGACTTTATCCGCAGTAAAAACAGCACTATTCATCAATGCATGCAGATATGGAGAATATTCCTGAGGACTGGTCCATGAGACCTCAGACGAACCAACTTGAGTGAGCATACCCTGGAATATCTTAATATGTTCTCGTTCCGTATCAGCCTGATACTTATACAGCTCACGGGTTTCAGCAGTCTTATTTGACTTGCCTATGGTGTCATAGAAGTCAACCCCCCTCTTCTCTATGCTTATGGCTTTGTTGATAAGTTCACTACCAGTAAAAGAAATAGACATCTCTATAGATCCTCCTTATATCCATAGATTTGGAACGGGACCATATCGTAGTCATCATTCATGAATTTTCTATTAGCTGGTATACCCTTGCAGCAGTGTCGTGGAATAGGAATCTTCGGTCCCCTGGCGAGAAACCTTTGGTAATACGCTTAAATGCATTCCAGATAACGGTATACGGATAGGACATCTTGTCCACTGGGAAGTTACTCTCAAACATACAACGGGCTGCCCCAAATTGCTCGATACACCAGAGATAATAGGGAGCCATAGCCTCAGCCAGTTCAGATGAACTTGGCGGGGTGGATCGTTTATGCCAGTCAAAACCACACATTTCCATACCAAGCCCACCCAGTTTCACGACTACATTAGGACAGCTTGCTAACTCAGTAATACTGTACTTCCATTTCTGGAACACATCTTCACGCTTCCCGGCATAAGAGCTAATACCAAGGGGAGTTCCGATGTGGTCTAAAATAATAGGAATCTTTGGGAAAGCTCTCGCTAGATCTACTAGCTCCATAAGTTGTGTATGGTATAGCCAGGAATCAAAACTCAGGTTGTACTTCTGTAAGCAGGCAAAGCCTTCTCGAAACTTTGAATCTAATAATATCCTTCTCGCCCGATTTCTGATTGTTACGATATCGCTGTTTTCGTGCCAGGGTGAAGTGTATCGAATCCCGCGGAAACGGTTCCTACTGGCCGCTATATGTGCTTCTAGTACTGGCGCCACTGCGGTACCCAAAGTGAGATCAGCAAAACCCACAATCCCAGCGACGACGTTGGTTGGTCCATATTGCCCACTCGCGCTCTGATCGGCTATACCCTGTACGAACTCCGTCTCACCTATGGGTTGCATCTCCAGGGGACCTTTTTTTCGATACATTGCCCTGCACTCCACGAACACCGTATTGATAATGTTGTGGCCTCCACTCATGTCTGCAAGCAGTTCCTTAAGAAAGTAGTGTCCACGGGGAAGACCCCATAAGTGGTGGTGTGGGTCGCAAATGGGCATATCAGGCTCTATTGGGTCCTCTTGCGTCAACTTTAGCCATGATTCTTGCTCCGTTGTCATTTAATTCTCCTCACTATTATTTTGTGTTATACATGAATTATACAGGAGAGTTATTTTGGTATTCACTCAATGAGTGGTACGATAAATTCCATAGTAACTTAGGAAAGTTAGCTAACGCTTTCTGCCCCGGAGAGCGGAAATGACAAAAGCTATGGCGGGGAAGATCAGTACCACCAGCATGGTATCCTGCAGGCCACTCACCGTGGATAAGCTAAGTACCGTTTCTTCTGACAATCCCTGGGGAGCCAGTTCTGTGGCATGGGAAAGACGGCTGGAGGCGAACAGAGCACCAGCGATAGCAAGCCCAATTGACATACCCAGATGACGAAGCAACCCAATCATGGCAGCAGCAGTGCCCAGCTTGTCATGTGAGGCAGCGCCCATGATAGCACTTGTATTAGGGGAGGTGAAAAGCCCTATCCCCACGCCAAATATCACCAGAACCAGCACTATATCGGTCACAGGAGTATCAACTTCCATTCCCCTGATCAACAGCATTCCCACAGTAACCAGGATTAAACCTGCAGCACATAGAAAGAGACTTCCCCATCTGTCTGAGAGCCTGCCACTCAGAGGCGAGACCGCCAGACGGACGGCAGGACCGGTAACCAGCAATAATCCCGCCTCCGAGGCAGGAAGAGAAAGCCCCTGAATTAAATAGAACGGCATCATGAACTCAACGGCAGTAGTAGACATATAAAGAAACACCTGGCTGCCACTGGCGGCACTGAACAGGCGATTTGAGAAAAGCTTCAAATCCAGGACTGGCTGCATAACCCTTTTTTCCACCAGGATAAAGCAGCCCAGCAACGACAGTCCGATGATTCCCGTTACAAGCACCCAGGGAGATGTCCAGCCAAGGCTCTGCCCACGGTTCAGTGCAAGAAGAAGAGAGGGAATCGCAAGTAATAGGATTCCTGCTCCAGCCAGATCAAATCGCTCTTTATGCTCAGGAAGGGTCTCCTCTTTTAACAGGAGAAAAGCCATCACCATGCCGAGAATTGAGAGGGGCAACCTCATGTAAAAGATGGAGCGCCAACCAAGTGTATCAAGTAAAACTCCGCCAAACGCCGGGCCGCTGAGCAATCCCATGGAAACCACCGCCCCGATTATCCCAAGGGCTTTCCCTCGTTCCTTAGCAGGAAATGCTGCTGTTATAATGGCATTTGTCGTAGCTATTGTCATGGTAGCCCCGATGGAAAACACAAAGCGAGCTAACAACAACTGGACAAAGTTCTGCGCCAGTGAACAAAGAACCAGTCCCAAACTGAAAACCACCAGCCCTAGTGAGAATATCTTCTTCCTACCAAAAGTATCAGCCACCTTTCCCATGGTAAGCATCATCGCTGTTCCCACCAGCAGGTAAATAAGGTGCACCCAGAGTATGCTATCAGGTCCTACCCCAAATACTTCACCTAAATGAGGTAGAACGATCTGCATCATTCCCACGTCCATGGTACTCATCAAGACCCCCATCGCTCCAACCAGCATAGCCTTCCATTTATAGGATATGACTATCTCTTTCTTTCTCATTCAGTTAGCCTGTTCATTTAATATTTAGACTGTCTTAAGAGCGCAGATGCGATATGATAAGAGCAGGGAAAAGGAATTGCATTATAGTATCAGTTTAATCCTTCTTGTAGAATTACTTTTTGGAGAAAGCTTGCCTGATATTGTGACCACTGTCTGAAATATCAACCATTTTGGGTTTGGCTAGCGAATAAAAGTCTTGCCATCTCATTTCTATTGAATGAGTATGCACTCCGGGATTGAAGGAAATGGTATCATTGGCGGATAAGAAATTGTCAGCATAAGTAGGCAGCCTAATTATCGTGCCGAAGGGATAACAAGCTCCGATTTCACAACCCATTGTATCTTTTACCTCTTCTGGAAAAGCAAAACGAAGTTCCTTAATCTTAAGTAAAATTTTTAATTTCTTGGAATCAAGTTTACGATCACCCGGTAAAAGAGCCAAAATATATCCATTCTCACACTTTAAGAGCAGGGCTTTTACTCCTTGGCTTGCTGATATACCTCTGATTTTAGCTGCTTGAGCACTGGTATAAACTGGTTCGTGTTCAATATCCTTATATGAAATGTCATACGTTTTTAACAGCGTTACAATCTCTTGATATGGATTACACATAGTACTTATTATATTTAAAAAAGAGATCTCTGGCCAACATATAGGTGGGAGAATTGGCTTCGTTTAGCAAATCAGGCTGAGAGATTCGACCTGCCCCAGTGACCAAAATATGCTAATAATGACCTCTGGTAGGGCCCTGATAATTAAAGAATCGGATCACAATAACGTGACCGTTATTAAAAATATTACAATACCTTGGTAAATGCATGTATTTGAAATTAAAACACCGTGTAATGAATTTATAAAATGTATTTTGTTTATATACCGACACGCTAGGGATCAAATAGGGTGAACTGTTGTTAAATATATTTAGATAGAATCCCAAATATGCAATGTTGAACGCAAAAAACTGTAACTCTAATGTAGAGCATGGTAATTTTAGTGGATGTTATCATTAGAAACAAAAGATCACTCCGAAGCCTGACGGTTACGTAAGCAGATCAGGTTAATAGAAAGGTACTATTAGAATTTGACTTCACCCGGTGTTTCAACAAGAAGTCCCAGGAACTTGCGTTGTGCTTCTTCGCCTACAAGTACATTTTCACAAATTTGCAGCAGTTCTGATTTCCTCACTTGAAGTTTATTCACTTCAGCAAGTTTCTCATTTATATATTCTTCAGTACCCTGAACTTTATTTACGTCTTTTTCTGTTTCTTCCTGCCACTCCTCATAGTTATCATCTGAATCGTCATCACTGAAATCAGCCAGAACAGGCAAGTCATAATTTTCTAATAGATTTTCTTCCAAGACGCTTTCTTCCCGACTTATAATCTCCTCACCGACCTCGGTAGGGCTATTAAATATATCAATCTCAAGCTCCATGGTGAGAGCAGACCCAAAATGCAAATTAAACTCCTGGGCGATACCCCTGAGCTCAGCGGTAACGTGGTAATCTGATAACTCAAAAAGTGTATCCAGCCTATTTATGATTTCTCTCATGAGAGAGATGTCTTCTGCATACTCGGAAATTTTGCCCTGTTCTACTTTTGTGAAAAGGTCTTCGGCAGTAATGATAGTCTCCGGCTCATGGTCAACTTTATTAAAATCAAGCAATGTCTGGAAAGATTCGGGGAAAAGAATGAATCTAAGATATCCTATCAGTGCTTTAGGCTCAGGAAACCACTCCCACATACTGGCTTCAAATGCCATTGGTAATGGTGCAGTCACCCTGCTCCATAAGAACACTGTGTCATCAGTTATGGGTTCAACTCTGAATGGCTCACCTGTTTGGCTATTTTGCTTACTATAATCTTTCCAGTATTCAAATGATTGCCAGTTCTGAGTATTTATAGCGACCCCCTCTTAATCTCCTTGACGCTATTTAAGACCCTTACCCAACAGCCTAATCCTGTAAAAGCTTCTTGTCAACACACAACTTGGAGACGAAATATGCCACAAGGAATATGGTTGGAGATTTGGAGCGACTCATAAAATATGGTGTTTATCATGCTGTTAGCAAGAAACATCTCTAAGGCTATATGAAGGAGAATAACCTTAGGTATAACCACTAGAAGTAGGTCACTTCTAGAGAAATCGATAACGATAGGTTACGTTGCTATAAATTATACTGTATGCTTGTCTAACTTTGTATCAAGGTAAAGTATTGTAGGCCAATGGAGGATCATTTTCATGGTAAGACAATATGAACCACGGAGAATATCTCCCGAACAAGTCGTTTTTTCGAGTAAACGGCTAAAACGTGTCAGCGAACTCGTACAGGGTCTGGTGGATAATGGCGACCTTCCAGGTGCGATAACCATAGTGGTGCGACGTGGTAAACTCCTTCACTACGAAGCTCAGGGGTACATGGACATCGAATCAAAAAAACCAATGGAAGAAAATAACCTCTTCCGTATGTATTCGATGACTAAGCCTGTTACTGCTACCGCTATACTGATGCTTTATGAAGAGGGAAAGCTGATGCTTGATGAGCCAGTAGCCAAATTCATCCCTACCTTCGCCAACCAGACCGTTATCGTACATCAACCGCCGGAGGACAAGGCTCTATACTCGCCAAGAGGGCCAGTTTACACAGAACATGTAAAGAGGGATGTCACCATACGTGACCTGCTCACCCACACTGCCGGACTAGCTTCGCTCAGACAGACACCTGCTTTCTTTATCAAAGAGCTTATCGATGCCATCAAAGGTTCGGACCATTTCCCAAATGATGATGGATCGCTGAGTGTAGAACAAACAGTCAGAGAGAGCATTGATAAACTAGCCAGGATTCCACTCAGTTTCCATCAAGGAACCGACTGGAACTACGGTTTTGAATTTGCTGTTCTCGGATTGATAGTGGAAACCGTCACAGGAAAAAGTCTCGAAGAATTCTTTCAGGAACGGATATTTAAACCGCTCGGTATGGTGGACAGCTCTTTTAACCTTTCTGAAGTAAAAATAGAGCGGTTGGTAACCGAACATGCATGGGATAACTCCTGGAACTTAAAGATAAAGGAACGCCCATACGACAGCATCAAACTTGGCTCAGCCAAGGACATATTCTTTGGAACAGGTTCGTACGGAGGCCTTCTGTCAACGGTGCCTGACTACTTGCGCTTTTGCCGTATGCTGTTAAATCGTGGTGGACTTGATGGTGTCCGCCTGCTCAGCCCAAAATCGGTAGACCTGATGACATCAGACCATACTCATGGCCTGTATGTTTACGTCCGTGGATACGGATGGGCATATGGTCTCGGCGTCGGTGTGAGAACCGACTTGACCAAGTCGAACTGCATCGGCTCGGTTGGTACCTATGGCTGGGGCGGCGCCGCCTGTACCCACTTCTTTATTGACCCGGCCAAAGAGTTGATAGGCCTCGCTTTCTCCCAGGTTTTTGGCTATAGCTACAAGCCTGGATTTCGCTTTAACCAGGAGTTCGAGAAAGCGGTTTATCAGGCGCTATAAGACATGTCATAGTCCTATTTTTCGTAATTAGACCAATTGATAAAACGGAAAGTATCGTATTGTGTTGTCGCGCTAAATGGTACAACACTCTGTTCAGATTGCCATGTTTATCCTTTCTCTTCAATCTAACATTATGGTGGGCTATATTTTTAGAGTAAGTCACCAGCAAAGTAGACAGGCAATATAATTCAGAAATGATAAATGATCGCAGCTATTAGATTGAAATATTTAACATGCATGTTGATATGTTTCGTAGCTAATATTACAAATATATATAATTAGTCGGCTCACAAATCCGTTGTAGTCATTTCTAACAAATATAAGAAGGCTCGTCCAATTAATTATAAACAGAGTTTCGGGTGGAGATATCAAGAAATTGTATCGACTAACTTCAATAGATTTAAGTCGAATTAAAAATGGCGTCTTTACTGCGTCAATATGTCCACATTCAAGCTGAACCACAGTAAAATTGTGAGAGCTTTCCAAGATCTGATTATGGGTGCTTATCGTGGAAGCAAGCACTCCATCACTGAGTTACCCCGTGAAAAACAAAGCTGTTTTAAGCTGAAAACCAGTTGTGTAAAAAGGAATATCTGCTTTGTAACCACAAACTAATATAGCAGGCTACTGAGTTCATTTTAATTGAAAATCATCCGGTTTACATGAAAACATTTATGAAAATAGAATTTATGATGTTTACTGAAACATTGCCCACTTGTGCTGATTGACTTATACTAGTGTAAATTAATCAGGAGGTGGATAAATGTCTCAAAATCCCCTGGAAGTCTTCGGTAGGATGGACCCGCAGTTTTTAAATCATGTGAATAATGGTCATGAATTCGCACTTTCAGATGGAGCGCTACCCAAAAAGATAAAGTTACTCATGGCAATGGCTTTGGATGCGGCGGCAGGAACTGTTGATGGAGTTAGGTCTCTGTCTCAGGCAGCGATAAAAGCTGGTGCAACTGAAGCGGAGATATGTGAAACTTTAAGAGTTGCTCAATTTATCAGCGGGGCAGGCTCTACATTCACAGCTGGAAGGGCACTATCAGAACTGTTCTAAAGTTATAACTTTAAGACACCAGTCTGGATTGAAATATTCGTGAAATCGCGTATTTATACCAGATATACAGGTTTTCTAAAAGGTCTAATTCTAGGAGCTATATTGTCTGAAATGCTCCCCAAAAAAACTGGTTCAGAAATGGGACACAGATATAACCGTCTTTGATGGAGGGCTGCTATATAGAAAGGCGTACTTCGTTAATTCTAAGTAGATTCTACCAAGTACAAGCTATATTAAATAGTTACCATTCTGACTATTTCATTTATGATTTGTTTTTAGAAAACGGAATCGGACAGAGCCTTCAAGATGAGGTACATAGAAGTTGCTCCTGGATCCTGGTGTCCAATACTTCTTTCTCCCAGATAGCTGGCTCGCCCTCTTCTGGCAACCATGGAGATTGTATCCTCCATGCCTTTCTCGGCAGCGGTCACAGCTTGTTCTAAAGCTTCAGCCATACTATTCCCTTTCAGAATTAGGCTTTCGAAAGTATCCACGCTCGGAATAAGAGCATCTATCATTGTTTTATCACCTTGCTGGGCTTTACCTCTGTCAATAACTCCCTTCAATCCTGCCTTTAGAACGGCGAGCAGTTCATCTTCATCCAATTCCAGTTTCCCTGGAGCCGCCGCTGCCGCTTTCAGAAAGAAACTACCAAATAATTGCCCGCTTGCTCCGCCCACAGACGAGATAAGGGACATCCCTGCACTTTTTAAAATATATTCTATATCTTTACCTTCGCTGGAAGGCAACTGGGTAATTACTTTCTGGAAACCCCTGTCCATATTAATCCCATGTTCTGCGTCACCAATGGCTGCATCGAGCTCATTTAGAACTTCCTTGTTTTCTTCAAGGCTCTTCCCAGCTTTATACAGCCAGCTTATAACCTGTTCTCTAGTTAACATCTTATATACCCCAGCAAAGAGAAGGAGTATAAACAGGCGCGTCCCATAGTTGAATCATTTCATCGTCCATTCGAAGTAGAGTGATAGAACAGCCCTGCATTTCCAAAGAGGTAATGTATGAGCCCACAAAGTTTCGAACAATTTTCAATTTTTTCTTCTGGCATATCTCTGCCAGCTTTCGGTAGATGATATATAATTCGGAAATTGGAGTACCACCCATACCATTAACAAAAGCAAGCACCCTGTCACCTGGAACGAATTGAGTACTCGTAAGTTCAACATCGACCCACTCATTATTTGCCTCATCCCATTCTCGAAGAAAGCGCGTGTAAGGTTTATCTTCGATTAGAGAGAGTGCCAGCATTTCTGTTACCTCATCAGCACTAGCAATCGGTTTACGATAACGTCCTGCCTCACCATGAATGCCAATGCCAACCTCCATGTCCTCTTTCCCTAGCTCAAAAGTGGGTTTGCCCCTTGCAGGAACGGTGCAAGAGGTTAAGGCCATTCCCATGCTCCTCCCTGCTGTGTTGACTCTGCGGCATACATCTGTAACATGCTTTAAATCATAGCCGCTTTCAGCGGCAGCGCCGCAAATTTTTTCAGCAAGTACAGTAACACCCACTCCACGTCGAC
>SDBS01005499.1_pt1 | contig 12340 bp, 10 predicted proteins | sample 2277091 | NCBI WGS metagenome assembly SDBS01 (sample SAMN10404972, study PRJNA504765) | marine sediment metagenome | isolation source: marine sediment core GS10_PC15, 163 cmbsf | place: Arctic Ocean: Southern Knipovich Ridge | collected 2010 | reverse complement strand
GTCGGCGACGTTGATCAAATAGCCAGCAGTAGGGCCAGAAAAGAGGACTTCGGGCTGATTTTCTCTGATGTAGTCTCCAGCGGCGTTGTACATGGCAAGGCCGGTGGGAAACATCACATAAACAGTGACGAGAAGGGCAATTCCATTGAGCACTTGGTTGGGAGGAGATTGCTGGACGCCAAGGGCATTGCGCAAGAGAGAGAGGACGATCACCACTTTGACATAAGAGGTGAGAAGCATCACTGCAAAGGGCAAAACGGCAATGCCAGCGAGAACTGCAAGCTGGGTGAGTAGTTTGGGCGTGGCTTGCTCTCCACCTGCCTGGTTTTGCAGCAGTTGAAGGGCGTCGGCTGCGGTGTCTTGAGCCATCAAGGTAACGGTCGTGCCAATGAGCGCTAAAACAAGGGCGATGAGGAAGGCTTTTTTCATTAAAGGTATATTACGTGCTTTGCTTGTATTTTTCAAAGGCCCGTTCTAGGGCTTTCCACTGATTTTCGATTGTGGCATTGATCATGCCCCCTTCGGTTTGGATAATACATCCTCCGGGAGCAACGTCGGCTTTTTCTTGAATTGCTAAAACTTCTGTTTGTTGCAGGATTTCTTTCAATTTGGGTCTTTGAGCATCCAAATGCTTTTTATCCTCTTTATTGACATAGATGATGACTTGGTGACTTTCGGAAATGGGGGCTAAGGCCTGCATGACGATATCGACGATCGTCTCGGGGAAGGTGTCGAGCTCTTTGCCTACGATCCGCTTTGCTGCCTTTAGGGCAATCGGCAATACCATCTGCTGCATGTTGTGGCGAATGGCCTTGAGCTTTTGATCCGATTCAAAAATTTGCTCGTTGAATTTCTCAAGACCCTCTTCAAAGCCCTTTTCTTTTGCCTCTTTGCGCAAATCTTCGCATTCTTTTTCAGTATTTTCTAAGAGTTTTTCCGCATCTTCTTTGGCTTTTTCTAAAATTCCAATTGCCTCGAGAAGCTGGCTATAATCTTTTGCTGGGATGACCTTTTCATCGGAGGAAGGGTGAACATCGCCTTGATATAAGAGAGAAAACCATTTCACGGGGCTTCTCCTTTTTTGAGGAATTCTAGGATTTTTTTCACCTGGCCAGTCAAGATATCTTCTGCACGTGCGTGGGCCGGTTTTTCTTTGTATTTGAGAAGGATGTTTCCTTGATGCATTTCCAGACGGTGGGTGACATACCAAAGTAAGCTCTCGCTGGCTCTGTAGAGAACATGGGCAAGGCGGTGAAGTCCTCGTTCGTCAAGCAATTTGAGGAGGTTCTCTTTGGAGCCATCCCATTTCTGCAGGAAGAGTCTCTTGAAAACAAGAGGCTCTTGGTGAAGCATCAACGTGCCCAAGAACCCGCCCTCGTGTTTGGGCAGGGCATTGAAAATCGTTTTCAGCTCTTTGGTCGAGATGATTTGACGCATTTCAAAGGACAAATCGTGTAGACCCAAAAAGCGGATGAGTTTTCTCAAAACCGTAGGGGACAACTGCAGGAGTCGATTCATCGGGTGATCTGGCAAAAATGCGATGGGAACGAGGTCTTGATTTTGGGTCACCTGCGCATAGAGGACCTTGCGCAATGCGCTCTTTGAGGTCTTTGTCAAGTGAGGGAAGTGGTTTTCAAATCCCAATATTTTTTGAAGACCTTGGCTTTGTTCTTTTGCAAGCGTAGACAAAAAGAGGCGGATTTCGCTCTCGGCAAGGGTGCGTAAATAGGGAGCGAGCCAAGAAAAGTGGATATGATCCAAGAGATCCCATTTCAGCAGTTCGGGCTCCAGTGTCACAAGAGGAGGAACTTGCTGTAGCTTGGCTTGATCTTCAGACGATAGCAGCTGACTAAGCCCACTTTGCATTGGGGGCTGGCAGCGATCGATAAATCCTTTGCAAACGATTAAAGCGGACGTTTTCATGATTCAGGCGGCGGCTCTTCTTCCTCTTTTTCAGGGACTTGATTGCGGAAAGGGATTGGGCTGAGGAGTTTTTTAAATCCCCGTTTGCGCAAGACAGGATAAAACTTCCAGAACATCCAACCCAAGAGGACGGCGAAGAAGATCATTCCAAAGATCAGCATGAAAAATAGGAAGCGGAAACGCCCCGCAGACGCTTTGCTCATTACAATCGACCAAATGCTGACGTATTCTTTTGCTTTTGGCGTGATGTCTTCGGGCATCCCTTTAAGGATAATATCGGTAAATCGCGAGCGGTCTGAAATCACTGTCACATCATTGATGTCGAGTCCGGAAATACTTCCGGAAACCAGACGTTTGATTTTGGTTACCAAGTGGCTATTGGGGTCATCGAGAATCCCTTGGTGCTTCACAAAAACAGCGGCGGTGATGTGTTTACGCTCGGTTTCTGTTCCCGGCATGGCAATCGTCTCTTGCGGAGGGATCGACAGCTCTACATCGGCATCGATCACCCCATCGATTTTGCGGATTGTGCCGGCGATTTGCGCGGCGAGACCTGCCTGAAAACGGATGTTTTCCTCACGCTCAGAAGAAATGAGCCCCGTCTTGGCAAAGATCTCAAGTAAATTTTGGGACTTTTTGCGGGGGAGGCCATTCCGATTGAGGATGGCAAGAGCTTCGAGTTCCTGCTTGGGATCGACACTGATGCTCCACTTTACCTGATCAGTGCCTGCAGCGACGGGACCACCTGTGGTAGCAGATTGCACTTTGACAGCAGCAACACCTTTGCTTGCTAAAAAGACCACAATTTCGTTGGCTTCTCTCTCCGGGATATCATTAACGATGACCATTTGTTTTTCACAAGCGCTCAAAAAAAGGAGGGAGAGAAAAATTAGAAACTTCAATCGCATTCTTGTACCTAATGTATTCGAGAGGCCACAATACGGCATGCTCTACCTCAAGAATGCAAGAGAGAAGAATTAATGGCAATTCATGAAATTTTTTGAACGTCCCGCTTTAAAACGTCTAAATAGATAATCGTGCATCCCACAAACCGCGGCATTGGTCCGCACGATCCTCTCGCGGTTGCGCGTCGTATCACGTCCTGTCACCCGCTGCATAATCAGTTGCAAAGTGCGCACGCTCTTTTGTGCATAAAAGAAAAATAATTTACCACCGAGTAAACGGGCCAAATAATACACCCGCTTTGACCCTTTAAAATTGCGTTCAATCCAAAGGAGGTGATTGCGCCAGTAGAAATAAGCTCCATGCGCTTTTCCTGTAAAAGAGGCCGAGACTTTGTGCCAAATTTTTGCCTTGGGGCAACTCATCACTTCAAAGCCGGCCCGTCTTGCTCGAAAACACAAATCCGCTTCTTCCCAAAACAGAAAAAAGCGGGGATCAAAAAGCCCCACTTTTTCAAAGACTTCTCGTCTCACCATCAATGCCGCCCCACAAACATAGTCCAATCTCTGCGATTCTTCCCAGTCGCCCTTATCAAGTTCCCGGTAACCGACATAATCAAAGGCGAGCGTTTTTTTGTTCCACATTCCGCCGAAGTGGTCGAACCTGTTTGGCTCAGCCATCAAATAGATTTTTGCTCCCAAAATGCCTGCTTTCGGGTGCGCCTCAAACCCTTCCAAAAATGCCTGCACAATATTGGGATCGACGACAGTGTCGTTGTTGAGAATCAGAAAGAAATCGAACCCTTGCTTTAGCCCATATTCAATGCCCACATTATTGCCCCCGGCAAAACCGAGGTTTTGCCCCGTCTCAATCAGCGTGCATTTTCCCCTAAGTGCTTCCTGGGATCCATCGGTAGACCCATTGTCGACAACGACAATTTCGACACCCTCAAGATGCTGAAGAGACTCTAAACACTTTTCCGTGTCTGCAAGTCCGTTCCAATTAAGAACAATCAACCCAACCTTAATCATTTTCTAAAAAATCCGTTGCTAATTTGAAGTGGTCTCCACCGAGCTTGCCTGCATCATACAGGATCTGAATGGCCTCAGAAATGCTGAGGAGACAATGCAGAACATAGCCGCGTGTCTTGATTTTTTCCCGTCCGCCGAGCTCCAGATCAAAAAATCCGAGCACATCGCGCACTTTGATCCCTTCTTCTTCGAGATCATCGATGACCTCGAGAGTGGGTTGTCCAGAGAGGATAACATCCTGAATGACCAAGCAGCTCTGTCCCGATTTGAAGGACCCCTCGATTTTAGTTTCCATTTCAGCGGCATTGGGCCGCTTCAACACAAGGGGGCGATCGTGCTCCCAAGCGAGATAATTTGCCAAGCACGCCGCGGTTGTGGGGACGCCAAAGAGCAAATCAAAGTTTAAGTTCTGTGCCTTTTCCCAAAGGCAATTGCAGAGTGCTTTGGCGATCTCGGGATGAGAAACGATCCCTGAGAAATCGACTTGAAAAGGGGAGATGAAATCTTTTTTGATCTCAAAATTCCCAAATTTAATCACGCCAATCGACTGCAGTTTTAAAATCAAGTTGTGCATTCTTTATTCCTCTTCACTTTGAATTTCAAAGCTTACGTTTTTTACAGGAGTTGTTGGTGCTGAAGAACCACTGAAATAACCCGATGGTGTCTGCGATAGGGTTTGAATGAGCGTATTCACCGAAGACACAAGATCGAAGAAGGGATGTGTCGCTTCGGGAAGTTGTATAGTTTTTATGGCGTCTTTAGATGGAGAGACGACACTAAAGCCCTGATAGGCTTGATCCAGAGAATTTTTAATTTTTTCTATCCATTTAGCATGGTCTTTCCTTTCGACTTGTTCTTTTCTCAATATTTCGTCTTTTTGATTAACCGTTCTTTGCAGAGCTTCAATTTGGGACTCTTTTTGCTCGAATTTTTTCCCCCCTTCAACAACTTGATTTTTGTATTGCTCCCACTTTCCTTTCGCTTCCTCAAGTTCGCTAGAAAGCCTGCCTTTTTCAGAGTTTGCAGATTTAAGCTGAGCAGAGAGCTGTTCAATTTCATTTGCATGGTCTTTTTCCCGAGCCTCTAATGCAGCTTCAAGACGAGCTTTCTCAATTTTTGCATCTGCAAGTTCTTGAGGAACTCCTTCATGCTTTTGATTTGCTTGCGTAAGTTCCTTTTCTAGTCGTTCCACATTAGTCTGTGCTGCCTTGAGTAGTCCTTGGAGCTCTCCCTTTTCGCTCGCATGTTGTTCCTTTGCAGCTGCAAGCTCTTTTTGTGACGCTTCTATTTGCTTAGTATTCTTGCCAATTACTCCTTGGAAAGAGAGTATCATTGTCTTTTGCTCAAGAGATTTTTTCTTATCTTTTTCAGCTTGTTTTTTCTGCTTCGCCACTGCAGCTTCTAGTTCCTCTATTTTAGCGTGTTTTTCTTGGAGTTCAATTTCTCTATCAGTGATAAGAGGCAATAAAGATGGTTGAGCTGCATCACTAATAGCAGTTATGAAAGAAGTCAATATATGCCATTGATTATCCAGGCTAGAACTTTCAAATTTTTCTGGAGCCTTTCGTGAAACGACATCACGGGGTTTGATGTTGAAACGATTAAGTAAGGGTACAAGTGATTGTTGGATTTCAGTGAATGACGCTCCCATTTGCTTGACGAGTCGAAGAGCTTCATGCATTCGCAATGCATTATCAAGATCGTCCCATAATTGCTGACACTCTACAACGGTTATTTCTGGAAGAATGCGCGGGCCGAGTTTTTCGGGATCAATTGGAGTTTTTTCGAATTCTTTTTCCAAAGGACTGTTAGCTTCTTGAACGTGAGTAAGAGCGGCTTTTAAAGTTGCGTTTAGGCTTGCATGGGGGTCTACAGCAGGGACAGGCTTAGGAGTCTTTATCAGTGGAGCGATTGCGCTTTGAATCCGTTCCCAAAGAGAATAGTCTTTCTTGGCCGATAGGTTTTCTTTTTTTTCAAGAGCTTCTGCAATCTCAGTGAGAGATGAAATGAATGCGCTTTTCTGAGCGCTGAAATTTGCTTGCTGATCGCGGAAATCTGCAAGAGAAATCAAACCTTCTGTGGTCTCCATCTCAGTTGAACTGATGGAATGCACTCTAGTCCGGAAAAGGCCATACCAATTGTGAGCCGCGTTACCTCCAAAAACTATAGCGATACCAAGCGGCCAAGCGGCCTTTTTCCAATCATTGGTCACACCGACATAAATTGCAGTAGCAGAGGCTAAGAGTACTCCTCCAGTATTGATTACACCGCCTATTGTCCAGCCTTTTCTATAGCTTGCTTGAACTTCAATAAATGTTTGAGAAGAGTGGTTCAGTAGGGGCAGTGCTTCTGATGTAGACATTCGAAAACTCCTATTTATTTTTTAGTCAAAATTTGTTAAACTTTTCCCGTTTTTAACCAAACCGAGGAATGACAATATGGTAACCACAGTCCGTTCACAGCCTGTTTTTTCACAGATGAAAGAGTTTGGGGGACCCGAAAAGCCATCGCTTTTAGGACGCGTCAGTATCAACTGGGAAACGGCGATTTTGTTTTGCAACGTTGCTCTCGTAGTAGCTGGCATGGCTCATGCATATTTTATCAAGCTTCCTCTTGTCTCATTTGGCCTTGGCCTATATGCCCTTTTTTATTTGGCAATCCACGGCAGAGTGAAGCAAGAGAAGCATAAAGATTTGAACGTAAAACGCAACGAAAATCTTTCTAAACAAGAAGAAAAAGCAGCGCTCCTAGAGGACATAACCACGTTGAATGCAAAGAAAAGCCAATGTGAAAGAGACTTGAGGCGGGTTACGGGAGACGTGAACAAAGCTAGAGCAGAAAGAAATAGTCTGAAAAACGAAGTCGCAGCTTACAAAAAAGCTAAACGGTAAGCAGAGGAGAGGGCCGCTTCGTAGACGGTGGTAGGGCCAACCTCAAGTAAACAAAAGGGCTCATCGCAGCGTTTTTTCAAGCAGGGAGTGCACGTTTTGCGTGCACTTAGGACGCGTGCGTTCTTCACATGGAAGGGGCCACACAAGTTGGGGTCGGTCGGTCCAAAAATCGCCACCGTAGGGGTGTTTGCGGCAAAGGCCATGTGCATCGGGCCAGTGTCATTGGTAATGAAGACTGCCATCTTTTTAAGCAGTGCGCCGAAGGTCGAGAGACGGAGCTCACCTGCGATCGGAATTGCGCCGGGGATTTTGGAGGCGATTTCAAGGATGAGAAGAGCCTCGGATTGATCTCCGCTGACTAAAATCTGGCAGCCGAGATGCTGGGTGAGGCGTTTACCCACTTCGATGAAGCACTCTGCTGGCCACTGCTTGAAGGTGTCCTTTGCCCCAGGGTGCAAGCCGACGAGGGGGATGTGATCAGGGACCCCATGTCCACCTAGAAAATGCTTGACCGCATCTTCTTCCTGTTTGCGTACGATCATTTCAAGTGAATAATCGGTAACGTGGGCTCCCACTTCTTGTACAATGCTCAAGCGTCTGGCAATTTCATGCTGATAGGTCTTTTTGAGGGATTTGGTGAGAAGGAAGTCTAGGTCTTTATTGATCCCTTCCGTTCCGATTATTTGAGGGGTTTCCAAAAGGGCACAATAGGGAAGGACGATCCGCTGCGAGGTGTGAAAAATGAGAACGGCATCGCATTGTTTTCTTTTTAGAGGGAGAAAGTAACGAACCAATGAAAAAAATGATGAATAGATAAAGATGTCATCGATGTGAGGGTTATGTTCGAGAACTTGAGCGCCGATAGGTGAAGTTAGGATGTTGATCGAACTGTCGGGAAAGGATTGGCGCAGTGCGCGAATCGCAGGCGTTCCCCAAAGAGTATCGCCAAGACCTGTTGTGGAAACAATCAAAAAGCGATTCGGTGTCGAGCAGTGACGAGAGCGGGTCTCTTTGGGGTTGAAAAACCAAAGTAACCCTTTAATAAACCAATTTTTCCAGCTCATTTGCGCGTATTATGTCTTTGGACTGAAATTCAGGCAATAGACAAAATGATTTTTCCAAAAGCAGTGCCTTTTGCTAGAAGGGAGTGAGCCTCTTCGGCTTGCGTCCATGGAAGGACTTGATGGAGGACGGGTTTGATCCGGCCCGATTCGAAGCGGGAGAGGGCAAGATGGCTAAATTCTTTCACGAGGCGATCTTTGTATTCTTGGGGACGGCTGCGCAGAGTGGTGGCCGAAAGGGTTATCCATTTTTGCATCAAGAGGCGTAGGTCGACCTTTTCTAAGATGTTTCCCCCTTGGGTAGAGAGGATGAGAAGGGCACCACCTTTTGAGAGGGCTTGGATATTCTCCATATAGTAGGGGGCTCCTACGAAGTCGAGGATGAGATCCACTCCGTGATCTTCGGTGGTCTCGAGTACTTTTTTGGCAAAATGGCCATCGTAGGTATTGATCATGGCATCTACACCAAGAGCGAGACATTTTTCGAGCTTGTCCTTAGAGCGGGTGGTCCCAATGGTCTTGGCATCGGATGCACTTGCGAGCTGAATCGCGGCAGTTCCTACTCCTCCTGTCGCTGCGTGGATGAGGACCCACTGACCGGGTAGCAGTTCTCCAATGAGGAAAAGAGCTTGGTAGGCAGTGAGAAAAACCTCGGGGATCGCGGCTCCCTCTTCAAAAGAGAGGTTGTGGGGGATGGGGATACAGTGGGACTCGCGGACACAGACTTTTTCGGCGTATCCACCACCGGGAAGGAGGCACATCACCCGGTCTCCCTTTTGAAATTGGGTGGCATGGGGGCCTAAAGACTCCACTGTGCCGGCAACTTCGAGTCCTAAAATTTCGGATGCGCCCGGAGGGGGAGGATACTTGCCTTTGCGCTGCAAAAGATCGGCGGGATTGACGCCGATGGCAGAGACATGGACTTGGATCTCCTGAGCTTTGGGAGAAGGAGCCTCTACTTCAGAGAGAATGAGATCATTGTTGAGATAGCGCATCGATTAAATTTTAACTTTGTGGCCTGTGAGGGTGCTGAGCCCATCATAAGCGGCGTATTTGTAAAGATCGTGGAGAGTGGGAAAATTGTAGACGGTGCCGATTACATCGGAAAGCGTTTTCTTTTCTTCCACGAGCATGAGCCCCGTGTGGATGATCTCAGTGGCGATGTGCCCAATGATGTGAACACCAAGTATGGTCAAGCTCTCTCGATCAAAGACTATTTTCAAGAATCCGTTTTTTGCTCCCATGATTTTGCCACGCGCCATATCGGGATAGCGGGCTTTGCCGACGCAGTAGTTGAGCCCTTTTTCTTTGGCTTCATCTTCAGAGACGCCGGCCATCGAAACTTCAGGAACCGTGTAAATGCCGTAAGGGAAGAAAGAGGGGAGATGGTCGAGGTCTTGCATTTGATAAATGTGTGCGACTGCGACGCGCCCCTGATCGGCACTCGTGCTGGCAAGAGCTGGGAATCCGATCACATCTCCAACGGCGTAGATGTGGGGAACATTGGTCTGATACATTTTGTCGACGACAATCGTCTCCCGTTTTCCCATCTCGATGCCGGCTTTCTCACAGTTGAGATCTTTGGTAGTGCCACTGCGTCCTGCTGCAAAAAGGAACATGTCAACCTCGAAAGTCTGTCCACTCTCTTCTGTGATCTGGATCATCTCGTTTTCGTTATCGGGAACCTTAATGTCTTTGATGCTGGTGTTGAACAAAATGGATACGCCGCTATCGCGCATGCTATTTATAAGGGCTTCGGCAACTTCTTGATCGAGGAAGGGGAGGATTTTGTCTTTGTTATTCACCAAATAGACCTTCGCTCCCATAGTAGAAAAGATAGTCGTATATTCACAGCCAATGACACCTGCGCCCACGACGCAGAGAGATTTGGGGAAGCGAGTGATCTCTAAAATAGTATCCGAGTCATGGACACGTTTTCCATCAAAAGGGATTTCCTTTGGTTGGAAAGGATAGGATCCGGTTGCAATGATGATGTAATCACCATGAAGCGTTTCATCGCCTGCTTTGATCGTGTGAGGATCTTCGAAAGAGGCCACTCCATGGTAGATGTCCACTCCATGGCGGTTAAGATTGGTCTCGATGGCTTCACCTTCGGATTTAGACACGAAATTTTTCCGAAACATGAAATCTTCAACAGAGGCCTCGCGATCCAAATCTCGATCTATTCCGTAGAGCCCCTTTTCGTATTTTCCAGAGAAATAGAGAGCAGTTTCCTTGAGAGTTTTTGAAGGGAGGGTTCCTGTGACGCACATTGCGCCGCCGAACTTTTGAGATTTTTCGACAATGGCGACCTTATGGCCGAAATAGGCAGCCTTGACGGCAGCCTTTTCGCCGGCAGGTCCTGTTCCAATAACAACGAGATCGTATTTCTTCATCTTAACTCAGATTTATGCTAAGAAAAAATTATACACAAGTAAATACAAATATGACTGACGGTTCTAATTTAGATGCTCAAGCAGATTCTCTTGTCTACAAGGTGAAACATTATCTCATCACAACGATGGGAGTGACGCTAGAAGAGGCAAATGATGAAGCGGTTTTTCGCGCTTTTTCCCTCACTTTGCGCGAAGAGATCATGATCAATTGGACCGCATCGATCCATACGATGACCAAAGAGCTCCCCCGCACTCTCTATTATCTGTGTTTGGAATATTTGCCAGGAAGATTTCTGACCAATAGCATCGCGAACATCCACGCAGGTGAGCTGGTCAAAATTGTGATGAAAAAACTCGGGCATGACTACCGAAAAATCATGGCCGTGGAACACGACCCCGCATTGGGCAATGGGGGCCTTGGGCGTTTAGCGTCCTGTTTGCTCGATTCTCTTGCGACACAGCAATACCCCGCAATGGGATATGGCCTGCGCTATCAGTATGGGATTTTTGAGCAAGAAGTCTGGGAAGGCGTTCAAGTGGAGCGACCCGAAATATGGCTCCTCAATGAAAACCCCTGGGAATTCAGGCGCGATGTCCACTCCGTGAATGTGATGTATTCTGGAAAAGCGATCCCGACAAAGAATGAAAAAGGGGTCGATACCTTCGATCTGGTCGACTACGAGGAGGTGCGGGCCCTCTCCTACGACCTGCCTATTGTGGGCTACCGAGAAACCCCCGATTTTTCGGTCCTCTCCTTGCGCCTATGGACGACCAAAGAATCTCCACGCAATTTTAAATTGCAGCGCTACAACGCCGGCCTTCTCGACCAAGCTGCAGAAAACACCACCTTGACAGACGTTCTCTACCCCAACGACAACAATGAGATGGGCAAACGAGTTCGCCTAAAGCAAGAATACCTCCTTGTCGCCGCCTCGCTCGAGGATATTGTTCACCATTTTCATCTCAATGCAAAAGACATGAGTCTTTTTGCAGATAAAGTACGGATCCATCTCAACGACACCCATCCGGCCCTTGCGATCGCCGAGCTGATGCGCATTCTGCTCAAAGAGCACAATTTTGATTGGGGTGAAGCCTTTGAAGTAGTCAGAACGTGCACCAATTATACCAACCACACCGTTTTGAAAGAAGCACTCGAAGAGTGGAACGAAAACCGCGTTGCCCAGCTCCTTCCCCGTCAATATCAGATCATCCAGCGGCTCAACGCAGATTTTTGCACAGAAATTAGAGCCAAATACCCCAATGACGAAGAGAGGATCAGGCGAATGTCGATCATCGAAGGGGGACAAATCAAGATGGCCAACCTCTCCATCTATGGCACTCACCGAGTCAATGGGGTAGCAGAGTTGCACACAGAAATCCTCAAGAATGAGATTTTTAAAGATTTTTACGAAATGTACCCCGACAAATTCGTCAATGTGACCAATGGAGTGACCCAAAGACGGTGGATCAACAACTGCAATCCACGACTTGCCGAGTTTTTTTCCAAGCGGATCGGAAAAGGGTGGATCACCGACCTCCAGCAGATCGAGCAGATGTCGAAATTTGCCTCAGATAGTGCTTGCCAAGAGGAATTCCTCGAGATCAAGCGGGCAAATAAGCGGGCCTTTTGCGAATTTCTCAAAACCGCAAATCCCATCCGCGATGCCAAAGGAGTCGAAATTGCCCAAACGGATCCCTTAGGTGAGGATGCCCTCTTCGATGTCCAGATCAAACGGATTCATGAATACAAACGCCAATTGATGAATGCCCTGCATGCGATCATTCTCTATCACGAACTGAGCGCCAATCTCGATGCTCGCCCCATCAAGCGGATGGTGATCATCGGGGGCAAGGCGGCACCTGGATACGTGGTGGCCAAAAATATTATCCGCCTTATCAGCTGTCTGGGACGTAAAATCAACGCCGATCCCAAAGTGCGCGAGAAACTGCGCGTTGTCTACTATGAAAACTACAATGCCTCGCGAGCGGAAAAAGTCATTCCCGCCGCCGATCTCTCCGAGCAGATCTCCTGTGCAGGCCAAGAAGCTTCGGGAACGGGAAATATGAAACTCTCGATGAATGGCGCACTCACCATTGGAACCGAAGATGGTGCCAGCATTGAAATGCACAAAGAG
>SDBS01005497.1_pt1 | contig 12343 bp, 11 predicted proteins | sample 2277091 | NCBI WGS metagenome assembly SDBS01 (sample SAMN10404972, study PRJNA504765) | marine sediment metagenome | isolation source: marine sediment core GS10_PC15, 163 cmbsf | place: Arctic Ocean: Southern Knipovich Ridge | collected 2010 | reverse complement strand
ATTCCCGTCCCCAACGGCTTGGTGAGTATCAGCACATCACCCGGCTGCGCATTTGCGTTGGCCGTCACCTGCCTGACGTCCATAATCCCTGTCACCGCAAAACCCGCCTTGATCTCCGAATCATTAATGCTGTGCCCGCCGATAATGGCAACACCCGCCTCCTTCATCTTGTCGATGCCGCCGCGCAGGATATCCGTCATTGCCTCATCCGGCACCTTCCGCACGGGAAAGCCCAACACCGAAAGCGCCGTCAGCGGTACGCCGCCCATCGCATAGATATCGCTCACCGAATTAGCAGCGGCAACCTGCCCGAACGTGTAAGGATCGTCCACCGAAGGTGTGAAAACATCCACCGTCTGGACAAGCGCCTTGCCGTCGCCGATATCGAATATCCCCGCATCGTCGCCCGCCGGCACGCCCACAAGCACACGCGGGTCGTCGATTACCGGCAGCCCCTGCAGCACCTGCTTGAGAAACGCCTGGTCGATCTTCGATGCACAACCCGCCTTCTCTATCAGATGCGTCAGCTTGACCTCGCCCGTCGGCGACTCCATCCGCTCGCCGGCACACAGGCAGATATCCTTTTCCTTAAAAAGATCGCACGGACAAGGCTTCTTAGGATCGCAAATGCAATGGCCCAATTTGATGGACCGTTTCATAATGCGTTTTCGCTTTTCAAGATTCTTCATGATTATATCCTCTAAGAGCTATTTCTTCAGCAGGTTAATCTCACCGTTCGAATCGGCTCCGCCGTCGCTGCGCACCTTTGCACGCATAATGTATTTGGCGCCCTCCCGGTAGTTCGCGACCTTCAACGTGTACGCATTGTCCCGGGTCGCCCCCCCCGTGGTCCCTGTGTGCTCGTCACCGGCAACCCTCTTGCCGTCGGCCAGCAGTTCCACGCTTGCGATGTCCAGCCGGTGTGCACCGTGCGTATACTGAAACGTAACCGTATACGTGCCCGCACCGGTAATGTGCTTTGTCAGGTCATACTCCTTAATTGCCCACGCCTCGCCTGTCTGGCCCGACTTCCATACTCCCACCGATACGGGCTCCGGGCTCAAACGACGGTAGTTCACCCCAAGCACATCGAGCCTGCGCAAATGCATCTTCAGTCGCTCGATGAAATTCCCGTAGTCCTTCCTGTTATTCGGCGTCCACGCGACCTCAGCAAGAGCAGTCAACCGCGGAAACCCCATATATTCAGCCTTCTGGGGCGTGGCAATGTATTCCGTCCAGAGTTGCCCCTGCGTTCCCAGAACACGGCTCGCCTCCTGCTCGGAAAGCGCAGCCGGCACGGGATCGTAATTGTAAACCGTCTTCAAAGGCAGATATCCCCCGATAGCCAACGGCTCACCCTTTTCCCGCGACTGGTAATAGTCGAAATACGTATACGTCGTCGGCGCCATCACCACATCGTGTCCCGCTTTGGCGGCGACAATCCCCCCGCGCTCCCCACGCCAGCTCATCACCGTCGCTCCCGGCGCAAGTCCACCCTCGAGAATCTCGTCCCAGCCGATCAGACGCCGACCTTTGGAAGCAAGAAACGCATCCATGCGTTTTATGAAGTAACTCTGCAATTCGTGCTCGTCCTTGAGCCCCAGTTCTTTGATCCGTTTTTGTGCGTCGGCGCTTGCCTTCCACTGGGCCTTGGGTGCTTCGTCCCCGCCGATATGAATGAACTCGCTCGGAAACATTTCCAGCACTTCGCTCAGCACATCCTGAAAGAACAGAATCGTCGATTCGTTGGCGTTAAGGATATTCGGATTAACTCCCCAGATCGTCCTCACGTCCAGTTTCCTGCCCGTATTGCCAAGCTCAGGGTACGCCGCGATCGCCGCCTGGGCATGCCCCGGCATCTCAATCTCCGGAACGATGTTTATATGACGCTGCTTTGCATACGCAACGATCTCGTGGATATCGTCCTGCGTGTAGAACCCGCCATGTCGCTTTCCATCATACTTGTGAGGGCTGTGATAGTAATGCCCCACAAGCGTCTCAGCCCGCCATGCCCCCACCTCCGTCAGCTTCGGATACTTCTTGATCTCGATGCGCCAACCCTGATCGTCCGTCAGATGCAGGTGCAGCGAATTCATCTTGTGCATCGCCAGCACATCGATCAGCTTCAAAATAAACGCCTTCGGCATGAAATGACGGCCCGTATCCAGCAGTGCTCCGCGCCAGGCGAACCGCGGCATGTCCTCAATATCCACACACGCCACAGCCCACGTGACATCGTCCACAGCATCTTCACTGTAGATGCTTTCGGGCATGAGTTGTCTCAACGTCTGGATCCCATAAAACAATCCCGCCTGATGCGGCGCTGCGATCCGAATATTGCTCTTTTCGACCGTGAGCCGATACCCCTCATCGCCCAAAGATTGCAGCTTTTCGTCCAGTCGCATGACAATCGCATTCGACCGCTCGCCTCCAACATCGACCTTCAGATCGTACCCCATAGCCGGCGCGAGCATTTCCGCCAATTGACGGGCCTTTTCAAGCGCCGCCTCATCGCAAACAATTCGCGTCTCTGAACAGATCACAAACGCGCCGTCGCCGACCGCCATCTCAACCGGTTCGGGTATAATCGAAACCCCCGAATCCGCCCAAACGCCCCCGGCCGGGGCGAGAAAACCGACCACAAGAAAACATGCGAAAACACTGAAATTGTTTTTTCTGCCTTTCATCTCTACTTCCTTTCTCCCCAAATTCGTTCACAAAACACTTCCAGACGCACATAACGGAGCCCTGTGTTTTTTCTTTATGTTCACCCGTTTACAAATGGTTCCATTCGGCGGTCGCCGATGGGGATCGGACACATCGAATCGGGTCCGAACCACTTGTCATATATCTTCATGAATTCGCCCGAATTCCAAAGGTCGTGCAGGCAGTAATTCAACGCATCCCGCCAGTCCGAATCGTTTTCCTGCACACCCACACCAAAAAACGCCGGCGAATAAGGCGTTTGCGTCACCGCCAGAACACCATCGGGACCGACCTTGTGCCCCGCCTTCATCGCGGTGTTGATGATTATGGAGTTGTCGTCGGTGAACCCGTCGATCTGCTCGTCGATCAGCGCCTGGATTCCGGCGATATGGCTGTCGTACTGTTTGAGTATGACCGCCTCGGCGCCTTTTTCCTTGAAATATGCCTGAATCTCACCTTCCGATGACGACGAACGCTTGATGCCGATCACTTTACCGGCAAAATCATCGAGATTGCGACCCTTGCCCCTGCTCACCTTATAGAGTATGCCTTTGGCGTCCCAGCCGTAGGGAACGGTAAAGTCGATGTTCGCGTCTCGCTTGCGTGTGTTATTTGTGTGGCACAGCGACATGTGGATCTGGCCCGACTGGACCCAGCCGATTCGCGTCTCATCGGAAACGGGCTTGAATTCGATCGTAAGTTCTCGGCCCGCGTATCGGGCAAGTTGCCTGACCATGGCTCTTGCAATATCCACATCGAACCCGACAAGTTCGCGGTTTTCCATGTAGCCGAAAGGCGCCGCTTCCTGCCCGATGCCGACAATCACTCTGCCCAGATCCTTCACGGTTTGCAGTGTCGAAGTCGTCTCCGGTGTAAGGTCGGCGGACCCCTTTGTAACGGTCCACACGTGTATTCCAACGGCAAGAAATATCATCGCCGCCACCACGACGATTCCATAGTTTTTCACAATCGCTTCCTTCCACGAAAATCTATACGGATAGTTCCACGCTAAAAACTTTTTGTAACCGTTCACAGTTTTTCCTGTTAATCTCGTGCATCCGACAGCATCAAACCAATCTCTCTTTTTTGACAGGATAACAGGATGACTATAAATGTTTCACTTTTCGCATTACTTCTACTTTATCTTTGGCGAAATTCAATATAAGACCAACTGGCTTGCTGGTGCTAACGAGATAATTCACCAATTGAATTTCATGCACCTTAACAATTTTACTAACTGATTTTAGTTCAACTATGGCTGTGTCGTTGACAATTTTCTGTGAGGTCGCTATGCAGCATTTTTTACCTTACACAAGTTACGATATTCCTTTTGGATTAACATGATTGTTTATCATCTGTTTTTCATCCTGTTATCCTGTCAAAAAATTCCGTGAGCGGTTACAGCTTTTTCAAGTCTGCTGCACACAACCGACCCGGCGGTTGCGATACCCCAGTACAGCCCAATAACCAGTCCCAACACAAGGGCATAGCCGCCCGGCTGGGCGACCTGAATCTGCCTTGCCGACCAGGTCAACTCGCCGACGGCAACGACGACAAGAACCGACGTATCTTTGAAGATCGTTATTGCAAGTCCCGCCAGCGCCGGTGTCATCGCCCGCAGCGCGGTGGGCAACTTGATTTTGAACAATATCTGTCGTCTGTTCAGCCCGATCACGCGGGCGGCATCGACCCACCCGGCGTCCACCGCGCGAAATCCCGACCGGAATATATCGCTTAGATAGACGCTACTGTACAAAGAAAAGGCGGTTACTGCAAGGATGATCGGCGGAATGCCAAGGCCGAACAGTCGATACGGCAGATAGTAAGCCAGCAGAACGGTGATCATGATGGGTATGCCCCGAATGACCTCCACAACCAGATTTACCGCAGCCCGAACCATCCACCGGCCGATTCTCTCCGGCAATACCGGCTTCGTCCCGCCCCCCCGTGCACCCTGGCGACACAGCCCGAAAACGATACCGAGAGGTGTTCCAATAATCAGGCTGAGCATCGTAATAATCAGCGTCAGGGACAATCCCCCGATCTGCTGGATAAAAGCCGGGTAATTCGGGTCGATCATTTCAGGACCCTTGGGATAGCCCACAAGAAGTACGCCAATTATCTCCCACAGATTCATCCCGCCGCCTCCACCTTGCGCTGAGTTATCAGTGCAAGTCTGTTCACCACAAAGCCAAACGATACCGCCAGAGTCAAATGCACCGCCGCTGCAAAAACCAGAGGCTCCGCCCATGCGAAAGTCTGCCCCGCGATCCGGCCCGCCTGGCCCACCACTTCCATCGTGTCTACGGACAGCGGAAGAACAAGAGCAATAGCGGAGTTCTTCATATTGTGTATCAACCGCGTTCCAAGGGCCGGCAGCGCCACGCGAACCGCCTGCGGGTATATTACCCACCTGCGAATCTGACCAGGCGTCAGACCGAGGACCCGTCCTGCACCGTAATGCTCGGCGGCCACCGCCCGTATGCCCGAGCGGAGGATTTCAGCGATATATGCCGACGTATTCAGGGAAAGCCCTGCGATCAAAAGGCCAAATTCCATTCCCGTCGGAAACGCTGCGCCTATCAGCGACCGGAAAAGTCCCGGCACGGCAAAAACCAGAAACAGAAGCAGCGGGACCGGAGGGATATTGCGAAAAGCGGTTATATATACTTTTGCGATGACAGGTTTGAGTCGGCCCTGTGCGGTGCGCATGCCGGCGACGATGGTTCCGAGCAATAGCGACAGCACCGTCGTAAGCGCCGTTATCAACAGCGTAAAAACCACGCCGCGACACAACCAGCCGAAATACGGCTCACCGAATACATACTGCCCGAAGTCCATGTCTACGACCACTCCTCTGCCATCGAGTCAAGCAATGACGGATCATCTGAAACCCTGAGTGAGCCTTTTTCGAGCAGCCCGAACCTGTCGCCCGTCTGCTTCGAGAAACGCAAGTTGTGTGTTACCAGCATCATCGTCGTGCCTGCGTCAGACAGGTTCCTGATGATTCCCAATACATCGCCGATCCGTGACGGATCCAGCCCTGAAGTCGGCTCGTCCAGCAGCAGCATCAGCGGATCCATCGCAAGGGCACGCGCAATGGCCACACGCTGCCTCTCACCACCCGAAAGCGAACAAGGATACTGCGCCGCTTTATCGACTAACATTACCTTATCGAGTTCCGTAATCGCACGCTCATTTGCCTCTGCCCGCTTGAGTTTGCGAACCTTCCTCAAGCCCAGCGCGATATTCTCCAGCGCTGTCATGTGTGGAAACAGATTGTGTTCCTGAAAAACCACTCCGATCTTGCCGTATAATTCATCGGGATAAAATTCCTTTGCCGCGACCGAAATCTCGCCTAATTCCAGCCGCCCCGAGTCGAATCCCAACAAACCGCTGATGATTCGCACTAACGTCGTCTTCCCGCTGCCCGAACCGCCGCACAGCGAAAACACCATACCCTTTTCGATCTCGAACGTCACCTCATCGAGAACAGCGTGGTCCCCGTAACTTTTACTGACTTTGTCAACACGAAGAATCATACCAATGCCCTCGCTGCCAATATCGCCGCCCCCAGCGCGCCTGTCATTTGCGGATTCGAGCAGACCCTCACCTTCTTTCCCAGCGATTTCTCCAGCGCCGTTTCCATCCCCGGCACCATCGCCACGCCGCCCGTAAATACGATCGGAGCCTCTGCGCCCGCCCCCATCATCGACGTCATTCTTTTCGCAATCGATTCCTGCACCCCCGCCACTATATCCTCCTGCGATGCGCCCGAAGCCAACAAACCCACAATTTCCGTCTCCGCAAACACAACGCACATACTGCTGATTGCCGCCGGGTCTGTGCTCTTGTGCGCCAATCGCCCTAAGTCGCTGAGGCGGACCCCGAAACGCTTGGCCACGATCTCGAGGAATCGCCCCGTCCCCGCAGCGCAACGGTCGTTCATCGCAAAATCACGCACCCTGCCGTTACCGTCCAGACGCAGCAGTTTGCTGTCCTGCCCGCCGATATCGATAACCGTCCGTGCATCCGGCTCAAGATGACGAACCCCCGCGGCATGACAACTGATCTCCGTTATCGTCGTATCCGCCGACGAGATAATGCCCCTGCCGTACCCAGTCGCCACCGTCCTTGCGATCTGTCCTTCGCCGATGTCCTGCTCCTTCACCAGTTTGCTGTAAAGATCGGCGGCGAGTTTATCCTGTTCCACACCCTGATCGATCACGCCCGATGCAACGATCTCATTGTCTTCGGTATTCAGCAGAACGATCTTGATCGCCCTCGAACCTGCATCAATGCCCGCACAGATCATATCTTTCTCCGGTAAGCGTTCACAGTTTTTCCTGTTAATCTCGTACGTCAGGCAGCATCAAACAAATCTCTCTTTTTTGACAGGATAACAGGATGACTATAAATCTTTCACTTTTCGCTTTACTGTGTCGTTGACAATAACATCAGCAACAAAATCACCAACACTCTGTCCTTTATAAAGAACTTTCAAAGGTTTTTGGGCTTCAGCATTTAAGCCGATATCCGCCAACTCTATTAACATGATTTTTCATTATCTGGTTTTCATCCTGTTATCCTGTCAAAAAAATTCCGCCAACGGTTACTTTCTCCGTTGTTGTACAGTTTCCACAAGCGCCTCCATACGCATCCCAAGCGACGCCCCCATCGAATCGCTGACCGGCGGCACCTCAATCTCAAGCACGCTCATCCCTAACGTCTCCCAAATGTAATCTGCGATTATCCTGCCCTCTAACGTGCAATGACTCGCGCCCGGGATACGCGACACGATGACCGCTTCAGCACCGAATCTCACAATGTCGGCCCGGATACGAGCGGCCCGATCCTGCGCCGAGCCCACCATAGGATCCGCCAGCGCCGCTTGCGCAAGCGCCTCCATCGGCTCGACATCTTCGGCAATTGCATCCAGCGCGTGGCTGAACAGATACTCCGTACCGCAGATTCGTCCGCCGCAGGCCTCCAACAGATTCATCACCTGCAAATCCGCAACCGGATTGACCCAGAATATCCTCACCGCATCCGAACCGCCCACACCTTTATTCAACTCTGTCCGTGCCTTCACCTCATCGAGCATATCTTTGAGAATTTCGATTGTCTCATCCCTGTCGCTGCAAAAATGTATCGCAAACATCTCGGCGACCAGCATTTCAAGAGCCCCCATCGGACAAGGCTCCGCCATAAACACCAGTTCTCTAAGCTCTCGCAGGTATCCGCGAACAACATTCGCCTGCCGAATCCCCGACGCCAACTTCTCGTCGTCAAGTTCCTCCCCCGACACCTCCGCTAATGCACGCCTCACCATTTGCAATTGCGTCTTCACAAAATCTACCTGAGACCGCGGCCCGACAAAACCGCCCGGCAGCACAACAGATTCCTCGCCGCTATCCGCCGCCCGTCTGTGCGGCACTTCCCACCACAAAATCTTGTGCCCCAGACCTTCCAGCCGCTGTGCGATCGCACTGAAGTCGTCGCACGTCGCCCCCACACTGCAAGTCAAAAGATCAGGGATCGGAAAATGATTGCCCGTAACAAAAGCACCCAACATCGCCCGCACCGGGCAAAACGATTCGTCTATCCCAAGGCTGTCGGCGATATCGAGCAAACCCGCACTCAACTCCATCACACAGGGAATCCACCACGCCCCGTCCGGATAGAAAGCAACGACATTGTCTGCCGAATACGCCATAACCGCCGTCGTCCCAAGGTCCTTCATCACTCCAACCAGTTTCTTACCCTCCGACCTTGCCTGCGCCAGCCGATCTTCCTCCGTCAGCAGAAAATTCCACAGCCGCAGACCCGCCGCCGAATTGTCGAACTTAAGCTTTCGCAGACGATAGTCACCGTCAGCGACATGCCGACTGAGCTTGCCCCCGTACCACGGCTCCTGCAATCCTTCCGCCGCGAGCTTCTCATAGCGATCGTCCCATTCGGTGAGGCTTATCTGTCTCGGCTCGTCGATCACTGCAGCGTCTCCAGAAATGCCTGTATCCGATTCGTCGTCCGCTCCAATGTCCAATGCCAATCTCCGCTCACATCCAGATCGAGTACCGGCAGCCCCAGAGACTCCCTGACTCGATAAAGCTCCGCATGCCACACATCGCACCACACAAAGCGATGATAAATAATCCCCCGCACACCTCGCTCAGCGCATTTGGCCTGCAACCATTCAAAGAGCCCATCGTTGGGCCTCTTCCACACCGCAGGGATACACTCGAAATACGCCCGCGCAAGTTCACCCACCGCATCATCCGCAAGCCGCCTCTTATCAAAGGCATCGCACAGCCCCAACTCCCCCGTTTCCGTCGCATCCAGCACCACACGCCCGCCCGCCTGCTCGATGATTTCAAAAATATCGAAATCACTTTCAAGCATAGGCCCCCCGACTATCGCAAGCGCCACCGCACCCCCACCGTCGCATGGCTGTTCGACAGCACGCTGCGATTGCCTCTTCTCGTCGTACCTGATCATTGTCTCGGCAAGCAAAGCATTCGAAGGCGACGTGCCGCCCAACGTGCAAAGCCACCTGCCTAAGCGACCAAGTTCATCAACGTAGAGTTTCTTTGACTCATCGCTTTGCCACGTACTCGGCACGTTCATCAGAAACGTCGCGCATCCTGCCTTGCCCTTGACCACATCATAAGCCCGCCGCATCTGGTCGCACGCCGTCGTAAAAACCGCCCCCCCACGATCCACACCCGCCAAAACTTCATTCACATACGCCTTCACAAAAGCACAAAGCCCCTCAACCCTCCCCAACCCGTCACAATCGCTCAAATCACGCGGCATCACCCTCTCCGGCGACAGCCCATGGGCCGCAATCCACTCACCAGGCACGTATGAACAAGCATAAACAATCTTCCCAGCCAACCCGCAAACCTCAAACAAACAAAATCAAACAACAAAATAGGGGACAGTTACCTATTAAACTGGTAGGGTGGGGCTTGCCCCACCGAAAACCTCGCACCAAAACTCCTACCGAACCATCTCAAACAGCGCCTCCACTCTCACCGCAATTCGCGCCGAATCCGACGGCGAATAATCCGTCTCAATCTTCAAATAAGGCAGGCCGAGCTTATCTTCCGCCAACTGCTTCACAAAATACGACTCAACGTCATAAGTCAAGCACGCCTGCCAGACAAGATCGATAATACACTGGGCGTTATACTCGCCGGCAAGCTTCGCAATCAGGTCTAATCGCCTGTCGTTGCGAGTCATCACCGAACACGGCAGATGAAAATACTTTTCCGCAAGCGCCCGCACAGGATCGTCGGCCTGCTCGTCAACATCTTCGATAATGGGCTTCAGCCCCGTGCAGTTCTCCATGCACACCACCAATCCGCCGTTGTCTTCAATAATATCGAGGATTCTCTCGGCCCCGTGGACCACGGGCACGCCCGTCAACAGCACACGCACAGGTTTCGTGCCGCAGCGCTCTGTCGGCCGGGATTCAAAGAGCCTGATCGCCCTTTCATACTGCTCAAAATCAGCCTCAATACCCGAAATATTACTCTTGAAGTCAAGGAGCTGACGCCCCGTCATCGGGGGGCTGTCGGCCTTCATCAGCCCTGCCAACCGGCGCCTAAGCGACCGTTCCCTGTTCATCACCTTGATCGCCCGCCGGATCTTCTCATCCGTTATCTCAACACCGCAGCACTCTTCAAGAGCCGTTTTGAGTTTGTTCAACTCACTGACCCAGTGGTTCAGCGCATCGGCGTCGTCGGGCTTCTGCGTCAGTTCGAGCACATGCATCCGCCTGCTCTCGGCGAGCAATTCATACATCTTCTTCTTGCCGTCGCACGTCGTCTCGGCAACCACCATATCCGCCATCTCCAGAAACGGATTCGCCTTTTGAACATGATAGCCGTACGTCGATTTGATCAGCGGACACAAATTGGCCGGCAGATGCTGCTCAGCCGATGCAATCGTCTCCGCAGAGCCCCCGCACAAACAAACCGGCACGGCATCCGCCGCCATAATCAACTCGCGCGGAGTAAACTCACACATGATCCCCACAACACCCCGGCCCGCCTCCTTCGCCCTGGTAGCGTACTCATAGCAATTACCGATCATATTGCCGAACCAGGCCAACGGCCCGACACCACCCGCCCGTTGCGTGTTGTCACAGCACTTTCCCATATCAGCCTCTATTACAATCAAACCTTCAATTATACGGATCAGGAAAAAACCTCGTGTTTTTCCAATAAACGCAAGTGGCGCTTCACCTCACTTAATGTCATGGCGCCCCTCTTGGGTGGCACCCGTAAGCTTGCTTACGGGTGTTCTCACGCACGAGTTGTTTTCACAACATGTATTAATTCTTTTTCGCGACAAAAATCCCCTGCGCAATCTTACCTTCGTGCGCAAGTCCCTGCATAAACATCATTTCGCCCGCGATCGCCCCTAACATGTCATTGTCAAACCCGATGATCTTAAGCACATCATACGTAAACTGCTTGCCCACCATATCCAGATAAAGGTCCACATAAGGCCCGAACCTGCCCGTATCCTCAGCCACAACAACCTCACAACCGTTGCCCTCCAGCAACCCGCGATAACCGGCGATATCCTGAACATTAGGAAACTTCATAAACTTCATAAACCGCTCAGCCTCCTCGTCGCTCAAACCTGCAGGCCCCTCAACCCAGTCGGTAAACGCAATCACCCCACCCGCCTTCACCATTCGCGCCGCTTCGGCGATCAGCTTCGCCTTGTCCTGGACATAACACCACGCATCCTCGCCCCAGACAAAATCCGCGCACGCCTCATCGAGCCCGCTGTCGCAGGCATCGGCAAGAACAAAATCGATTTCGTCCGTCAGCCCCTCCGCCTCGCAGCGCTGCCGCCCTGACTCCACAACCGTTTCAGCCGCGTCTACCCCGGTCATTTTCGCAACATCCTGCATTCGCACTAAAAATCGCATCCCCGCACCATTACAGCAGCAAAGATCGATCCCGCTCATCCCCGCGCCCACACCTGCCCTTTGAGCCAGATCCATCGACGAAACAAGCCCGCCGATATGAATCTGCTCACCCATAATAAGTTCCCACAGCCTGCCCTCGGGACCGTTGTAGACGGCCTGGACATCCTTCAGACCAATATCATTCACACTTTTCATACAAAGTCTTCCTTCCAAACTGTAGGGTGGGCTCTCAGCCCACCGCTAACTCTTGTGTATTTCTTTTCTTCTTTCCTCTGTGTCCTCTGTGAACTCTGTGGCAATTCCTGGTCCTGCAATAAAAAAGGCGGCCCAAAAGAAACATCTCTTGACCCGCCGGTACCCGCGAATTTCATTCAACTCATTTTATCGTGTGCCAGATTGCCTCCTGCCTTGTTTCAAATGGGCCGTAATCGGCATCAACCTCAACGCGGAATTTGCCCTTGAAACCGTCTGGCACTCGCCACGAGTACCGGCATACACCGCTTCAGCCGAAGGCAAACTTGCCGTTTGCCAGTTCCCTGCCTGTTTCGTCAAAAATTCTCAACTTCGGTTCCTTCAAACTCCTGCTCTTGCCCTTCTCATCGGTCGTCGTGGCCCGCACACTGTATTCCTCTCCGTGCTCACCCACCAGTTTCAGCCCGACGGAGACAGTCAATCGGCCGCCGGACT
>SDBS01005496.1_pt1 | contig 12345 bp, 12 predicted proteins | sample 2277091 | NCBI WGS metagenome assembly SDBS01 (sample SAMN10404972, study PRJNA504765) | marine sediment metagenome | isolation source: marine sediment core GS10_PC15, 163 cmbsf | place: Arctic Ocean: Southern Knipovich Ridge | collected 2010 | reverse complement strand
TCTTTACTCGTAAGAGCTTGTTAAAAATGTTTGACAATTTGGAATTTAAGATTCATACTTTTGAAGGGATTCATCCGACACACAGCCGTACTTTCAAGATAGTTAATTTTTTACTTTGTAACTCTCTGGGGGATGTGAGATATTTACATTATGTGGCGGTTGTCAGTCCCAAATAGTAGGATTTTTTTAGTATGAAACTTTCAATAATAATCGTGAGCTGGAATGTAGGTGAAGACTTACTTCGGTGTCTTGAATCGATAAAGGAAAATCGACCCTGTGAGGGATTCGAAACGATTGTTATCGACAACGGAAGCACTGACGGCACGGTCGAAACTGTTAGAAAAAGCTATCCTGAGGTAGTCATAATTGTCAATGATGAAAATCGAGGCTTTGCCGCGGCAAATAACCAGGGAATTGTACAATCCAAGGGCGAATATGTGCTTTTGTTAAATCCTGATACAATCGTACATTCTGGCGCGATGGATACATTAATTGGGTTTATGGATTCACATCCGGATATAGGTGTTTGTGGCCCGAAATTACTGAATGAAGATGGCAGCACACAACGATCAGTCCGCCGACTTCCCACCTTTCGAGCGGTTCTCTACCGGCACACTATTTTTAAGTTAACCGGTTTATTCCGAGGGCAGTACAACAAATGGATGATGAAAGATTTCACTTATGATTGCCAAAAAGAAGTATTTCAACTAATGGGAGCAGCTCTGCTCATACGACAATCAGTAATTGACCAGGTTGGTTTGTTGGATGAAAATTTTTTCATGTACTACGAAGAGGTTGATTTATGCTATAGAATAAAGCAGACAGGTTGGCATATTGTGTTTAATCCTGAAGCAGAGATTACACATCTCGGAGGCCGTTCAGCTGAGCAGATACCAGCCCGGAAGCGAGTAATGATGCTGAAAAGCATGTTTATTTTTTTCAGAAAACATCGCGGCCGTTTTCGCACAGGACTCTTCAGTATCATTTTCAAACCACTGGTCCTTTTAATATATTCTTATTATTTATCCAGAGACATAATAAAGTATATGTTTGCCCTTGTTTTGTTTAACCGTAACAGGCAGATTAGATGTGCAAGAAGGGTAAGAAATTGGGCATTATTTCTTGGAAAGTACTCTTGGTCATCATTGTTTAAGCTGTGACATATCCGCAGCATTTTGCGCGAACATTCCTGCTGTGCATCTAACAAAACCAAGTTGTACGTGAGGACCCTTTGTCGGTCAAATCGAGTATGTATTTAGCAATTTCAAGAGGATTATATTTTTCGTGTGTCCATTTCATACCAGCGTCCGCTATTTTTTTCCTTTCGTCTTCATGTTCAAGATACCATTTGGACAAATCGAAAAACTCTTCGATAGTGTCAAAATACCTGAGATGTTGCCCATCTTTAAATAGCAGATTGCAATCCTCAAATTTTCTTGCCAGCACAAAAGTACCAGAAGCCATATAATGGGTAAGGCGGTCGGAATGGCAGAGCCTTACAGACTCGTATGCATTTACATTGACGCCGATACGAGCACCGCTAATGGCGTATAAGTAGTTGATTCCACCTATCTTGGGTCTTCCACAGCATCCATATAGCGTACAGTTTTTTTGTTTGGCAAGTCTGTTAATAAGTTCTTCTCTTAATGCTCCATCTGAAGCTGCATGATGACTTATTTTTCCGGTCCATAGAATATCTGTTTTCCATTCCGGGCCGACTTCGTATCGATGGTCGATATCAGGATCGCACATATTCGGTATAAAGGCACAATGTGGAACACCTGCATCTCTATAAGTTTGCAGAAACTCACCGTCATTTGTTGCGACTATTATGTCGAGTTTTTTTGCAGTTTCTATTTTCTTTTTGTTCAACTCCGGCCAGGGATCTCCATCGCCGCCTATGAAAACCGCATCTGGAGCTGCCTCGCGCATGCCTGCAACTGTATACTGGTCAAGGACTCTTGGAAAACCTATCCAGATAATATCCGGGTTGTATTGCTTGACTTGTTCGACCAGAAGTCTGTCAACCCTTGACTTAAAGAAATGGGTGACAAAGGACTTGCTTTTTATAGGACTTAGACTAAAAAGAGCATTGCGATAACTAAAGATTTCAACGTCATGACCTAATCTTATAAAACCTTTAGCCAATTTCCTCGTTGCGTTTACAAACATTTTTACAGGCTTATAGCTTATGTCGGCAACTATAAAAATGCGTTTAGTTTTGTGCATTTTCATTTCCTAAAAGTTTTCCGTTAATGACAACTTTTATTGGCATAACCTGCAAATATCAGATCGTTTTCCTGATCCAGAAACTGGCGCTGCCATGACGGTGATAGCCCGGTGGTGGTGTAAAAACAGCTCTCATCATTTCCGGATATTTGGATATCATACAGTAATTGCTAAATAACACCTCATACGAGCTGTTGAAGCATAAAAACGCTTGTAGAAGATACTGTTCAGACCAAAAAACCTGTTCATTGAGAATTCCACCGGCAGGATAGTTATATGGAAGGAAAATGTCGTGTATATGTACTACGACACCTTTTTTTAACCTGGGCAACACTTCCAGGTATAGAAAGTTGACATCATTGCCGGTACGCACAACATGACTGGAATCTATAAAAAGAATGTCGTTTTCGTGTAACTGGTCGAAAAAGTTGGCCTCCATCTGCTCCCCTTTCTTGATTATTAATTGATTAAGGCCTGGAATACCTTTTTTTAGATACTCCCTCGGATAAGGTTCAATAGCAATCAGTTTTAAGGGTTTTTCCTCAGCGTTGTTCATTAGAGAAACACGAGCGGCCACGAGAGTGGAATTACCTGAGCCCACTTCGATGATAGTTCTGGGCTTGAAATGCCTTATCATACAATGCAATGTTCCGGCGTCCTCCAGGCCAAATCCAGCATTGTTCAGATAAAACTCACAGGGATTATCTGTTTTGTCTACTGCAAAGTTCAGTTCTTTCTTATATTTTGCAAAAACCGTTTCGAGCATCTGTAGTTGGGCCTCAAGGTTCATGTTAATACCAGGCAGTTCGGACTCTTTAGCCCAAAGTTCAACAGTTTCGCCGAGTTCTTGTGTATCAGGTATTGGGCTGTAAAAGTGTTTCCTGGTTACATTAATACCTAATTTTTGCCAGAAGTCAAAATGTGTTCGTGACCACACCGCTCTTCTGATAATGCTGGTTAGAGTTGACATATTCGCTTTGTTCCTTTGTTTTGATAGATCCCAATCAGTTTTTTGATTGCTCGATATCGTAGATACGTTTTGCAATATCCTTTGAAAACTCCAGGGCAGCGTCATCCTGTAGATGTGAACCATCAAAACTATAATATTTGCATTGGTCCGTTTCAATCCACAAACCCCCGGCGGTCTTAAAAGCGTCGATAAATTGTCCCTTCTCGAAGCCACTGAAGTTTTTCTCAAGCTCTACCATCTCACTGCAGGTTGGCAACAGGAAACCATAAACATTTATGCCAGACCTTGTCCATTCTGAGACAAAGGTGGTAACATTGGCAATAGTCTGTTCGGAAACCTGATGGTCTTCATAAATTTTGCGATAACGCTTCAATTCTCGTTTCTCACCTTCAGGGGTTTTGTGTACGGCTAACCATCCGTCAATAAGAAACTTCTTACGCGTATGCGTTGGATCCAGGCTCGGGAACAGTCCGTGAAAAGCATCACGAAATGACATAGGTTCTAAAAACTGTTTTACCGCTGCAAAGTGGATATCCATAAAGATTTGCTGTTTCGAAAATTCTCTAAGTTCAAAGAAATGCGCTGTCTTGCCTCCTCTTTGTGTCAGAGAGGGGGGTGAGATTCCCATAATGATTGTTTTTTTTTGGCTTTTTGAGTCTAATACATTTTCACTGGCCTGTAGATATTCCGTCGAATACCAGTTACTTCCGAAAGCGTAATTAACAATCCGCCTGTCGACCAGTGTCTTTTGCATTTCAACTGGCGACAATCCCGCTAACACCCTTGAGTCACCTGTGAGAACCACATCGGCACAGTGTTGCCATTGGATTTTTTGGGCCCAGTATTTCTGCTGGTACAATCCGAGCGGCTTATCAGGCCTCAACATTCCCATGACCAGAATCAACAGTAGCGAAAGCACCATAGTTATCACAGTCCTGTCTTGCCACAAGATGATTAAGCTATTCCGTCTGTTCTCTGCTTTTGATGTCCGGTGCATATTTCAGTGTCCTTTAAAACTGGAAATAGATAAATGTATTGCTTGGAGCATGCATATATACGCACATCAGTATCAATCCGGCAATGAATATTATATCAACTATTGTTTTGAATCTGGAAGTCGAAATTGACCATTGCGTTTTGTCCCATCCGAAGTGAAAGAACAGTTGGGATGCGACAATAACAATCAGTACGTTTATTGCGTTATTATCAATCAGTTTATCTGCGAGGCTGAAATTAATTTTGTTCAGGTTTAGCATAATGGCGAGGATCTTAACGGCTTGTCCAACGGTTTCTGCTCTGAAGAAAACCCATGCTATAACAGTCAGTAAGAAGACAGACAAAGGAGCCATGTGTCTTCCGGCAGGTAGTTTAGCAAGTTTTTGTGGCCATTTAGTAATTCGTTCAACTGATAGATAAAACGAGTGCATTGCAGACCAGATTATAAAGTGCCATGCGGCGCCGTGCCACAGGCCGGATATCAACATAGTGATCAACATGGAAATATGAGCATGGAATTTGCCCTTGCGGGAACCTCCCAAAGGAAAGTAAACGTAATCACGGAACCAGGTAGACAGTGATATATGCCACCTTTGCCAGAAATCTTTGAAACTTGAAGCAATATAGGGATTCTTGAAATTGACGGGAAACTCGTATCCCATCCATTTTCCAAGCCCTCTGGCGATGTCGCTGTATCCGCTGAAATCACAATAAATTTGAAACGCGAACATAATCATTACTGCCCACCAGTAAGCAGCTGAATCTGTGAGTATTCTTTCAGCAAAAGCGGCATTAACAGTTACAGCCAGAGTGTCTGCGATCACCACCTTTTTGAAAAATCCGAAAACGATGAGATTTAATCCTTGCCATCTTTGCTGTTCGGTCAAAGGTTTTGTGTATTTTAATTGAGGGAGCAGATCTCTTGCGCGGACGATCGGCCCTGCCACCAACTGCGGAAACAGCGACAGATAAGCGAAAAAATGAAGAATATTACGAGTCGGTGTTAATTGTCGGCGATAAATATCAATTGTATAACTCATTGATTGAAAGGTGTAAAAGCTAATTCCAATCGGCAAAATCAAGTTTGTAGCGGGCAGTCGAAATCCAATCCCAAAAATCCCCAGTAGCGAGTTGAGGTTGCCGATACCAAAATCCAGGTATTTGAATATCGCCAAAAACCCAATGTTACCGATTATTGATAAAATGAGCAGAGGCCTCTTGTGATTCGGGAACCTCGCCATTGTCAATCCAGCAAAGAAATCTATCGAGCCACTGGCTATGATCAGGAACAAAAATCGCCAGTCCCACCAACCGTAAAAAACAAAAGACGCAACTATCATATAGAGCCAACGCACATTGTCGCGTCTTCTCAATATGGGCCAGGCGACAAAGAAGATGGTTCCAAATATTATAAAAACGAGCGAATTAAACTGCATAAACGAATCTATCCTGCTTGAGCTTTATATACTTTCCTGTTTCGAATTGGGTGACCATTAATTATTATGTAAATAAACTATGACAAAAAAGTCCTATGATTGTTTAATTTGTTACTTAGGTCTATTTGCATGTGTTCTGATGATATCATCTTTCACTTCAAAAATCCAACCTGGGTAAATGTCTTTGATAAATCTTTCCAATGATTCTATTGTGGGGTAGTCATGCTCGCCCGTAAAGCACCTGGCATCGTCAATAAGTATGATGTGCCCTTCGGCTTTCTCATGGCTTAAAATACATTCCATTTCCTGCATTATAGGGGTTTCGAGATTGGCTTTTGCGGTTGAGCCGCCGGACCAATGTGCATCAAGCCAGAAAATGCATGACTTGTTGACATTACTCAGGATTTCAGGAAGAATTTGACCGCTTTGACCATGTATAATATGGACATTCGGATAGCCGGAAAATCTTTTGCGCGCATTCTGGTAATGAGTTTGATCCAGCTCAATAGAATAGATGTCCTTAATGTGGGGCTGAACAGCGTAAACCATTTTACCCTTATATGTCCCTGTCTCAACGAATACAACTGGTGAAAACTTCTTAATATATTCGATAACAACCCGTTGTTTACCAAGATTAGGCATAGGAGGAATAGCACCTTTTCTTTCCCAAAGGTGATATTTCTTTTTTAGCTGTCTTTGTCTTTGAAATCTGGCGAGTGCTCCAAATGGAGTGACGCGTTCCAAGGAATATTTAAGATGTTCCCTTGCCATCGGCATTCTGTAAACTTAAACAATAGCGTCCAGTTGCTATGCCATGTTCAAGTTCACTGGTCCCTTTTCAGTTTGAAATATCGTTGTCCACAGGATGGTCCCATTGGTCTATCGCCTGCGATAAGATCAATATCGAATCGACACCCCTGCTTGTATTTGTCATTAAGGGCCTCAACCGTGTGTCCAGTAGCCCCATCGAACGTGTTTTTCGTCGTAGTGTTAACCATATTTACCTGTATCGCCGCAGCACATAGTCTTTGAAAGTAAGAAAAACTCGGTAACTGGCTGCCATGGTTTTGGCACCAGCGGCAGTTCCATGATTCCAACGTGTTCGGACTGAAAAAATATCCGAAAGACTTCAGAACAGATCGCGGCGAGTGTATTTTCCCCAAAGCCCTTATCAATACCGACCTCGGTGAAAACAGCTTTCTGATTAGTGGGTTATTATTCATCGCGTTCTTTATTACTTTTCTCACCAGAGCCGTCGGATAGATAGTGCAGCAGAGCTCAAACGGATATCGTGAATGAGGTGTCTGTCCATTCTTCCAGTTCAGTCTGTATACTGTTTGGTCTGCAACGATAATATCCGTTATGGTATCGTTACCATTCTTCAAATACTCAGCATCGGGGTCAAACCTTAATGTAAAGCCAAAAATATCTTTGCTGTGCTCACGGAACGTTTCATCGATAATCTCAAAATCGACGGAATCAAAAAATACAACATCGTCGATACCGAATAGGATATATTTTGTGTCGATTCGGCTGAGGATTCCAAAGAAATCACTGTGAAAATCGCTCTCCTTTATTACAACACAATCTGAATACTCCCGGAAAAGTTGGTCATATTCCTCATCAAATAACTCAGCCTTGTACAAAATATATGTTTTGATAAGCTCTGAGGGAAAATATCTATACAAACTTTCAAGATACGCATCCAACTGCAAAGGCCGGTTCTTAGTAAACACAATATTACTTATCATTTTCTCCATATCTCACTGGTCCAATGAGTTGCTGTTCTTTTAACATTCAAGCTGAATGTTTGAGAAAGTGCCTGATTTCCTTTACGACTTTCTCTATCTGTTCTTGAGTTAGTTCGGAGAACATCGGCAGAGAAACAAGCTCCTCGGCACATCTTTCGGTCACGGGAAAGCTGCCCTTACTATAGCCCAGTGGTTTGTACGCATCTTGCAAATGGAGGGACACCGGATAGTGGATTCCACAGAAAACCTCCTTTCTCGCCAGGGCATTTATGAGTGCATCTCGATTTTTAGCGCGGATGGCATAAATATGATAGATGTGTTTGGCATACTCAGCTTCGGTGGGGGTAATTACACCTTCGACATCTGATAAAAGGTTATTATAGAGTTGAGCATTTTTTCTGCGTGACTCATTCCACTCAGAAAGAAGTTTAAGTTTCACGCTCAATACCGCTCCTTGAAAACCATCCATCCGAGCATTCCACCCGATTATCGAGTGGTAGTATTTCTGCTTCTGGCCATGGTCGCGGAACACCCTGATTTTCTCAGCTAATTCGGTGATATTGGTCACCACCGCGCCGGCTTCCCCATAGGCTCCGAGATTCTTTCCCGGATAAAAGCTGAAACAACCTGCATCCCCTATCGAACCCGCCCGTCGGCCTTTGTATTCTGCCCCGTGTGCCTGGCAGGCATCTTCAATAACATACAGCCCCCGCGCCCTCGCAATTTCCATGATACTATCCATCTCAGCCATTTGACCGTACAGATGAATGGGAATAATCGCTTTGGTCTTGGACGTAATGGCTTTTTCAATCAGTTCGGGATCTATGTTGTACGTTTGCTCGTTGATATCGACAAACACCGGCTTGGCACAGCACAAGCTGATAGCTTCAGCGGTAGCAATAAAAGTATTGGGAGTGGTTATGACCTCATCGCCGTTTCCTATTCCCAGTCCCTTTAGAGCCGCCCAAAGAGCGGCTGTTCCACTGCCAACACCTATAGCTGATTCACTTTGGCAAAACGCTGCAAACTCCTTTTCGAACTGTGCCACAAAGAACCCGCCTGCGAAGGCACTATTGTCCAGCACTTTCTGTAAAGCGATCGCGATCTCATCGGCTATAGTTTCATATTGAGCTTTTAGGTCAAGAAATGGAACTTTCATCATGGTGATCCTTTGATTCATCGATTCTCCTTAATATCCGCGCCGGATTACCCGCAACAATCGTATTCGTTGGAACATCCTTGGTTACAACACTACCGGCTCCAATGATGGCATTTTCGCCTACAATAATCCCACATAGCAAGGTGGCACTTGAACCGATTGATGCTCCTTTCTTCACTCGTGTCGGTGCGCAAACCCAGTCATCATCTGTTTGCAACCTGCCGTCCTTGGTAGTTGAGCGGGGATAGAGATCATTAATGAAAACAACGTTATGGCCTACAAAAACATTATCACCTATCATTACACCTTCACAGATAAATGTATGGCTGGAAATCTTGCAGTTCCTACCAATTTTGGCGCCCTTTTGTATCTCTACAAACGTACCTATCTTGCTGTTGTCGCCGATCTCACACCCATACAAATTCACAAAATCGTATATTTTAACGTTTCTGCCTAATTTGACATCAGATGCGATTTTCCGCGTGATTATGGCCTCATCCTGCATATATCATCCTCAAAAAGAGAGCTTAACTTCAGCACCACCATTCTGTAGTGAGTGCGAAGCAGCCTCAAGGATTTGGATTATCCGAATTCCTTCTATGCCACTTGATTGCGCCTTTCTACCGGTCCTGATGCAATCCAGAAAGTGCTGACATTCTACCTTCAGGGGTTCGACCAGCTTCAGATATGGAGAATACATATCCCCGTAATGATACGCGTATTGAAACTCTGCAAACGTATCATAGTGAGATGGAATATCTACGCGTTTGTCGTATATCTTGATTTTCTCAATCGGCTCGACATCGTTGTAAACAAGCATTTTCTTGTTGCCGACAAACGTAATCTCGCGAACCTTATTGGGATCGAGCCAACTGCTCTGGATTGTAGCAAGGCCTTCACGAGCAAAGTTCAGGGTCATACTCGTTACATCCTCGATATTCGGATTTACATGAGCTTTTCCCTGGCAGTTAACAGACACCGGAGTTTCATTCATGATATAAAGAATAATAGAAATGTCGTGTGGCGCCAAGTCCCATGCCACGTTGATGTCTTTTTGGAGAAGGCCGAGATTCAAACGCCGGGCACTAATGTACTGAATCCTGCCAAGCTCTCCGGAGTCGACGATTTCTTTGATTTTACGCACCGGAGTTGAGTAAACAAATGTATGTCCAACCATAAGGATCAAGTTCTTCTTTTCGGCAATCTCTATTAGTTCCTTACACTCCGCCACAGAAGAAGCCATGGGCTTCTCAATAAACGTGTGTTTCCCGGCCTGCAGGCTTTTCATGGCCATCTCAAAATGAAAACGCACAGGGGTAGCTACCACCACAGCGTCAATTTCCGGGGCACCGACCACCTGCTCGAATTCGGAGACAGTTTCCACTTCCCGATAGAGTCTTTTTATATACGTCAATCGTTCTACGTCCGTATCGCAAACCTTTTTCATTTTACATTCGGAGATGGAACTGAAATTCCGAATAAGATTTGGGCCCCAGTACCCGCAGCCCACTACAGCAATGTTAACCATTCATATCACTCCTTATCACCAAAACTTGTACCAGTAATACCAAACAATATAATATATCCGTTAAGTGTTATTCGTCAAGATTGCTGTCTCCAAGAATATCTTTAACGATTTCTGACGACATTACTTTGCTAACAAGTCGATGACATTTTCTTACGGTTCTTTTTCGCAGAGTGAATTCCTGCGGATTGACCACCTGTGTAGCGTGAGCAAGATGGTAAACAAATTGACCCATTACCGCAGGTGGCAGCTTTACGGTCTTATAGCCGCGGTCAACGAGTTCAAAAAAGAGCTTCTTGCCCCCTGCCAGGCCCTTGCTTCTATCCATAAGGAACGAGAGTTGCTCCCGTCGTAAGACGTCAGTTCGGTACAGACAGCATATTGTGCGATTGTAATAGCGAAACTTGCCAACGGGGTCCGGCTCTCGAAGAACTTTGCGCTTGAAGGTTCTTAAATCGGTTGCTTTTTTGAGCAGGATTCGCCATTTGGGCATCAATTCGATTTTGCCGGAACCAACACAGGCTATATTCTCATCGTTACCAAAGTAGCTAATCAGCTCACTGAGCCAGTTGTCTTTTTTAACAAAGGTGTCCGAGTGCATCGAGACGAAAAATTCGGTATTGCAGCTCTCCAGACCAAGGTCAAGACCAGCAGAGTGGGCATAACCTCCCCCAGGCTCATCGGCACCGGAGCGACGCTCGATTAACCGAATCCAATTGAGAGATTTGAGGTATTCCAAAGATTCATCTTGTGAATCGTTATCGACAACAATGACCTCATACGGATATGTAGTAAACCTGCGCATGCTGCGCAGACATAATCTGGTAAAGTCCAAAGTTTTATAATTTACTATACATATAGTTGCTTTGCCTTTAACGAGGTCTGACATTAATGAGGACTTCCCCCTTGACTTAGCGGTTTCCGTACATTGATTCGTAATACTTCTGGTAGTCACCAGAGACGACGTTACCGAGCCAGTCCTGGTTCTGAAGGTACCAGTCTATGGTTTTATTAATACCTTCCTCAAAGCTGACCGACGGCCGCCAATTAAGCTCACCAATTATCTTGCTTGCATCGATAGCATATCGCCGATCGTGTCCGGGCCTGTCGGTTACATGCTTAATCAGTGATTTTGGCTTGCCAAGACGGTTAAGTATTACATCAATTACTTCCAGATTTGTCTTTTCGTTACAGCCCCCAATGTTATAAATCTCACCGGGTGGTGCTTTTTCTAAAATCTGCCATATAGATGTGCAATGGTCATATACATACAGCCAATCCCGCACATATAAGCCATCGCCATAAACGGGCAATTCTTTATCATTGAGGGCATTGTTAATCATCAACGGTATCATCTTCTCAGGAAACTGATATTCGCCGTAGTTATTTGAGCATCTGGTGATGTTATATTTTACGCCCCAGGTATGGCCGAAAGCTTTTACCAGATGGTCTGCCGCGGCTTTACTGGCCGAATAAGGCGAATTCGGACTCAGCGGTGTTTGTTCAGTGAATTTGCCCTGCGGGCCGAGTGCACCATAGACTTCATCGGTCGAGATTTGAATAAACCTCTCCAAGTTTTTATCACGAGCTGCTTCGAGCAGAGTTAATGTACCGGCAATATTGGTTTCGATAAAGATCTTAGGCTCGGAAATGGAACGGTCAACGTGGCTCTCGGCAGCAAAATTAATTATCGCATCGATTTGATATTCAACGATAATTTTTTCGACCAGTGTTCCGTCACATATATCGCCTTTTACAAATTTGTGATTCTTATGCTCTAAGAATTCAGCAAAGTTTTCGAGATTGCCTGCATAAGTAAGCTTATCGAGATTGACGATAAAACAATCGGGATGTTCCGAAAGCACCATCCGCACAAAATTGCTTCCTATAAATCCTGCACCACCTGTAACCAGAATCCTTCGCATATTAATATCCAGTGCTATTCTGCTAATTTCTCTGAAACTCTTTTGCTTTGGCTATTTTTCCTGGTAATAATAATCAAGTTATTCCCACCTAAAACCACACTTCGCTTCAAAGTTAGGTCTGTTCGATGTTTCTTTCTGCTCTGCTTCGGTAGGAATAGATTCACAAACCACATACAAGCCACCAAGGGCAACAAAAAATATTGTTTTAATTTTGGTGCATTTTCTTTTATCTGGCGGATTCAACTCCCAAGTGCAACTGAGTCAAATCCTGTTTTGTTATCCAGTTAATCTTTTCCGTTCATAAAATACTTCATTGGGTGTCAAATAGCCAAGTGATTTTCTAGGGCGATTATT
>SDBS01005495.1_pt1 | contig 12346 bp, 11 predicted proteins | sample 2277091 | NCBI WGS metagenome assembly SDBS01 (sample SAMN10404972, study PRJNA504765) | marine sediment metagenome | isolation source: marine sediment core GS10_PC15, 163 cmbsf | place: Arctic Ocean: Southern Knipovich Ridge | collected 2010 | reverse complement strand
TTTTCCGGATTAACAGAGAGTGTTACACTCTTTTTATTTGTTCCTGGATTGTTGATTTTGACCATTTTTGTATAAACCGAGACCTGTCAAATGGGTTTTGACTTAGTCATGGTCCTCTTTTCTTTCCTGTTAGGGCTTTCTTTCGGAAGCTTTATGAACGTATGTATTTATCGTATTCCCCTAAAGAAATCGATCATCAGTCCCCCCTCGACCTGCCCCCACTGTGACGAAAGAATCAAGTTCTATGATAATATCCCCCTGCTCAGCTATCTTTTTTTAGCCGGAAGATGCAGACGCTGTAATCACCCTGTTTCGTGGCGCTATCCGATTGTAGAGGGGCTGACCGGTCTCTTGAGCCTGGCCCTATTTATCAGATATGGATTTAGTTATCAATACATTCTCGCTTTCTTATTTGCAGCGACCCTTGTGACAATAAGTTTTATTGACCTTGACCATAAGATCATTCCGGATATCCTTTCGCTGCCTGGGATCGTGGCAGGTTGGGGGGTTTCATTTCTTCCCGGCAGTCCCTTCTGGCTCGATTCATTGATAGGGACCGTGGCGGGAGGGGGCACTCTTTTTCTCATAGCTTTCATCTATGAACGTATTACCGGGAGAGAGGGAATGGGGGGGGGAGACATTAAGCTCCTTGCCATGATTGGCGCATGGATGGGCTGGAGGCCTTTACCCCTTATCGTACTCATTTCTTCTCTGACAGGCGCAGTCATAGGCTCCGTTTTTATCTTGTTTGCCGGTAAAGGGTATCGAGTCAGGATACCCTTTGGTCCATTTCTTTCCTTGGGCGCCCTTTTTTACCTCTTTTTTGGCAGTGAGTTTGCAAAGTGGTATTTTAGTCTGTTTATGTAGTGTCCGAACGAAAATTATGAGGAGATATACCTTGAGATTTCCTTTTTACAGCTTGAGGACCGGGATCGTGGCCTGCCTTACTTTTTTGATCCTGTCTGCCATGCTCCTCATCAATGTTGTGATGGTTAAATTCGCGGAAAGGGATCTGATTGACGCAAAAGTAGAAATGGGTCGTATTCTTATCCATACTATAGGACAGAGGGTAGTATATGAAACAATTAGCAGACATAAGGTTCTGAATGGACTTGGGTCGGTTCCCCGGTTTAGTAAAGAGATTGCCCAACTTCTCAGAATGGGAGGATATTCAAGTGTCCTGGTGGTTAGTAGCACAGGCGCCAGGCTTTTTGGCCTCGGGTCATGGGGAAAACGAGAGGAAGACGCGCTCGTCAGATCGAGAGAAGCTCTGACAAGACAAAAATCGTCCCTTGAGTTTTTAGGGGAGATCTGGGGAGTGATCTGGCTCGCTCCAGAGATGATCCGGATGTCCGCCCCATTTTTTTTTGACGGGCGCCTAATGGGCGCTGTCGCTATCCGCGCAGACCTCGGACCATTATATCAGGGGCTAAGAAAATCGGAGAGATTAATCTTAATCTACATCTGTTTGAACGCGATTATCCTTGTCCTGTTCGGGATCTATCTCCTTTCGAGAACAGTGGTCAAGCCAATTCACAGACTCCTAACAATTACTGACAAATTTGAAGAGTGGTCCCCCTTATTTGATCAAGGGGAATCCTCCAGAAATGAAATCGGGCAGCTTTTCCGATCACTGAAAATGATGCTCAAACGGCTTGAGACGAACAAGAGGGAGTTAAAGGCAAATATCTCTTCATTGGAAGAGGCCAATTTAGAGATAAAAAAGGCACAGGACGAAATCATCAAGTCTGAAAAGATGGCCTTGGCGGGCCGCCTGGCAACCGGAGTGGCCCACGAGATCGGTAACCCGCTGAGTATAATCTTAGGGTACTTGGAACTGCTCAAGAGGGGAGATCTGAAAAGCGAGGAAAATAAGGATTTCGTTGAACGGATTGAATCTGAGGTCACGCGTATAAACCAGATTATACGAGAACTCCTCGACTTTTCCAGACCTTCAAGCGCCGAACATGAAGAAACCGGGATTCACCAGCTTATCATGGAAACAGTAAATTTACTCGAACTCCAACCAATGATGGACCGGATTGAGATACGACAGGACTTAGGAGCGAGAAAAGATGTTGTTTGGGCAGGGATGGCCCAGCTAAAACAAGTGTTTTTAAATATTATTATAAACGCTGCAGACGCAATGATAGACACCCATTCATCTGGTGGCTTATCTCCAAAGGTCTTGAACATTGAGACAGAGAATGAAGATGACTCCATTGTGATTAGCTTTACAGATACGGGGATCGGAATCTCCTCGGAAGAGCTTGGTCGCATTTTTGATCCTTTTTATACTACAAAGGAACCAGGAAAAGGTACTGGTCTCGGTCTGTCTGTCTGTTACACGATTATTGAGGGGCTGGGTGGAACTATTCGCGCGGAGAGCATCCTCGGTAAAGGGACTGAAGTAATTGTTGCTATTCCGCTAAACCAGGCAAATCAGAAATTGAATATTGAACATTGAAAATTGGCTACATCATGTGTAGCAGAACTTCAAATTCCAAACTCCAAACTTCAAATTGAGGGAACAGACCATGCCTCGGCAGACTGTGCTTGTAATTGATGATGAAGAGAATATGCGGCATATGTTGAAAACCATGTTGGAGAAGACGAACTACTCTGTCCAATGCGCCGGGGATGGAATTGAAGCACTCCAATGTATGGCTGAGACCGGCTTTGATTACATTCTCTGCGACATAAAGATGCCGAATATGGACGGGATGGCATTCTTAGAAAAGGCCGTTAAGAGGCATCCTGAAAAGACCTACATTATGATGTCTGCGTATGGAACGGTTAAAACGGCCTTGGAGGCTATCAAGAAAGGAGCTTACGATTATATCTCAAAACCTTTTAAACCAGACGAAGTATTTTTGACGCTAAGAAAGGCCGAGGAACGGGAAAGATTGAAAAAAGAGAACTTAAGGTTGAAAACCAGAATAAACGAGATCGAAAAACAGCATTCATTTGGAAACATAATAGCACGAAGCGAGGCAATGGCCCAGGTCCTTGAGCTTGTTAAGAAAGTGGCTGAGCACAAGACCACGGTGCTCATTACAGGAGAGAGCGGGACTGGCAAGGAACTGATTGCCAGGGCGATTCACTCGAATGGCCCAAGATCATCAGAGGCCTTAGTGAACATTAACTGTGGCGGTATTCCTGAAAACCTCATTGAAAGTGAGCTCTTTGGGTATAAGAAAGGGGCGTTCACAGATGCTGTCAAAGACAAGCCGGGCCGTTTTGAGGAGGCGGATAAAGGAACCATATTTTTAGACGAGATTGGCGAACTCCCTTTTTCTTTGCAGGTAAAACTTTTGCGCGTATTGCAGGAAGAAGAGATCACTCCCTTGGGAGGTGTGGGTTCACGAAAAATTGACGTTCGGGTTGTGGTGGCCACGTCAAAGGATTTGAGGAAGGAGGTAGAGGAAGGACGATTCCGCGAAGATCTCTACTATCGGATTAATGTCTTGACCGTTCATCTTCCCCCGTTGAGAACAAGAAAAGGGGATGTATCACTCCTGACCGGTTATTTCATAGATATCTTTAATAAGAAACTGAACAAGAAAGTGGAAGCCCCCTCTTCTGAAGCGATGTCCATTCTGATAGGCTATCACTGGCCGGGGAATGTGAGAGAACTGGAAAATGTTATGGAGAGGGCGGTACTTCTTTCTACCGGTCGTTTGATAACGCCGAAGGAACTTCCATCCAGCCTGACCCGGAACAGTGGGTTTCCCCAGGATTTTGACAGTTTGGAGACTCTTTCTATCAAGAAGGCCTCTAAACGGCTGCAACGAAATCTCATTGAAAAGGCCCTGAAAGCGACCAGCGGGAACAGGACCCAGTCTGCCAAACTCTTAGAAATCAGCCGGCCGATGCTCATTTCCAAAATCAAGGAATACGGGCTGTCATAACTGGAATTTAGGGATTGAGGGATTAAAAAAGAATATTTCATTCAATGCCTGAATTCGCAATTCCTAAATTCTTTCCTTTAAATCATGTAGCGCCTGAATTCTCCCTTGTCCCGTGTTTTAACAGACACCACTCTGTTTTCGCGCACCCCTTCTTCGATTCTGACTTCACCGGCATCGCGCTCCCCTGCATCGCTGTATGCTACGGTTATAGCTGTTGCAATGTCGAGGACCTCTCCGGAAAGCTCCCCCGAGACAAACACCGTAGGTCCAGGTACGGAAACCGATCTCAGGATGGTATCATTTTTGCCTGCTAAGGACTGGATGGCCTCATTTTCTCTCTTGTTTCTCCCCACTACTATTTTCGTGTAAGGGGCAATGCGAAAGTGCCTCCCTAATTTCAGGAGTTCTAATTCCCTCGTCTCCACGTCGACTTTGGAGGTGAGCAGGTCTTTCAATCGGCGTGAAAAACCCTTTTCAGTCAGGAGGCATCCCCCTGCTGGCGAGGGATATTCTGTTATGTCCCTTCTTTGCGCCATTTCCATTTGGGGTTTTCTTGAACGTCCTTGAAAATCGAGGAGCCGCTCCCTCTGGACCCACCCTTTCTCTTCAGGAATTGTTGGTGCAAGAAGCTTTGCTGAAAGGGGTCTCAGAAGGAGTCGATTGAGCCCGCTTTCGGTTGCAACCAAATTAAGGGACCTTTTGTTCTGGGACATGGGCCTCTGGCCCAGGACCTCACCTGTAAAAACAAAACCTGCCCCCTCTTCTTCTAACATCTCGTCGGCGATTCGAAACATCAGCGCATGGCAATCGATACAGGGATTCATATTGCCGCCATAACCATGCTTCGGTTCTTTGACCACTTTTAAGTGGCGCCGGGTGATGTCTACCACTTTAAACGGGAGGTCCATGGCGTGAGCCGATTTTTTGGCCTTCCCGGATCTGAAAAAGGGGGTTTCAAAAAAAAGGGCCAGGACATCAATGCCCTGGGCCCTTATCAAGTCAGCAGCCAACATGCTGTCGAGGCCCCCTGAAAAAACGCATATTGCTTTCATGTCAAGCCATAAAATTTCGTAACCTTTCACAGGTTCCCCGCCCAGCGGGATCTTCGACAGGGTTCCCGCTGGAAACGGGATTCAGGGTTTGGAAACCAGATGGAACTGGAGTTTCGGACGAGATGAAATTCCGCTTTTGGCAGAACTAACTTTAGTTCACTTTAGTCACTTTAGGCACTTTAGCTCACTTTCTTTCTATAATCCCACCTCTTTTAATGATTCCATCAGGGATTTTTGTTTTTTTGTCAGTTTTTTTGGAACTTCGATGTTGATTTCAACATAGGCATTTCCTTTGCCTGAACCGTTATTGCGCGGCATACCGTACCCTTTCAGCCTGAATTTCGCATTATCCTGGGTGCCGGGAGGGATTTTCAGTTTTAGTACCTTCTGCTCGATAGTCGGCACCTCAATTTCGGTTCCTAATGCGGCTTCAGAAAACATGATTTTTCGGTTTATATACAGGTCAGCATTTTCCCTTGTGAAGACAGGATGTGCAAGCTCTTTGATCTGGACATAGAGATCTCCTGGTGGACCACCAAACAGGCCGGGTTGACCCTTCCCCTGCAATCTTAATTTCTGTCCCGCCTTGATCCCGGCGGGTACCTTGACAGAAACCTTCTCCTGTTGTCCGTCAATCTGATAGGCGATCGTCTTATTTGTGGGTTTGCACAATTCTTCCAGGGTCATCGGGAGTTCATAGACCAGATTCTGTCCCTTTGTCCCTTGACCACCTCGTCCTTCCTGGCCAAAGCCGCCCATCCCTCCGTACATCTGACTAAAGGGGTTGCGGCCCCTTCCTCCTCCACCGAATCCGAATTCTCTGAAGATACTTCCTAAATCGAAGCCTTTAAAGATGTCTTCCTGGGTGAATCTGTTATGAAAGCCCTCGGCGCCGAACATGTCATACTGCTTTTTCTTCTCCGGATCGCGTAGGACTGCGTAGGCCTCATTAAGGTCTTTGAACATTGCCTCGGCGGAATTGTTCCCCTTGTTATGATCTGGATGGTATTTGAGGGCTAATTTGCGATAGGCCTTTTTAATCTCTTCAGGGGAGGCTGACTTTGATACTCCTAAGATATTGTAGTAGTCTTTACCGGGCATATTTTTGAGATGTTCACAACCTGTTATCTGTATGGTTTTGAAAAAAGCATCAACTGATTGATGAAGAAGATGAGAGATTGCGGTTAATGCTTAACAAATCAAATTTAATCACAAGGAGTGAGAAGTCAAGACAACATATGATGCAAGGTTCCCTTATGCTACACGGCCGGGATTTGTGACAGAATTTCCGGGCAAAATCTGGTCATTATTATTCTTGATGAATTCGTAAAAAGTCGACAAATTCACGATTTGGAGGAATAACCTTAGGACTAACTGCTGATAATAATTCGTAATTCCTAAATTCCTGAATCCATATAAAAAGGACTTTTTACATGGGCATCATTTTTGTCCATGTGATAGAGGGTTGCGCCAATCGGCGCAAAGGATAAGAGGAGAAGATTCAAACCAGGGATCAAGAAAGGGAGCCCAAAGCCTAAGTGGAATGGAATAGCATTTAATAATAAACGGAAACGGGTCTTGAACGGGATCAGTTGTCTTGCCGGGATGAGGTCCGTATTGTCCCACGCAAGGAATATGGCGGCGACGCCGGAGGCGATCAGCATTATGACAGGCCCCAGCGGTGTTAACCATCCGACAATCATCAGGAGGATGGAGAAGATGACCGGAAGAACGGTCCTTGGAATCTCCTGCATGACAAGATAACCAAATAATTTCAATATGGAGGCCTTTTTAGCTTCTGTTGCTTGGCCGCTGCTTATGAGTTCGGTTATGCGGGACATATGATCCATAATCAGGACGCTGAAAAGGATTTGTGAAACCAGATAGGAAATAACCGCCGCTAAGCCAACAAGGCAGAAAAAGAGAATCCAGGATGTGAGATACCATAGCCACAGGATCCAATAGCTTACCGGTTTTATCCAGATGAAGCTCAGGATCTCCTGGTGATAGACGAGGATTAAGGTGGCTGAGAGAATAGTGATCAGAACCACGACGCAGAACCTCAGGAGGCCCCAGAAAAGGAGTTTAGGTGTCTTGATTCCAAGGAATAACCCCCGGAAGTTATAGTTGATTCCCTTAACGAAGTTCATGTTTCCATAAGCACCGTTTTTACGGCCCTAACCTCCTCATTCTTTAATACCCGGTGGGCAGAATAGGAGCCTCTAATGCACCGACCCAAAAGTTCTTTCTTGCATTTTTGCAAAACAAGTTGACCGCACATTCGCCATATATAATCGACTTATACTTTTAAATTCATGCTAATATATTGATAATATCTAACAATTACTTAGATAATGCCGACAATATGGATTAACTGCAGCCTACTAACATCTTTCTTCAACAATCGAGGTCACCGCCGAGTCCCGAATTACGAATTCTATAATTCTGACGGCAAAATCAATGAGACGCTCCTCAAGGTTAAATTCCTTGTTTTCCTTCGTCACTCGTCATTCCTTGATCGTTATTCGATTACTATTACACAGGCAACTTAAGTTGCCAATTTTGCAGAAAAAACTTTCAGAACACGGCACTAAACTTTGGGTTCCTTCCACCAGGGGTAAAAATCAGGCATGTCAGTTGAGACCCTCATGGTGAACGCGGGTTGCCGCTTTTCCAGGAAACTCTGAACGCCTTCTTTTGCGTCCTTCTGCTTCCCCATCCAGTAGAAGCAGCGCGAGTCTACAAGGTGGACTGACTGGGGGTCCTCTTCCGCTAACCCATGCCAAAGAAGCGCCTTGCTAAGGGCCACGGATACCGCTGAGGTGTGGTCCGCAATCTCCTTTGCAATCTGCATGGCCTTGACAAGCACCTTATCGCGGGGCACCACGTAATTAAAAAGGCCGGAGTTCGCTTCCTCTGAGGCCCGGAATATACGCCCCGTATATACGAGTTCAGTGGCCTTGGCAATGCCAACGATACGGGGTAGGAACCATGAGGAACATGCCTCCGGAACGACGCCACGTCGTGCAAAAACAAAACCGATTTTTGCACCCTCGGCTACAATCCGCATATCCATCGCCAAAGTCATTGTAATCCCAACTCCTACTGCGTGTCCGTTAATAGCCCCGATTACAGGCTTGCGGCACCTGAATATTGCCAATGTTACCTGGCCTCCTCCGTCACGATGCTCGCTGATGGCGGTCTTTTTGGATCGGTCAAAGGTTGAACCGCCTGCGGATAGGTCTGCGCCCGCGCAAAAGGCATTGCCCGCGCCTGTCACCACAACAACGCGAACCGCATCGTCCCTATCTGCCTCAGCGAAAAGTTCGATCAGTTCCTTTCGTATCGTGGGAGTAAAGGCGTTCATCCTGTCAGGACGGTTCAGGGTAATCGTAGCTATGCCCTTATCAATTTCATACCTTGTTTCGGTTAATTCCATTAGCATTTATCCTCCAAAAATGAATCCCATCCCTAACCATGATGATCTCGCTACAAAGCCATTCTCGGACAGCTTCCTATGGGATCAAGTTATGCTTCTTTATCTCGGTTTTCAAGGTCTCATACCTCCATCTCCTTCCGGTCTTCATCTTAAATCCCTTTCCATTCAATAGCCTGGCGATTTCTGTATTGTCAACCCGTGGGAACATAACGTAGATGGATTGCAAAGTAGATGGACAATGCAATAACGGCGGCTATCGTCGGTGTGAAAAACCAGCCAATGAGTATGTTTATCAGTGTGCGTCTCTCCACTGTGCTGATACCTTTTACAATGCCAACACCTAAGACGGCTCCGATTACGGCTTGAGAAGTTGAGACCGGAACCCCTAAGATGGTATAAATGTGGACGGTGATGGCCTCGGCTAAGAGCACTACAAGCGCAGAAAAGGGGTCTAATCTTACCAATCGCCTCCCTACTGTTTCCATGACCCTCCGGCTAAAAGTCAGTATCCCAAGGTCGATACTCAGGCCCCCAAGGAGAACTGCCGAGAACAGGGTCAATTCTCCTGCGCCGACAAAGACCGCTGTCACATTGGCTACATTATTTGCCCCCAAAGCATATGCGCCATAAGAACCGGCCCCTATTAATGAGAGGCGCAGGAGGTTATCAGCCTGAAACAGATTGATATTGAGTTTGTTATAAAAGAAGGCCATCACCCTGTAGATCATGATGGAGATTATCATCCCCCCTACAGGGGTGCCAATCCAGCACGCCACTATCTTTCCCAATCCAGGGATGTTGATGTTTTGGTTCAGCAGGGCGATCCCTAAGATGGCGCCCACAACCGCCTGGGAGGTAGAGACAGGGAGGCTGAGAAATGTCATGATGGTTACAGTGATAGCGGCTGCCACCGAAGTGACAACTGCCTGTTCAAGATTCAGAGGGGTCAAGCCTTTAAGGGTTTCGATCCCTGCCTGTCCTTCAAGGAGTGCCCCTAAAAGGACAAAAACAGATGCCAGGATCGCCGCTGTCCGGAACTTGACCATCCGGGCCGCGACTGCCGAACCGAAGACATTGGATGCATCGTTGGCGCCTAAGGACCATCCTAAGAATATCCCTCCCAAAAGAGAGAGCATCATACACGCCTCTTCATGCTGATGATGTTGACTCTTTTCGATATACGATCGGTCTGGTCTGAAATCTCACCCATATTTATGACCATCTCTTTAAGCTGCAACTTTTGAAAGGGGTCCAGATCTGAATCAAAGATCTTGGTGATGATGTTACGCTCAATATGGTCACAACGGCTTTCATTGAAGTCGATGGTGGAAACGAGGGATCTTATTCCCTTGGCCCTTTCAAAAAGGGTCTTGACCTGTTTTATCATAAGCTCACAGTTTTCGAAGGAGACTTCCAGAAGCTCTTTGATGTCGGATGCTATGAGATCGGGGATAATTAGCTTTTGGGTTTTGATCATGTGGAGGACCAGCTCGAACAGTCTCGGGACCTTGTCCATGGCCTCTAAGAGACCCATAATATCTCCGCGCGATTCAGGCAGGAGGGCCTTGCCGTACATCAATTCCTTAATCTTTTCACGCACATCATCGGCCTTGGACTCGAACTTATGGGTGAGACGTATTCGGAAGTCAAAATCGTCGCACACACCGGTCTCAAGACAGGTATTTATGGCCTCGGAAAAATGCTTCCTGCTCGTCTCTAAATGTTCTAAATACTCGTAAATCAGGGCTTCGACCTGGCGCTGCTTCTTAAAGAAGAATTTTGGCATATTTGTCTCCGTGGGGATGAAACCTGAAACTCGAAAAATAGCTCTGATTGATCAAATTACCACCCCCAGAGGAGGGGATAATTTGAGTGCCTAAAGTGCCTAAAGTTTGAAGTGCCTAAAGTTAAGGGACTTCGTGACATTTTATAATGGGTGTTTTTCACAAGATCTGTCTCAAATTAGAATTCATCTTCAAAATCACGGGCAGATGTAAAGAACATGCTTGACACGAACAACTCCTGAAAACGGGTTGTGGCGGCAAGCTCACGATATTCGATTTTTTTGGCAATTCGCTCAGCCTCTTTTCTTTTGTTTTTATCCAGCAGGGCCAGGCAAGAACCATGTCCGGCCGCATTGCCAACGCCAACAACCTCTGCAGTGAGACAGCCTGGAAAAAGATCTATGGTACAGGCATCGAGAGGATCAACATAGTTGCCGCATGCTCCTGCCAGCAGGATTCGCTCTACCTCGTCACCCTCGAATTGCTCCATCAACAGTGTTGCCCCCGCGTTGACTGCCGATTTGGCCATCTGCAATTCAGCCACGTCTTTCTGCGTGATTACAATATCCAGTTTTGTTGCGGCCTCGGATCCCCAGACCAAAACAAATTCCCGGCCATCTTCCCCATCACGCAGACGAGGGGTTTGAAGCTCTTCGTCAAAATTCCCTCTTCCTAAGATAATCCCCACCCTGATCATCTCAGCTATCGCTGAAATGATACCTGAGCCGCATAGGCCTAATGGTCGTTGATCGTGAATGGCTTCCCATCTGACATCCAGCGTTTCCGGATCAATTTTCAGCCGTTCAATAGCGCCGGCTGAGGCCCGCATGCCCCATCGGATGTGCCCTCCTTCAAAGGCAGGGCCTGCGGCCGTTGAACAGCAGAGCATCCGATTCCTGTTGCCAAAAACAATTTCACCATTGGTGCCCAGATCAAGGAGAAGAGTAGGGATCTTGCTTCTGTGGAGGCCTGTGGCTAAAACAGATGCAATGGTATCACTCCCCACAAATCCAGCCTTGAGCGGCAGGAGATGGACATAGGCCGAAGCCCCGATCTTAAGATCCAGGTCCCTGGCCTTATAGTCCTGGCCCTCTTGAAGGACAGGGGAGTAGGGGGCCATGGAGAGGTAATGGGGATCGAGGCCCACAAACAGGTGGTGCATGGCCGTGTTCCCCACTACGGTCGCCTCCATAATCTGATCCGGATCAATTCCCGCCTCTGCCGATGCCTCAGCGATTAAGGCATTGAGGCACTCAACAATGCTTGTGCGCAGTTTTTCCAGGCCTCCGGAGTTCTCCTGGCAGAAAGATATCCGGGTAATGACATCATCCCCGATGGCAATCTGAGGATTCATGGCAGGTTTCACTGAAAGCTTGTCACCTGTAATCAAATCCATTAGAAAGGCAACCACGGTCGTGGTGCCAACATCAAAGGCCACGCCAAATAGCCCGTCCCGTCTTCCCGGGTAAAGATCGATTATCTCATCTTTATCCCGTATGGCCACGGTAACCCCTTTCCGGTCCGAACGCAGCGTGTGGGGGAGCTTTCTCAACACAAAAGGATCAAGCGCAGGTCGACGGATTGCATACGCTTTTTCCAGGGCAAGAATTAGCCTTTCCCTGTCAGCTATTACGGAATCGAGGGTTGGAGGCGAGACTTCCACGTAATAGTGGCTGACGTTGGGCCGTAATCTGACAGGATATGAGTGTTTTGTATCCGATGTCAGAATGACCTGTCGTCTGATCCGGCTTTCTTCTGGAATCACGACCACGGCGCTATGGGTCAATACGGTCTCGCAGGCTAAGCGATACCCCTTTTCTATATGACCGCCAAACACCTCTTGTTCACGGTCTGAAGGCGGGGACAAAGGGCCATCGGTTTTCTCCACGATAACCTTACATTTGCCACATATTTTCTTGCCGCCACAGGTTGATTGCAGGGGAATGCCGGCTTCTTGGGCCAATTGCAGGATGTTCTTGGAACCATCTGTTTCGATGGCCTTTTCAAAGGGTGAGAATATAATTCTTGGCATTTAGAAACTCACACAAATTAGGGCAAAATAACTGCCACATTTAAAATTTGTTTTTGGATTCATACTCTTAATCGTACTCTTAATCATAATCGTTTTGAGTAAGATTACGATTATGATTAAGATTATGA
>SDBS01005493.1_pt1 | contig 12347 bp, 21 predicted proteins | sample 2277091 | NCBI WGS metagenome assembly SDBS01 (sample SAMN10404972, study PRJNA504765) | marine sediment metagenome | isolation source: marine sediment core GS10_PC15, 163 cmbsf | place: Arctic Ocean: Southern Knipovich Ridge | collected 2010 | reverse complement strand
TTTAACAATTATTTAATTCCTTCCTCAAGAGATTTATCTAACCATGCACCAAAAGCATGTTCTACTTCGTCTCTTTGTAAAGGTAAATCATAAGCATATCCTATCAAAGAAAAAGTTCCATCTTCATATTCAATTACTTCAACCTTTCTCTTTTGTGATTTTTGTGTTTCTTTTTTTTCTTTTCTTTTCTCTCTTATCTTCTTTAGCTTGTCCTTAATGTTCATCTTCCTCCACCTCCTTTGTTTCATTTACCCCATCTAACCCAAGTTCAATTAATATTTCATTAGCTTCTTTTTCCATTTCTTTATCAGCTTCTTCTTGTAATTTTTCTGTTTCATTTTTTGGTTCTTCAAATGATTTTTCTTCTCTTTCATATACTTCAGAAAGAGTAAGATTACTTTTAATTTTCTTTCTTCTCTTTAAAGTTCTTTTACCAAAAACAAAAAAAACTAAGACCATAAATGCTAATACAATTACAAAAATCCAAAAAGTGCTAATCCTTTTTGTTGAATCTTCTTGAACAGGAACCTCTGAAGGAATTGATTCTTGTACTGGAACATATCCTGGAGTTTGGTAAACTACAGAACTAATTAAACTTATACTGAATATCAGTGTAAACATTAATAATGAAAAGATTATATTTTGTTTATTCATTTTGATTTCTTCTTTTCATTTTTAGGTATAAAATATTTTGTTTCACAAATGTGTTTTTCTCCACAAGCACTACAAACTCCACTTCTTTCAATTTTTACTTTTAATTCAATGTAATCATCTATTCTTGTTCCATCATCATCAAAAGAACCATTAGTTACGTTAACCATATTTTCCCAAATTGCTGGTTGTTTACATTTGGGGCATTTATGTTTTGATAATTCAAGGTATTTCATTTCCTCACAATCTTTTGTCCAATAATGCCCATTCTTACAAAGCAATTGTGAATATCCTTCATAACTCATTTTACTTTCTTCCAACTATCAACTTCTTTTTGTCTTAATGTATTTAATTTTGGTTTCTTTGGTAATTTATTTTTTACAAACGTAAATTTCTTTTTAGGACAATCACTGTATTTTACTCCATTAACTTTACAACTTATATATCTTCCATCCTCACCAATTCTAGTTATTTCAAATTTTGTTCCAGCCCTTTCATAATTTCCATCTTTTACCATAACTGCTGTATCTCCAACACAATAACCATATTTCTCTCTTTGTTTTTCTTGTTTTTCTATTCTTCTTATTTCCTTTAACTTCTTTTGTTCACTTAATCTTTCTGCTTTAACTCCTTTATCTTCTGAAATAACTTGAGCCCATCTCCAATTAGCTTTAAGCCAAGAACAGATTAAAAGAATTACCCCCCATATAATAATTAAAGCTATGCCTATAAGAACAAGCATAAGAAAACCAGTAAGCCAAAGAGTAAAACAATTAATTGTTTCAAAGGCAAATAATTCTGAGAAAATTTTAGGATAATTATTGTATATTAAATAACCAAACCTATTTAATCCAAAGGTAAATAAGAACAATCCAAAAAGTTCTAAGTATTTTAGTAATATAACTATTCTTTTTGCTTTATCCTCATCATACTTTAAAACTTTTAATTGAACCATTTTTTCTAAAACAATAAGAATTAAAGGCTTTATAAACTTTTCCCATCACTACATAATGGTAACAAAGTTAACAATTAAGCAATGTCTTAGTTGTTTTTATAAGGTTATAACTTGAATCACATACAGCAACATAAGAATCTTGAACCGTACCATATGCAGAATTAATTTTTGCAGATGTAGCAATTAGAACAATAGGAAAATTATCTTTTGGAAGAAGATAATTTTTCATCATTTCGTTAACCATAAGAGATTTTGTATATGGAGAAGTCCATGTTGTATAAAATTCTAATGCTTTATTATATTCCGTAAATTTTTTATATTCGTTGATTTTTATTGAAACACCGGTTTTCATTTCAGAAATCTTTTTACATTCATTAAATTTTGCTAAACATTTTGTAATTTGAATATCTTCTGGTTCATTTAAATTGGTTGTTTTAGTTATAGTTTGTTCTGTAATAGTTTTTTTAGTAATATCTACAATATTATCTTTAAATCTATCAAAACTTCCAGGAGAAACCAAAAAAGTTACTATTAAACTTCCAACAATAAATATTCCTAACCAAATAATTATTTCCTTAAACCTCATTCTTCTATATCTTCTTTTTTTATGGTGTCTTTTAGGATGATGTCTTTTTTTATGTTTCTTTATCATTTTCATATTATTTTACCTCCTTTCATTTTCATTTATTTCTTTATCCCCTTGTATCTTTTTAAATATTCAATAGCATCATACAATAAAGATATATCCTCTTTAAATTTTCCAAGAGCAGTATTACAATTATAGCATAATAATCCTCTATTTTTATTTGTTTTATGATTATGGTCAACTGCTAAAGATTTTAGTTTCCCATTTCGTTTAGTTGTTTCTTTATTTCTACAGATAGCACAAACTCCACCTTGCTTTTTTAGCGATTTGTTGTATTCTTCTATTGTCATTCCAAAATTCTTTATTAAATATTTTTCTTTATTCCTTTTATAATATTCATTAACTCTTTTTTTAATTTTATCTTTATTCCTTTTATAATACTTTTTATGATACTCCTTTTCTTTTTCCTTATTTTATATACCATTCTTATTTTTCCTTCTTCTCTAACACTTCTAACTCTAACAATTCATCTATAGTTAATCCACATTTTTTTAATTCTCTCTTCCTTACATTGAAGAAAACTTGCTTGGTTAAATCGTTTTTAAAGATAGTTATAAAATCTTTTAATTTCATACTACAAGTAGTAATTCAACCTTTATAAATCTTTCCCACCACTATAAAGTAGTAACGAAAAAAAGAAAGAAAAAAAGAAAAAGAGCCCTATTTTAAAGGGCTTTAAAATTAAACAAACAAAGTATCAACCGCTGCTGTTGTATCTGCAGCCTCATATCCTGCAACCAGTAATGCTGTCTTACTAGCATCATAAGGCGAAGCATATTCAGTAACTACATATTGTCCTACTCCAGCATTTGTTTTAGCTGTCCAAGCTGCTCCACAAAGAGGTACATCACTACCTAATAATTTAGCAGCAACTGTATTAACACAACTACCACCAACAACAATTAAGTTCTTAGTAGCAACTGAGGCTACTTCAGTATCTTTAACAAGTACTATTCCAAATTGAGGAACAGTTTCATCAACAACGTCTTCTCCTATTCCTAAAACACTTATTGTTGCAAAAACTTGTTCACTTGGAACACCGAATAAAACTTCATCGTTTTCTGCATTAGATTCTGAATCGTATAAGATTAATCCAAAATGACTTAAAACATCTTCATCTTCATTACCAACATTTTTCCCAGCCATTAAGATTTCATCTGATACCGCTGTTTCACTATCTTCTCCAAGATGTGTAAAATTTCCATCTTCATCAACACCTAATACAATTGATAATTCACCAACGCTAAGAACTCCTTCATCTATTGAAACACCTAAATCAGTATCTTCATAAACTAAATCCGCAATATCTCCACTTTCTATTAATGTGAAAGCAAATCTTGGTTTAACATTACCATATTCTTCAGTAATATCACTAAAGAAAACATCAACACCAGGAATATATATTGTTTCATATTCTGCTGGGCTAACAATTATAGTAGTTCCATTTTCAAGTAATTCAGTAACTTCAGCTACAATTTCATTTTCATAACTATCTGCTTCAGGATTGTATCTTAAATACAATGTATCAGTTTCAACATCATCATTTATTAAAAAAGAATCTTCTAGAGTACCACTTAACACAACTACCTTAGCATTTTCATACATTTCATCTCCGTCATCTTCTGCAAGATATAAATCTCTTGAATCATCAAAAGAAACTTCAAAGTCTGAGTATTCTACATCAGTTAATTCATCTAAACTAACTGTTGCATAATTTTCTGGGAATGTATAACTATCTCCAACATATACTAAATTATCATCAGCATCTACTTCTTTTAAGTCATACTTAACACCGATAAAACCATCTTTTAACCCTGGATTTTCTATTGTCCAAACCCAAACAGGGTCTGTTTCATCTTCACCTATATAAGCATCTCCATCATTATAAGTAGTATAAATTTCTTTACCTACCTTAAGAATTACTTTACTTGGTAATGTTGCCGAAGAATGATATGCAATAGAAACTACGCTAACTTTTAAACCATCAACAGTTTCAGTGCTACCTTCATTAATTAATTCATTATTAACTTGAACTACATCATCAAAAATATCTTCAACAGTAATTGTAATTCCATCAACAGACAAACTTTCTCCAACTGTTAAAATCTTTTCTTCTGAAGTAGAAATTGTCATAGAATCTGGACTAAATTCTTTAACTTCATATTCTTTTCCAAGAATGTTTATTGTTAACATATCTGCATCGTCATGTGGAATTCTTTCAATAACTAAATCTTCTTCAAATACATATCGATATTCTAAATCTCTCTTATTTGTTAAAGCTACTCCTTCTAAATCTATTTCATCAAGAGTTGTTATTAATTTCATATTTCCTAAAAGAATTTCTTCATGAACATCAAAATTTGTTTTACTATTTAATCCATCATCCCAAGATATTTCTTCATCTATTAAAGAAGGAATTTGATTATCTTTAAAGACCTTTCTCATATCTCCATTCTTTGAATCTGATAAAAGAGTTCCTAAAAATACTTCAATTTCAGTAATTCCTAAAGAATTAGAAAAATCTCCTGATGGTGCTTCCCAATCTTCATAGAAACTATCAAACAAAGATTTAAGATTATTACTAATCTTATTAGCTGCCGTTAAATCACTAACAGCTGAGTTAACTCCATAAACTATAGCAACATCCGCTTCTCCATTTTTAACAAAAGGTAAAGGGTATGTGCTTGTTGCGGCAACACTAACTAAAGCTCCAAGGATTAGAATACTAGCAAATACAAACGCATATTTTTTAAATTTCATATTTTTTAAACCTCCTTCTAACTATATTAAACATTTACTTATAAGGAAGCTTGAAATTCCTGCTTCATCCATTTTAACCATATTATAAAAGGAAGTGGAGAAAATTCTCCACCTCTATTTCGAAATTTGGGAAAATTTCACTCTTTTAAAGAACTGTTTCTGCTTTGCAGAGTTCTTAAAGATATTTTCCCAATTAATCTATGATTTCTTAGTATTCTCGACTTTATAAACTTTTCGCACTACTATAGAATGGTAACAGATTTAGATTTTTGATAATATTCACTTCTTCTTTTTAATATTTTTTCTTTATTTTTTTGATAATCTTCTTTTAATCTTTTTTTATTCTTTTGATTATACTCTTCCTGATATTTTTTCAATCTTTCTTTATTTTCTTGGTAATACTCTCTTTGATATTTATCTAATTTATCTTTTACTTCTGGTCTTTTAATATATTCTTTTTGATACTTTTCTCTTCTTTCTTTTTCTTTTGGACTTTTACGATATTTTTCTCTATAATGAAAACTACATAATAAAGATTTATTATGGCTTCCTAAAACCTTTCCACATTCAGAACACTTCTTAGCCCACTTACTTCTTTTCTTCATTTTCTAACTCTTTTTTCTCTTTATAACGTTTTTTATAGTATTTTAAAATCTTAACTTTATTCTTTTGATAATATCCTTTTCTTTTATCTTTATTATTTTCATCCCACTTTTGCATAAAATGGTAATGACACAATAAAGATTTATTATGGCTTGCTAATACCTTTCTACATTCAGAACACCTCTTAGCCCACTTACTTCTTTTCATTTTCATCAACTCTCTATATTCTTCTTTAATTCTATATCCTCTATTAAAGGACAACTATTATTGTTGCTATATTTATATAACATAGAAACCGTATAAGGATATATATACTTTGGATAACCAGCATCATCCAACACATCAACAATGTTATCAACTTTAGTAATAATAATCCTAGAAAGAATAAATAAAGAAAATAAAACACAAAGAATAATCATAAGGATATCACCTTTATCCAATCCTCGTTTAGAAGAACTTTCATGAAATGCAGAAGGTAATTTTTTTATGCTATGATACTTTTTGATTGTTCTTTCAACTTCCTCTTCAAGTTTTATATCTCTTTTCATATCCAAACTCCTGAATCTACTTTCTTTAATTTGGGAAGGAACCCTTTTCTATCTACATTATCTATATATGTATACACCTTCATTTTCTTTCCATTAATTTCTACATCTAATTCTTCCCTTCTATATCCTATCTCAACTAAATCAAGTTTCTTTAGTAACTCCTTACTTATATTGTAAACTTCTCCAAATACTTCTCCTTCCCCTTTAATTATACAAGGAAAGAATGTTAGAGAATACATCTCATAACCTTTTAGGCTAGCTTCCCCAACAAATTTTGAACCTACAAATAAGTAGTTCAATGCAAATCCTTTTTTTAGTGTTCCATACACAAATACATTTACCATTTTCTTTTCCCTTTTTGAGTTTTAGGTTCTCCAACCCTTAAAATTAAAAAATAAAAAATAAAAAATCAATTAGCTTACTTTTTCTTAGCTTTTGAAGGTTTTCTTTTTGCATATTTCACAAAATTTCTTGCAGGAGCCTTAAAAACTTTACCAATCACATCGTTATGTCCGTTAAAGTCTTTGTGGTCAACAAGTACAACTTTCATCCTTCCTTCCTCATCTATAGAAACTACACGACAAACACAACCTTCATCAAGATGATTGTAATTATCTGGGTTTCCTCTTACACCTGTTATCAATGTACCAACCTTAAACTTTGTTACAGGTTCTGGTGTAGGATTACTAATCTCTTCAATCTTTTCAACAAGCTCTGTTTTTAACTCACACAATTCTCTCTTTCTTGCTGCTGTAAAAGGAAGTGCTAAAGCCTCTACTAACCACCAAATTAAACCAACTACAATTGCTACAGGCCAGAATATCGCTCCTAAAATAACTATAGTTTGTTTATCTGAATCTAACTCACTATATCTTTTACCTAATATCGCTAAAATTAATTGGCTTGCAATAAATGCAATTAAAGAGTATAGCCCTAGAAAAATTACTATTTTTCCAATCACTGCGAAAAAAAGTGTTTCTGGAGGACAAGCTGCCTTCATATAAATTGTTTCAACCATTTATTCGAATACCTCCTTTCAACTATATCAAACATCTTTAAATTCTCCAATCTTTTTTACTTCATCTGTGATTAAATAAATATTTCCAGCATAAGTTGGAATTCTCCTTCTTATTTTGTTTCTTTCATAAATATAATTTAAATTCTTTTCATTTGAAGAACCAATCACCAAATCCTTTCCAACCATATAAAAAGTAAATGAAGTGAATTTGTTTCTGAAATAAATTATATTTTTAGATTGTTTGTCATATAACATTACACTATAATTTCCATCCAATTCTTTTGTTGTGTTTTTTATTGCATCTACCATTTTATTTAACCTATCTTTTTCTTCACTTTTATTTAAGAAGTGATTAATTAAAAAAAGGATTACATAACTATCTGTCTCTATATCAGTTTTTATCTTATATTTCTTTTTTAACTTTTTATAATTCCAAAGAGTTCCATTGTGAACCAATAATAAATCATCAATTTTAAAAGGATGATTATTACAATTTTTTGAAACCATCTCTTCACCTACAGATTTCCACCAAATACCAAAAGCCAGCAATGGATTTATACACCAAGGATTCATAACCCAAGAATTTGTAAATTTTACTTTCTTTTTTACTTCCTCTGGATAAACTAAACATTCTCCTACAGTAGCTAAACGATTATGCCCCACAATAAATTCATTCTTCATAATCTTCTTTTCATTTATTAATTGATAATCAAAACCTCCTATAGCTTTCATAAGATAATTACGATTAAACATTCCAAAAGCATCGTGATTTCCCATATTTCCTAAAGACATTAACTTAATAAATTCTTTACTATCTTTTTTAGTTATTTTTCCATTATTTCTTTTTATTATTTGTATTTGGCACATCGTATTCCTCCTCTGTTTTTTTAAATTTACCCCATCTGCTTTCAATATATTTCTTTACATCTTTTGGAAATATCTTCATAAACTCTTTTTTTGTTACTTCTAAATCATAAATTTCATCTACACTTTTCTTTTTTATGAAATCCATTACTAATAAATTGATAGTAATCCACTTTTTTATTTTTTCACTGTTTATTGTTCCCGAATGAGACCTTATTTCAAGTGTCCCTCTATAAAACAAACTGTGAAAGTTTACCCAGCAATATCTTTTGTCATAATATTTTCCACCCATTTCATTCTTATAAAAATTAGTTTCATAATACTTCTTTTTAAATTTATGAAGAGATGTTATCTCTTTTACACTTTTAAGAGAAAAGCCATCTGTTTTTTTTATCTTTTCACAATATGAGCATCTTTGTCTAGAGCGTGGCAACATCTTAAAAAATAAATCCTCATACTTTGCATAAAACAAATATAACTTTTTAATTAACTCAAATTCCTGTGGTGTTTCTATATGAACATGAAGCCCACAAGTTTTATCTATAAAATATTCTTTTTTATTGAGTACTTTACAAATTTTATCAATCATATTAAATAACCTATCTCCATTTGCTGGTTTGCTTACAAATTCTTGACCATCATCTGATAATGAACCATCATACACTTTATTAAAATTTAGTTTTTTGGCATCTTCACGACAAAGATTATCATTATCTTCTACACATTCTATCTCTACCCCACAAAAGTTTTTAAACTTGTTTTTATTGAATGTCTTTGAATATAATTTATGGGGTTTTCTTATTCTATGACTATCTCCATCCCAATCTCTATCATCTCCAGATGAATATCCTCTTTCCCTGTCAATTGCTTTTTTTATTGTTCCATATAAAAATAAAAGTCCAACAATAACTAAAATGGTTATCAAAAAGAATTCTACATCAGACAGACCCCCTAAAAATCCTACAGCCTCAGTTCCAATTTCACTTACAGTTACGTTATCCATTATTTAACTCCTAAATATCTCCCATATTTCTTTATAAAGTAAGAATGATGTTGTTTATAAACTTTTCCCACCACTATAGAGTTACAACAAAATCTGTGGGCATGCTCAAAATCATTAGACATCTTAGACTTTTAGACTTTTAGACTTTCTATTATAATAAGTTGCTCTACTCATTCCTGTTTCATCACACCATTCTTTTTCACTAAGCTCTATTAAATCACTAAGTCCCTTATCAGTATTTAATATTTCTTTGGCGAATAGTTTAAAGTCATAATCCTTTCTATGAAGTTTTGAAAGAATTACAAGTGTTCTAATACTTAAATTACTTGTTGCTTGATTACAATTCTTTTTAACATAATCTAAAACTTCGTTTTCTATCCCTGCAGATTTTTGAAAATCTTCTAAAACACCAATCATTTCCTGAAAGTTAAAAAAGAAATCAATTGTTATTCCTCTATTTACAATTGGTTCAAACCCAGAAATACTATCATTAAATATTAAAACAATATTAACATCAAGTTCAAAAGATGGTGGTAAATCATTTTGTTCAAGGATTGGAGAAGTTGAGTAATAACTAACTATTCTTTTTCCATTATCTAATTCACCACAAACAGATTTTAACATTGACCTAATTTTTTGGTCGCCAATACTTTGAACATCATCAAAAATAATTATATCTTTACCCCTATTTTCATAAATAATTTTGTAAAAAGCAAGAGGTGTAGCATAATTATTAATATATTTATAATTCAAATTCTTATCTTTAACATACTTTAAAGTAAAATAAGTCTTTCCAGTTCCTGCATCACCTTTCAATATTAAAAGGTTTATTGCACTTTCAGATAATGCTTTCAAACCTTCATTTAATAATTCATATTTTTTATTCATCTTTTATAATCTCCTTGTAAACTGGGTATTTGATATCACACCTTAAACTTTTTTTACATCTAAGACATTTAATATCTTTTTCAGTTCCTATATCGTTTACTAATCCCATTTTTTTCTAAAGTTAAAACCATTTATAAACCTTTGTAAAGATTATTCAGTAGTAACATCTTCTTCCTCATCTTCAATATATTGTGAAGCACACATGCCCATAGTAAACATTCCTTCTCTTTCTTTTCCATCACAAACTATTAAAACATCTTCATCCATTTTGAAGTACTCTAAAAAACCTTTTCTCTTTAGTGTACATTAAATTGTAAACCAACCTTTTAAGTTTATTGATAATATTCCTTTCTTCTAATTCTTTCTCTTTTATAAATCTATCATATTCCTTTTTATCTACTACTACTTCAAACGTATTTTTCCCATACAAACTTGTTAATTGAGAGAAAGTACTTTCAAATGTTCCATATATTTTCTTAGTCTTTGATAATAATATAAACTCTATAAGTGCTTCTCTAACAGCACCTTCATCTCCTCTTGTTTTTGTTTTCTTTGGATATATTATTATCTTATCATTAAAGATATCTTTAAACTTCTTCTCTGTTTCTTCTTCTTGAGTGGCTAAAAAGAAGTTTGTATTTGAATTTTCTTTTAATTCTTTATTCATTATTTCAATGTATAATTCATCATTAGAAACTTTTGCAATACCACCTTTTAAAGTTTTATAATCTCCTTTACGAATATGTATTCCAATAATATCTTTATTAAACTTCTTTGAAAATTCTTCAGCTATTTTTAAAAACTCTTTCTTTATCTTTATTTTTTTAAGATGTATCATAAATTCTTCTCCTAATTCTTCAGGGATTTCCCTAACTCTAAAACGAACTTCTTCTCTTAAAAAAGCAATAAACCTTGCACTATCAATTAATATGCATCCTTTTTTGTTTTTAAAATTCTTTAAATCCTTTTGGTAAATTTCATAATCTTTTGATGTAATTACTTCTTTTAATTCTTCTTTTGAAACTTCTTTTATATCATTTTCAAATAAGTCTTTGAAATTACAATTACAAGATTTATCCTTTGGCCAGAACAATAATAATTCCCTACCTGTTACATCTGAAATCTTCATGGAATTAATCAAACACATCATTCTATTAGCTAATCCACCTTGTGATACTGATATTATTTTATTTTTCATTTTATTTTTAAACCATTTATTATAAATTCTTTATTAACATACCAATCTTCAAAGAGTCCACCTTCTTCATCTCCAAAACTTCTTGAAAAATCTTCATGACATTCTCTAACAAAACCATTTTTGATTAGTAATTCAAATATCTTATTCCTCTTTTCTATATCTTCTTTGTCTCCTGAATGAGCATTATGTTCTACAGTTATTAAATTTACTTTGTATTCCTTAAAAGGAAAGCACTTTAAAATTTCATATTCAGAACCTTCTGTATCAATACTTAAATAATCAATTATCTTTGGAACATTATGTTTTTCCAAAAGGTCTTTTACAGATAATGTTTTTAACTTTATTACTTTTCCTTTTCTTTCATGAGCTTTATCAAAGAGGTTTGTTATTCCACTTATCTCATCATCAATCTGAAACTCAACTTCCTCCCCTGTTTTATTGAAAAGACAAGAAGTTTCTATTATACATTCTCTATTTCTCTTCAAATCTTTTATTTTATTTGCTGGCTCTACACAAATTCCTTCCCACCCATATCTCTTTTCTAACACATAGGTATTACTTAAATATAATCCATCTGAAGCTCCAATGTCTATGAAGTATCCTCCTTCTTTAAACTTGTTCTTTTCTAAAACCCATTTATCTTGTCCTATCTGGCTAGTAAATTCTTTCCTTTTTAATCTAGCTTCCTTTATCGCCTTTTTTAGTTTAGGCGGAGTGACATACTCCCACAACTGAAACCATGGGCTTCTACAGGAAGAAATATTGGTCATACAGCCTCCCGATAGTTTCCTAATTCAACGACACGAGCCTTCTCGAAAGAAGGTCTTACAGTATCTCCAAAGGCGTAAATTTCCCCATGTCCTGAGGTATTGTTTAATTTTTTCATTTTAATTATTCTTTTGATTCCCAATATATTGTTTAATTGTTTTATTTGATACATGTCCATGTGTAGGTGACATACTCCAACGACTAAAGTCATTGGCTTCTACGGGAAATTTCCCGATAGTTTCCTGCTTCGACGAGACTTGCCTTTATTTTTTAAGGGTCTTACTATCTCTCCACAGGCTTGAAATTCCGTATGTCCTACGGTATTGTTTAATTTGATTTCTGTTAATTTTTTAATATTAAGTGAAGCATTTAAATCTCTATCAATCTTTAATCCACAATCTTCACATTCAAATACTCTTTTACCCAAAGGCATATTTTGTCTATG
>SDBS01005492.1_pt1 | contig 12349 bp, 5 predicted proteins | sample 2277091 | NCBI WGS metagenome assembly SDBS01 (sample SAMN10404972, study PRJNA504765) | marine sediment metagenome | isolation source: marine sediment core GS10_PC15, 163 cmbsf | place: Arctic Ocean: Southern Knipovich Ridge | collected 2010 | reverse complement strand
ATCACTAAATATCATTTAGTTTAAACTTAAAATATAAAGGGTTAAAATATGGGCACTGTCATAAGTTTTATCAATTTAAAAGGTGGAGTAGGAAAAACTACTTGTTGTGCAAATATTGCGGGGGAATTAGCTCGAGAAAATCGAAAAGTTCTTGTAATTGATGCAGATCCTCAAGCAAATATCTCAACTTTATTGATGGGAGTTACTCGATATCATAACAAATTTAATCCAAACCATCAAAGTAGTGATTCTTATATCGATACCATCTATCAAATATTTTTAGATGCTATGGAAGAAAATGAAGAAAATAAGAAATTCAAATTTGAAAAAGCTATTATAAAATCTGTTGTAAGGAAAACAGTTCAAGGAAATGAAACGCAACCTTTAACTCACCTTGATTTACTTCCAGCTACACATCATTTAATGCAATTAGAACAGAAAATTGTTAACTATGTCCGATCTAGATTTGCAATTCTTGATCGATTCATAAGCCAAATTAAAGATGAATATGATTTTGTATTAATTGATTGTCCTCCCAATATATATACAACTACTCATAATTCCTTGTACGCCTCAGACTATTATATAGTTCCTACAATACCAGATTACCTTTCAATTAGTGGATTTCCTCTTCTAATCAATTCTCTTAATAAAACAAGTGATATAAAAAAGGAAGAAAAAAATAAACGAGTACATTTAGCGGGTATTTTAGTTAATTTAATGGACACTAGAATCAATGTTCATAAAGAGGGATTAGAATCAATTAAAAGAATATTGAGATACTTTCGGCAAAATGAAATTGTTGATGAAAAAGCTGTTGTATTTCAGAGCATTATTACTAATAAAGTAGATATAAAAAATGCTACTGGAAACCATTTACCCGTTTGTGTTGACAAACCTCGCTCAAATTCTACTGCGGAATATATGAAATTATGTAAAGAAATTTTAGAGAGAATCTAAATTAATTAAAATGAGGTGTTTTTATTCACGATTTAGTAAAGGAATTAAAAGCTATTATAAACGACATTCAAGATAATCAACAGATATATGACTTTGAGCTTGTAAATAACCTAATCTCTAAATTTAAAGAAGAATTACAACTCTGTATAAAAACAGATGAAGATTTTTTAAATTTTTTTAAAAGTTCTAAAAATTTTAGAGTTAAAGCTGATCTGACAAATTTTTCTAAATTGAAGCTTAAACATAAATTAATAGGAAAAACTAAGGCGGAAATTCAAGGAGAACTTGCCAAATTATCTAAATTAAAGGGAATAAATATAGCTAAATTGCATGAACTTCTTGGTAAACCTTCTATTTCTATTTCAAAACCGAAATCTGCTGTTAAAAAAGCAGTTAAGAAACCTGATATGAAAGATCAGACTTCTTTATGGTTGAATCTCTCAGAAAACCAATTACGCTATGAATTAAATAATATTCAAAAATACCCCGATTCAAAATCTCTAAAGAAAGTCGCCTATTCCATAATCAAACCAGATGAGAGGAGATTACGTCTTAGGGAAAAAATAATCAAAATAATTGTAAAAAGAATTTTAGAAGAAAAAGCAATTGCCCATTTAGGAAGATAAAACACGATGTTTTTGATTGATAAAGAAAATTTCCCTACAGAGAAACAAATCCAAGCTCTATTTCAAACGCATCCGTATTTAATAGAATCTAAATTCTTAAATCAAAAGGTAATTCCGCAATATCACTTAATCTCAGGATTCGCAGATATAATAGTTTTTATGGAAAAGGAGATTGTTGTAATTGAATTGAAAGTTGATCCTCTTAATCAAAACCATTTATTACAACTAAAAGGCTATATAGATGATATAAAACAAGAATTTAGAAATGTGAAACATTTCAGAGGAATTTTAATTGGTAAACAGCCAGATGACGATCTCAATTTACTGATAGACGACTTCTCTTTTGAGATTAGATTAATGATTCTGCATAAAGATATTCCAACAAAAGCTAAAATATGTAATTCTTGTAGACTAGCTAATGATATAAAAAATCAAAACTGTATTTTCTGTAATTCAAAAAAAATTTTAGAATAAAAGGCTATCATCCATTTTAATTAAATATTAATACTTTCAAAATTCCAAACTCTTTTAAGAGTTAAACCTCAAAGTCCAATTCTATTGTTTAATATTACTTTAGATGCATATTCTCAAGAATAATCATAATAAAATATTATAAATTTAAAGAAAAAATGTGAAATACAGTAATCTTAAATTTTTTTAATCTGTAATTGTGATATTAATATTATAATATATATTTCTTAAATTAAAAATAAAAGAGTGATTCATTCTGAGAAAAATTAATGCTTATCCTCGAAATATTAATGTTATCTTAAATAATGTTAAATATTCAGTAGATTATTATCAAAGAGAATATAAATGGGAAAGCGTCCATATTGCAGATTTGTTGACTGATCTAGAGACGACTTTTTTCAATTTTTATAATGAATTGGATGAAGATTCAAATGAAAGGGAAGATGTAAAAACATATGGACATTATTTTTTAGGATCAATTGTAGTAACTGAAAAAGACGGTATAAAATATATTGTTGATGGACAGCAAAGATTAACTACTCTTATTTTATTATTTATGTTTCTAAAGAATCTTCAAGAAGAACAGAAAAGAACTGACCAGGTAAGTGTTAACAATCTAATCTATTCTGAAAAATATGATAAAAAATCTTATAATCTTGAGGATCCTAATGATATTTGGCGAGAAAAATGTTTTGATGCCTTGTATAATAATAATGATTTTGATATTAATGATAAAACTGAAACTATTAGAAATATAATACTAAGATACAAGGATATCGAAGATTTGTTTCCTGAAACATTACAGCAGAAAGCATTACCATTTTTCATCGAATGGTTAATGTTTAATGTTCAGCTAATTGAAATTATAGCAGCAACAAATGATGATGCTTATACGATTTTTGAGACAATGAATGATAGAGGTTTAAGTTTAAAGCCAGTGGAAATGCTTAAGGGTTATATCCTTTCTAATATAAAAAATAATAGCCTTCGCAATACAGCTAATAATTTCTGGAGAGAAAGAATGCTCGAATTAAATACAATAAATAAAGAAGAAGATACTAATTTTATTAAAGCATGGCTTAGAGCGAAATATGCTGAAACGATTCGTGAGAGAAAAAAGAATGCTTTTAATCGAGATTTTGAGAGGATCGGTACAGAATTCCATAAATGGTTACGTGATCAACATGAAAGACTTGCTCTTAAAAAAAGTGAGGATTTTGAAAATTTCATATTGAAAAAATTTGAGAAGTTTTCTCACTATTATCTATTAATTAAAAAAGCCTCAGAGGAATTCAATCCTAAATTAGAATATATCTATTACAATGCTTGTTTTAATTTTACACTCCAATATCCCTTAATCTTGGCTCCGATTAAATTAGAAGACGATGAGAAAACAATATTTAAAAAAATTAAACTTGTCTCAGCTTTTATTGATATGTATATTGCACGAAGGATTATAAATTATAAAACTATTCGATATTCATCTGTTCAATATACAATGTTTAATTTGATGAAAGAAATCAGAGATTTAGACCTAAAAGATTTAACAACGCTATTAAAGAATCGAATTGAAGATATGGATGAGGATTTCAATGGCGTACTAAAATTCAAACTTCATAGTCAAAATAAAAAGAAAATCCATAATTTGCTTGCAAGAATAACATATTTCATAGAAAATAAGAGTAACTATGCTTCTAACTTTGAAAAATATATCTCCAAGGAAATAAATAAACCATTTGAAGTTGAGCATATTTGGAGTATAAAATATGATGACCACAAGGATGAATTTATTACTGAGGAAGAATTTTTAACTTATCGGCAAAATTTTGGCAACTTTATATTATTACCAAAAGATTTTAACCAAAGTTTTGGAGCAGATCCTTATGAAAAAAAGGTGGTTGAGTATTTTGGTCAAAATTTTCTAGCGAAATCACTAAATAAAGCCTGTTATGATAAAAATCCTTCTTTTCTGAAATTTATAAAAGAGAGTGGTCTACCTTTTAAGCCTCATGAGAATTTTAAAAAGAAAGATCTAGATACTAGACAAGAATTATACCGGCAAATCTGTGATTATATTTGGAACCCTTTGGTATTGGATAAAATACTAAGTGAATAGTCTGGAAAAATTACAAAATTTAATTTTTCGAAATAACCGATTAGCGCAAATTAACTATAGATTATCTTTCTTCTAAACAATTGAAAATCTTAAAGAGGATCTAGAGTTTAATTATGAATTAAATAAGCCTTACGATAGAATAAGCAGAAGGAATAATGATGAAAAAACCTCATATTGTGATATTAGGTGCTGGCGCAAGCCAAATATTCCTATAGGAATAATTAGTTTTTATGAAGTATAAATCCACATTCTAATTTTTTACTAAAATGAATATTTATATTTTTGAAGACGATTATTGTATTATAAATTTGGGGTTTTGAATGTATTTCTAGTATGGTTAGCTTTAATTGCCAATTTTATGGATAAATCTGAATTTTCTAATTCAAATTAAAAATGATGATCGATGGATAATTGGAAAATATTTTTAACTGATTGGGAAGACTTAAGTCAAGAACTTAAAGTAGATATTTACAGTACCAACTCAGGATATTGGAGTAATAAAATAGTTGAAATTTTGGGGGATTTATTTAATGAAGACAATTTTGACGATGCGATAAGTTTTATATTAAAGTTTTATGAAATTGAATCCAATTTGGAATATATTGATAAAATTATAAAAGCAAAAATAATCTGTAAAGGAATTGTAGATTTTGCAAGTGAAATCCAGAAGACTTTCTTGGAATACGAAGAAAAGTTGGTAGAATTATGCAAGAAAATCCTAATAATGAATTTTCATCCTTTTTTTAAGTTTTTATATAGTAATCAGGAGATTAATAATAATTTGGAGAAAAATGAATCTTGTATTGAAATTCTGTACAGTTCTATGCAATGCCTCAACTCAATGGCAAAAGATTTAAAAGCCCAGGAAGAATTTGGCAAATTATATTCAAATCAATGGCATTTCTTTTTTGAATTACTTCAAAATGCAGTTGACGCAGAATCTGAAAAAGTTCTAGTAAAAAGAAAGCTGATCGAGAATGAATTGTGTTTATTATTTGCAAATAAAGGAAAAAAATTCTCTCCTATGGATGTTTGGGGAATAGCAAGTATTAAACAAGGCATGAAATCCTCGAAAAACATCGGGTATTTTGGGATTGGTTTTAAGAGTGTTCAGGAAATATGTGATTCTCCAATAATTATATCGCAACCTTTTCAATTTCGGCTAAATCTTGGTAAAAGAAATAGACCTTATTATGTTGAATGGAATTTGAGTGAAGCATATTCTAAAGCTTTTTCACTAGAACAACTTCGCTATAAAAATTACTTTATTTTGGACGAGATAAAAAAGGAAGAGTATAGTGGTTTTGAAGAAAAAGTAATTGATAAAATAGACCCAATGTTTATGATGTTTTTAACTCCTTTAAAGGAAATAATTTTTTCATTTGAAGGTCTTGAAGATAAATTATTAAATGTTAAAAGAAAATCATTAGGTAATGGTTTTGAAATAATTGATATTGATGATAATAAAGAAAAATTCATCATTAATCGATACAGTAAAAAATTCATTATTGAAAATAAAGAATTTGAAAGACAAGTGCAGATTGCATTTAAGATAAATGAAAAATCAAAGAAAATTATTGTAGAGCATAAAAATTCAAACCTCTTTTCATATTTTCCATTAGATAATCGAAACCCGGGATTTAATTTCGTTTTTCAGGGTCAATTCTCATTAACAAGCAGTCGCCAAGATATAAATACAGCAATTTCTTTACAAACAAAACTCAATTATACTTTATTTGAAGAATTAGGACCAAAGTGTTTCTTAGAGTTATTTAAATTTTTAAGTAGTTCAAAAAATATAATATTAGATGAGAAATTAGAGAGCTTGATTCCCTTTGAAGAGAAGGCAATGGTAATTGAAAGCGATCCAAATTATCTTGATATAGATATTTATAATTCTTTTAGAGGAGGTTTAACTAAATTACTAAAAGATACTGATAATCAACAGATTCCATTTTGGTGGGATCAAAAAAAGAGTTATATTCCTTTTTCTAATGTTATTTTTACGGATGATTCGAGTGAAAATTCAAATAATCTTATTATTAAATTCATCAAAGAACATTTTAAACCTCAATTTATAGATGAAATTACTGAAATTTTACAAAATTCTAGTATTAGAATTGATCCCGAGAAAGAGATCTATATATGTAATGATAAATTTAAAATTGATTTCTGTAAAGAAGTTTTTGATAATGAATTTCATGATCGATATTTCACTTCTAAAAAAATATTAGATTTAATTATAAACATTTTACGATCTTTTGATTCAACAATTGATGTCGATTATATTTTGAAACGCAATTGGAAAAAAAATTATTATTTTAAATCAGAACAAGAATTGGAAGAATTTCAAGAGCTCTTATTGAAATGGCACTTTTTTGAAGAAGAGTCAACAAAAGCTAGAATATTTGAACATTATCTCATATTACTTGAAGATTGTGACGCTAACGCTTACTATGCTAAAGTAAGTTTCTCTAATTATTATATTTTGGAAGAAATCTTTCAAAAAGCTTATCCAGAGGTTATAAGTGTAATTAGACAACTAAATGTTTGGTCTGAAAGAAATACTGATTATGATTTAGACTTACCTTTATTTATTCCAGAAAAATATAAAAGAAGTAGCAATAATTTTTATTCGAAAGAAAATTTTTATTCGATTTTCAAACTAAATAAATTGCTATATTTTGAATTAGACGAAAATTTAAATCTACTAATACTTAGCGAAGAAGTTATCTATCGGAGTTTTTTCAAAATCATTGCAAAAGCTATAAAAAGGATTGAACAGAAATCTAGCAAACATAAAAATAAATTTAAACTTTCAGAACTTAGAAAAGAGTACCGTCTGATTACTGGGAATCCTGAAATTTATGGGGAATCTAATCTGAAAGATGAGGCTCTCATTATTCGCATTGTTCTCCAAAATTTTTTGGAGCTTTCAATTTATAAGAGAATTACATCAAACGAATTGCTTCCCTTTTCTGAAATAATATGGGGAGATGAAAATTATATAAATTTACTTTCTATATCTCAATTCGCCGACTCATACAATTTACTAGACCTTCCGTTTTATAACAATTTTATGAAAATGCAGTTGTTTCAAGAAAACCTGGTAAATTTAATGAATCTTATTAAAATTTTTGACGATAACAAGGAATATTTTTCAAGATATTTTTGTAATTGGTTTTCAAATGATACTATAACTGAAGCTTTAGATAATTTAATAAAAGAACATTCCGGTTTTATTCTTCATAAAGAACCTCAAGATTTAATACAAATATTGTTAGATTTAGAAACTGAAAATCAAATAGTTAAAATATTATTTTCATTTTTATCATCTAATGAAATTTTCGTAAGATTTTCTGAAATATTTTACAGTTCAATAGACATCCTTCCCAGTACTTTAATATTTTTATCAGATTTAACCGACCCTTCACTTTATCAATTCTATTATAACAAGGGGGATGAACTTACTATCGAAGTGACTGAAAAACTTCAATCAGATTTATTCATTCCTATTATTGAGTTATATTCTTTAGATGAAAAAGAGAATAACTGGATTTGTAGAACTGATTTGAATAATTTAACAAATATTGGAATAAGAGATATTTCTATTAAAAAATCTATTTCTGATTTGCTTATCGATATTTTAAGTTATTTGAAATCATCTGAGGGCCATGAAAATTGGTATAAGTTTTATATTCTTCTTGAATCACATTATTCTAATCTTAAAGAGAAAAGTAGAACTAAGTTCAGACAGGAATTCAAAACAAAATTAGAAGATTTTAAAATACTGAATGAAGAAAATGAATTAATCACTTTAAATCAGGTATACAATAATGACAATTTTTTCAAGAGTTTTAAAGAGTTTTCATATATAAGTAGAAATTTAATTGATCTCCCATATTTTGAGTCAAATAAAGTTCATTCAGATTATAGCGAAATCTGGGATTTTTTAGTTAGTGCAAACCTTTTTCCTTCTCCTAATATTTCAATGAGAAAGGAATTCATGAAGAAATTGTTAGGGAAAGTATTTCAGGAATCAATGAATGAAGAGCTCTTCTATAATTTTCTAAAAGATAATATTTCTGAAGAACAGGGAGAAAACTATATAGGCCTCTATAATAAATTATTAGATCTAATTAAAAGTGTTAGATTAAAATTGAAAGAGATTAAAGATTTTCATATAATTCCAACAATGACGATGGAGTTCATAAAAGTAAAAGATGTTAAAGAAAAGTATAATATCTTAATTAATTTCGACTTAGAGGACTTTCCCAGAGAGGAAATCTTAGAAAATTTTGAAGAATTTAATTGTTATCTTTTTGATGATTGGTTACATCCTGGATATTTTGGATCCTTCAAAAAGGTGTATAAAAAAGATATTGAAAAAAAAGTGGCATATAATGGAAAACGGTTTGATGAGGATATTAGAACAGATGTTTTATTAGATGACTTCTTATTAGAAGAAAACTCTCCTTTCTTTTTGCATTTATATCTAATAGAATATTACTTCAGAAGAAAAGAGTTTAATTTTGAAGAAGATAAGAAAATAATATCTAATTCTTTGAAAATTTTTACGAAAAATAATATAAATTCTTTTTTGTCTAAACTACAACAAAATAATATTCCTAAAAAAGATATTCAGACTATTTTTTCTCAAGCTATTTCGAAGAGAAGAATATTCCCGGTACACCAGGGAGAAAGTGATGAAATTTATTTAACAGATTTAGATTCAAAAGATATTACTATTTTATCAAAAAAATTTGTTTATCCAAGAATGTTCATCGAAATATCTGAAGAACACAAAGTAATCTCATATATTAATGGTGAAATTGAAAAAATCATTGAGAAAATACCTAAAGAGCTTAATTTGTCCCTAAAATCTTATGTATTTCCTTTAAATAAGATATTAGAAAAATGTGAAAACATTTTTTGTCCAAAAGTTGAGGAAGATCCCGTAAATTCTGATCATGTTCAACTCATTAAATATGTTTTTAACAAACAAAATTTTAATTATTATCTTCAAAATGATAGAGAAAATCTTGATAATTTTCTAAGCAGTATAGAATTAAAGACTTTATCTAATGAACCTGCGAACATAAATGAAATTTTCAATCCAAAATTAATTGAAAGAGTTGAAGAAGGATTAGAAGATTTAATTGGTTCGAATTTTAAAAGGGAAAAGCTTAAATCTAAGAAAATACTCGATCTGAGTTTTTATGGTTTGGAAGAAAATTTTGTCAAGATTACATTTGATGAAGAAATATTTAAGGATGAGATAAGCAGAAAAGAAGCATATGAAATACTGTTAAATTATCTAAATGAGAATCTCCAAGAATCTGAAAATTATAGAGAAATTCTTAAGCAAATAGGAGGAAACTTAATAAATTTTGATAATTCATTAAAGTTTCCTGAAGAAAAATCCTTGGAAATTTTAGAAGACTCAATAAAGCAAATAATTCAATTCTTTATAAATAAGATCATAGAACATAAGGAAATTGATTTTGGCAAATTCTTTTTGGACACCGAACAGGAATATTATAGAGATTTACTAAGCAAGGATTTAATTATTACAACTGAACATAGAGATGTTGATCTTTTAGATAATTTTGCAGAATATCTTGAAATAGAGGAGGATTCTAAATTTTCTTTCTTTAAGGATTTAATGCCATTTAAAGAGATAGAAGACTATTCGTTTGATATTTTAATAAATCAAATTCAAAAAAAAGACTGTAAACGGATTATTAAAGCTTTAGACATTTTATTTGAGGAGTATGCAGATTCACTTGAACCTCAGAAGGAGACAGAAGAATATAAAAAAATAAAGGATGATTTATTATGGATTCAAATAACGGGAGAGTACTACTGCTTAAAATCTTTATTTCTACAAAATTCTGATTTAGACATTTCCTCTAAAGATTTAGGATTTGTGATGAAGGGATATGCTTTTTTTGATGATTTCGATGTAGATGACCAAAATTTTGATAATTTTATCGAGTTTTTTGACATCAGAGAAATTTCGGATGAAGATATAATTGATCATCTAGAATACTTGTCTAGTTTAGCGAAGAATGTAAAAACAAATATACGCGAATTACTGAGTTTCATAATTGAAAAAGAATTCTTGAAGATTAATATCGATAGGATTAAAAAAATTAAATTTATCGAAGCTGTAGATTTAAGTGACAATTATTCAAAAAAAAAGTTATCGTTGGAGACACTTCTAGGTACTTATACTTTCTTTTCAAACAAGAAACTTATTATTGATAATTTAGTAAATGAATGGAGCAAAACTCCTGAATTTCAGGATAGTGATATCTATTTATTATTTGACAAAGATGTTACTTGGAGTACTAAATGGGAAGATATTATAGAGAACATCTTAATTGCTTTAAAGTTCGAAAAACTATATGGTATAGATGAATTTCCAATTCCAGATTCAATTGATGAATCTGATATGACTCTTGGTGATAATCCTTATGAAAAGCAAACTAAGATTCTAAGAGCGATCTTTGAGTATATAAAGATTAATATACAAGAAGGTTTTCCATCGTTGAATTTAAAGGAAGCACGACTCGATTTCCTGGAAAAACCAATCAAATTTAATGAAATTGTAAATCCTAGAGGAAACATTACTATTAAAACAATAGATAATTACGACTTTGCAATAAATAATGTATATCTAAAGAAAATGTTTAAAATGGAAGAGAAAGATGACATTATAAATGTCTACATTTCAACCGATCACCGTCCAAGTGACAGAAAGAAATTATATTTTAGAGAAATATATGATAAAATATTCATTAATGAACGAAATTCCAAGAAATCATACACGGATTTTAAAGAAATAGTTGAATGGGTATGGATGGATTCTGATGACTTAACGAGTTGTAATAGTAATCCAGATATAATAAAAGATTACTTATTAGATAAGAATGTTTCTTTAAGATGGATTTCAGTGAAGAAGAAGGATAAGAAAAAGAAAAGTATTTCTTCCGAAATTTCAGAAGTTTTAATTCAAGAACAAGAAAATCCACAAGAATTAAATTCTGATAGTTCTAAAATAGGAAAAACTATAGTACAGCAAGAATTTGTTGAAGATACAGAATTACTAGAAGGAGCATCATTAACAGAAGAATCCGTGATTATAAGAGATGATCAGAATTATAAAACTGAGACAGATTTAAGCTCTACCGAAATTAGGATTAACAAAACATCAGATCAAGATCAGTCTGTTCTTAAAACGCCCCCATCAAAATCAGCGGGTGCTTTCCAAGGACTTGATTTAGCAGACCGAGATAAGGATGAAGAAGAGGACTTTGATCCAGAATGTAAACCTAAAGAGGCTTCAATAACAGAAATTCAAATCGAAGATCTCGATACAGAAGAACCTAGTGATATGTTGGGAATAACTAGAGAAGAATTAACCGAAGAGAGTATCATAGATGGAGAATCTCATGAATTGATATCTGAGGGCGGGGAGGAGGATTTTGAATCATCCTCAGATTATAAATCTAAAAGAAATGAATTTACACCAAAATTTGAGCCTTTTGAGACACCTACAGATGAAATTGATTATATACCGGGAATAAAAAATCATATTATCACCCGTAAACGGAAAGCAAGCCATTATAGACCAAGAAACCCACCAAAAAATACCATCGATATCGGTAGATGGGGAGAGGAATATGCTCTTTTTTGCCTTAAAGATAAGAAATTGAAGGAATTTGATGTCGAGGAAGATTCTATTATAGAAATAGATCAAGGGTTCATAATTAAAACTAAGGGTAACGAATTATTTAAGGCAGTTTGGGTCAATAAACATAAAGAAGCCCATGAGGGTTATGATATTTATTTTGTCGAAAACGGAGAGACTTTTTTCATAGAAGTTAAAGCTACTACCACTGATACCTTAAATTGGTTTGACATCACTCCTCATGAATGGTCTCAATTAATCCAAAATAAAGAACATTATTACATCTATAGAGTTTATAATGCTGGAAAAAGCAGCGCTAGGTATTTATCCATCAAAAATCCATATAAATTATGGAAACAAGAGAAAATCTATGTTGTAGCTTCTCAAATACATTTATAAGGATCTTATAGTTAACGAATAAAATTATAAATATATACGTTCAAATCAGAGCAAATAATTACTGTGATCGTGAAATAACCG
>SDBS01005490.1_pt1 | contig 12351 bp, 10 predicted proteins | sample 2277091 | NCBI WGS metagenome assembly SDBS01 (sample SAMN10404972, study PRJNA504765) | marine sediment metagenome | isolation source: marine sediment core GS10_PC15, 163 cmbsf | place: Arctic Ocean: Southern Knipovich Ridge | collected 2010 | reverse complement strand
GCTAATTAATAGAAAACTAAATAAACCTTTTCATCAATTCGTCGATAACTTCATCAACATTTTCGGGGGTAATGCCAAGCTGTTTACAGGTCTTTTCAGCCTTGGCCAGCCTGTGGGGACTTTCCATATCGCTGAGACGGGAAAAAAATCCGAGTCTTCTTCCCACCTGATAGACGCATTGGCGCTCTGGTTCCATTGCCAGGAAGGTGCGTGTAATTTCGAGCATACGATCTTTGTCACGGGGTAAAGCACCTTCCAGGTCCTCAAAAAGATTCAGGATATGATCACTTTTGAAAACACTGGTAATTCCGTCCAGTGATTCAATCAGCAACTGAATCTCTTTGGCTATCATAATATCAGTACATTTTTCAAAACGACCGGCCTCATAATCATTATAAAGCTCCACGGCATTTGGAATTGCCAGGGTTCGAAGCCTGATGAAATCGGGATTTATCTGGTTTAAGGCATCGGCTGTTTCCAGGGCGTGGGCCTTGGAAAGTTGCTTTCCGCCAAGACCCGGCATGACATACTCGGACAGTTCCATTCCGGCCTTTTTTACCTTGAGACCAGCCTTGATCTGGGTTTGTTTGGTAACCCCTTTTTTAGTCATCTTGAGAACCTGATCGGAACCGGATTCAAGGCCGATATGGATTCTGTTTAAGCCGGCTTCCCTTATAGCCTTCAGGTTGTCGTCCTTGATCCGTGCAATGGTATGTGATCTGGCATATGATGTTATCCTTTCAACCCACGGAAAAAGCTTTTTAAGATGGATCAGAATTTCCACCAGGTCGGCAGGTTTTATAATGAGACTGTTGGCATCCTGGATAAAAACGGAACTCATACCGCCGGAAAACCAGTTCAGGGCGGCATTAAAGGCCTGGTGATCCAATTGTTTATTGTTTCCAGCCGCTTTACGGAGCTCGGTTCGAAGGATACGGCCGGATTCGTCGGCCATCTGCCGCAACATCTCGACGCATCTGTGAACCGCATCAATATCCCTTTTTACATGGTCAACCGGACGTATGGAAAAACTGGACCCCTTGTAAACGGGACAGAACGTACAGCGATTCCAGGGACAGTTGCGGGTGACACGGATGAGCAGGCTGTATGCCTCGCTGGGCGGTCGTATGGGCCCCTGTTCGAATCCATAATATGTTTCGCTTGCTTTATGCTGCTTACTCATAAATTTACCACTCACCATTCACTATTCACCACTCACCATTTACCATTTACCATTCACAATTCACCATTTACCATTCACACCTCAAATATTGAATGATAAACCCACAGGTGATTAAAATCAAGACACATAATTTTATTGAAGATTGTCGATTCAAAATTGAAGAAACAAATATAATGGTCAATCTTCAATAGAAAATCTTCAATTGTCATTATCCTTTGACAATTTGCTGCTGTTTGGCATATGAACAGGGCAATGATTTTATTTAAACATAGAAAACCTGGTCGTTTGGGCCAGGTCAGAGATAAATGGCTCTGCCGAAATAAGTAGATAAAAAATTCGAAGCACAAAATCCGAAACCCGAAACAATATCAAATGACCGAAATTCTAATGTCCTAAACATTAATGCATTCTGTCAATATTAACTATAATGGTCAAAAGCCTCTAGGTTTTGAACATTTGGAAATTTGATATTCGGATTTGTTTCGAATTTCGATATTCGAATTTCGGATTTAAAATTATTGATAGTAACCCCTTTCAGGGGTAAACTAAAGCCGGGTCCTATGGGCCTCCGGCTCGTAGAGCCTACCCTCCGGCCTGTATGTCCTACGAGCAGGAAGCGGCCTCGGAGAGCCAGGATTCTTTACAAATGGAGTCGATTCGGGTTTGAAGAGATTAAAAATAATTGTTGCAATAACGCTGTTTTTATTGATTTCCGTTGCTGCCGGCGTCTATCTGCATATTATTGTCAATGCCGGCAAACCCGCAGGTACTGAGCCCGTGGAACAGGTTGTGATTGTAAAACCCGGCCAAGGATTTTTGGCTTTCTCAGAAAGACTGCATAAAATTGGTATTATTAATCATCCTGCTGAATTCAAGTTGTTTGCCTACATAAAAGGATATGAAAAAAGTATTAAAGCCGGGGAATACATTCTTTCTTCAGCTATGACGCCGGAAGAAATACTTGAAATCGTGGTCAACGGAAAGGTTCGTCTCCACAGGCTCACCGTACCGGAAGGTTATAACCTGCGGCAGATTGCCCGGATTGTCGCCGGGGCAGGATTCGGAACCGAAGCAGATTTTTTACGGGCCGCAACAGACGCTGATCTGGTACATGCCAAGGGGATTGATGCTGAAACGTTTGAGGGGTATCTTTTTCCGGATACCTATTACTTCCCAAAAGACGCGAGGCCCGAAGATATCATATCCACTATGGTAAAGCGGTTCTGGTCTATATTCAGGCCGGAATGGAAAAATCGGGCTGAAACCCTCGGGTTTTCGATCCACCAGGTGGTTACTTTCGCGTCGATTATTGAAAAGGAGACCGGCGCTGCTTTTGAACGTCCTATTATTTCTTCGGTTTTTCACAATCGGTTAAAGCGCAGAATGCGTCTGCAAAGTGATCCTACTGTTATCTACGGCATAAAGGATTTTGACGGCAACCTTACCCGAAAACATCTTACCAGAACGACATCTTACAACACTTATAGAATCAATGGGCTCCCGCCCGGGCCGATTGCAAACGCCGGAATCAAGGCCATAGAAGCCGCCCTTTACCCGGCGGACACTAAGTTCCTCTATTTTGTTTCCAAAAAAGACAGCACGCACAAGTTTTCAGCAAACATCCAAGACCACAACAGCGCCGTGCGAAAGTATCAATTGAGATAAGGGAATAAATGGCTGCATCTGAAGAAACCGCTAAAAGGGTGCTGACAGATATCAAAGCAATCCGCAAAAAGGTGTTTGAAATTGTTTCCGAATCGAAAAGAAGGCTGACACCGGGGGAACTGGAAAAGAGACTTTCCCAAAGGCTTACAACCGATAAAAAAGCATTAAAAACCGCCATTAGGGATCTGGTGGAAGATCGAGAACTCGTCTATACCTATAATTTCGGCTGTTCGTTTCTGGAGAAATCCTTTAACAAACCGACTCGCATTTCAAAACGGATTGTACTGAAACCACCAGGCGCATTTTACAGGCCGGCATCTGATGAAGTTGTAATTGAATTACAGCATGGCGCGTCATTCGGTTCAGGTGAACATCCGAGCACAAGGCTGGCTGTCAGGGGAATAGAACAGGCATTATCGAAAAAGGAATTTTTCCGGGAAAGAAGAAATATCTGTGCCCTGGACATTGGAACCGGGTCAGGAGTACTGGCAATCGTTGCTGTAACGTTAGGGGCAAAAAGGGCGGTGGGTATCGATATTGATCCTTGTGCCAGAGCTGAAGCCAAAGAAAACGTTAAATTGAACAACCTTGAAAATCGAATCGAGATCCATGACCGGAACATTGAGAAAATCGATCAAAAATTTCCGCTGATCACCGCCAACCTGCGGTATCCAACCCTTAAACGGCTATGTTCTCACATTACTGAAATAACGGAAAAAGGGGGATCGGTTATCATTTCGGGCATAAAAACAAGTGAAGTTTCAGATCTTTTGAATATCTTTACCCAAGAATACTTTAGATGTGTCTGGAAAGAATTTGAGAAAGGCTGGGCCGGCCTGGTATTTGTTCGATAAATTCCAACCTTGACAAGCCAGGAGCAAAAAAATCTGTAAAATTTTCTCACACAATAAAATGGATATCACAGCATTTTCAGATGAACAGTCAGCGGGGCAGCGCCTGATGGTCGGGTTTGACGGAACCGAACTCAACCAGGACCTGATGTTTCTTGTCGACACCTTAAAGGTCGGCGGAATCATTCTATTTGCCGGAAACCTGTCGAATCGAGACCAGATTAAACAGTTGTGTTTATCGATTCAGGATTATGCCCGGTCATGCGGCCAGCCCCCGCTTTTTATTGCCATAGACCAGGAAGGGGGTCAGGTGTCCAGACTAAGGGAACCTTTTACCCGGTTTCCAGGTAATCCCAAAATGAAGGGCCCTAAAGATGCGGTCCGCTTTGCCCGTGTTACAGCAGCAGAACTCACAGAAGTAGGGATCAACATGAACCTGGCGCCTGTCCTGGATGTTGTCCCTAAAGGAGTAGATAGTGCGATGTCAGACAGGGCCTTCGGTCATGATCCGATGCGGGTAACTGAACTGGGAGTGACGGTTATCGAGCATTTGCAGGAAAGCAAAATTATGTCGGTTGCCAAACACTTCCCGGGAATCGGCCGCACAAAACTCGATTCACACGTCGAGATGCCGGCCCTTGATATTGACGTTAATGCCATGGAGTCAACGGATCTTGTGCCGTTTGAGGCCGCCATTAAGCATGAGGTATCCGGAATCATGGTTTCTCATATCCTTTACAAAAAGATTGACCCCGAGTGGCCTGCAAGCCTGTCAATCCCTATTGCCGGGGATCTTCTGCGCAGGCGTATGGGCTTTGATGGCATCATTATGACCGACGATCTGGACATGGGCGCAATAAAAAAACATTATGATATCAAGACCGTTATCCGCCAGATACTTTTAGCAGATGTCGACATGGCCCTGATCTGCCACAAGGGGCCGGATATTGAAAATGCATTTGTGGAAATATTAAATACCCTTGGCAACTCTCAATCGCTAAAGGCAAAAGGGGCGGAATCTGTAAAACGGATAATGAAATTGAAAAGAAAATACTTGTTATCATAGAATATCGACTACATTGATGCATACAACGCAATTAAAACCTGGCTCTCGAATACACATCATCACCAGGGCCCGACACGGTTCCATCGATTAGATAATGATAGCCTATGGCAGCGATCATGGCGGCATTATCACTGCAAAGCTCGATAGAAGGGATATGAACCGTCATTCCCTTGAGACCGGCATCATGCCTGACCTTTTCCCTTAACCGGTTGTTTGCGGCCACGCCTCCTACCAGGGCGATATGATTGCAATCCTTTTTCAAAGCGGCATTGATAACCTTATGCGACAGGACATCAACCACCGCTTCCTGAAAGCCGGCCACAATATCCGGAATCCGTTGCTTGTAATCATCCCTGTGGTTTTGAATATATCGCAGTACCGCTGTTTTCAGGCCGCTGAAACTGAAATCAAAGGCAGACTTTTTTAAAAATGGTCTTGGGAAGACGATGTTCCCAGGATCTCCTTCTCCGGCAAGCCGGTCGATTACTTCCCCTCCGGGATAGCCGAGTCCGAGCATTTTGGCCACCTTATCAAAGGCTTCTCCGGCAGCATCATCATGGGTTTGCCCCAGCAGCTCGAACCCGGTGTGGGATGTTACATGGTAGATGCTGGTATGTCCGCCCGATACAAGCAGTGCAACAAATGGAAAAGGGGGCGGGTCAGCTTCCAGAAACACGGAATTTATGTGACCCTCAAGGTGATTGACGCCGACCCAGGGAATATCGAGCGCAAAAGCAAAAGATTTGGCAAAGCAGAATCCGACCAGTAATGCACCAACGAGCCCGGGACCACGGGTTACCGCAATTGCGTCAAGCTGTTTTGAATCGATGCCGGAAGTGTTGAGCGCCTCGTTGACCACCGGAACAATCGCTTCGATATGTTTCCGTGAAGCGAGTTCAGGCACAACACCGCCATAGGGATGATGCACGGCAATCTGGGACGATACCACGGAAGATAATATTGTCGTGCCGTTAACGACCACCGCCGCAGCAGTTTCATCGCATGATGTTTCGATGCCTAATATTATCATAATTATTTAGAACCTAATCCGAAACAGCAGCATGCGGCGAACATAGGGGAAATCAGACAACGAAGACCACGAAGGGCGCGAAGTTCAGCTTTAAATCCATTGAATCCTTTCACCCGAATCTTTCCTTTCAACGATTTCTCCGATGATAAAGGCTTTTTCGTTCATGGCGATAAGACGTTCCAGAATTTCCTGTGCAGCATCTTCAGGCGCAACAGCAGTCATGCCGACGCCGTTATTAAATGTTCGCATCATTTCCCGCTCTGATATATTGCCGGCCTCCTGCAGATACGTAAACACTGGCGGCACATCCCAGCTATGCTTTCGTATGATAATGTTACATTGTTCGGGTATGACACGAAGAATGTTGTCTGCAATACCGCCGCCGGTTATATGGGCAAGCCCGAGAACAGGCAGATCCTTTATAATGCTGTGAACAGTTTTCGAATATATTCTTGTGGGAGTAAGAAGCTCTTCACCGATTGTTTGGCCGAACTCAGGTATGTGCGTGTCGATTTTCAGTTTCAGAACGTCAAAGCATATCTTGCGTACCAGAGAATATCCGTTGCTGTGAAGTCCGCTCGATGAAATTCCGATAAGTTGATTGCCGACGCGAATTTCCGAGCCATCGATAATTTTGCTGTTTTCAACTATGCCGACAGCAAATCCGGCCAGGTCGTATTCATTATTCTTGTAGAATCCCGGCATCTCGGCGGTCTCGCCACCGATAAGCGCGCAACCGGCCTGTCGGCATCCTTCGCCGATCCCCGCAATGACATCAGTAGCAATTTCCGTTTCCAGCTTTCCCATTGAAAGGTAATCGAGAAAGAAAAGCGGCTTTGCACCCTGGACGACAATATCATTGACACACATGGCAACCAGGTCGATGCCGATTGTGTCGTGCTTTCCCGTCATAAAAGCGATCTTAAGCTTGGTTCCTACACCGTCAGTCGAACTTACGAGAACCGGACTTGCCATGTTGCCGATGTTAAGTGAAAACAGGCCGCCAAACCCGCCGATCTCACCCAAAACACCAGATCTGGGCGTCTGTTGCGCTATTTTCTTTATCTTGTCGACCAGGTTGTCGGCCTTGTCGATATCTACACCCGCATCAGCATAAGTCAGAGATTTTGTCATATGAATCACCTTATAAATAGTAACATATCACCTAAAGTGAGGTGAAGTATTGCATGATCTGCATCAATTGACAATATTAGATATTTGTGCAATCTATGCAAAATTTTTAAAAAGATAGTCTTATCCACTATCTTGCAATCATGGCTCTCATCATGTCGCCTGCATTTTCAGCATGATCTGCTATGGAGCCTATTGTTTCAGTTAGTGTGACCATGTGAAATACTGTGACAGGGTCTTTCAGGTTAAATATCTTCCGCTTTAACGAGTCTTCCAATTTGTCTGCTTCATGCTCTTTTTCGCTCAGACCGCGGATAATAGCCTTGACCGCGTCTCGTTGTGCGCCCGAAAAATTTCTAAAGTACTTTCTTGCTTCAGCTACCATCCTGTTCAAGTCTTCGACTGGATCCATAACGGCATCGACCAGGTGAAAAAAATCCTTTTCAAGCTCTTTTGGAATCTCTTGTTCGCCTCTGTAGGAGATCAAATCGAGCGCATCTTCCATAGCATCGAGAACCTGGTCCTGCTCTCTTAAATACCTGAACAACTCGTATTTGCCTACGGGTATTATGGCTCCTTTTGGAAGATGCCCCCGTATATTTTTCTTGATGGCATCTGCTTCGCTTTCCAGCTTAATAACTTCATGCCTGAGTTCTTCAAACCTTTCACATTTGATTGAAACATAACACTCAATGGCCTGTTGAAAGGTCCATGCACATACCTTCACCTTTTCAGCATGTTCCTGGAGGCCTTCAAAAGGTGATGCCATAAAACGTGACAAAAAACGTGACAAAAATGGAATACGCATAGTAATCTCCTTATAATCGTGGTCCACAAGTCCTATTGTTCTTGCACAATTGAAGTAAGGATCGTTTTTGCAATGTTGCCGGTGAATACGTTGACCTGTTTTAAGAGGTCCATCAGATCCCAGTACACCCGATGGGTTTTCATAGGTTGCTTCTGTTCTTTTGTAAGCCGTGTCAGGAACTCGGACTGGTATTGCGACAAAAGGTCTATATACTTTTCCTCCATCAAAACGGTTTTCCGTGCCATCTCCGGGTCTATTTCGGCAAAGGTATGCCCCAACCTGTCGATTTGCTTGCAAATCTTTTCATGATACGCCAATAATTCTTTCTTGCCCTCTTGCGAAAAATCCCTGTCCAGAGCATTTTTTCTGTCAATTAGCGGTATCATTTTATTATGAATGATATCGCCAATACTCTCCATATCTTTTACAATTGATATCATTCCATAAACTTCGCTCGCCTGTTCCTCGGACATCTCCTGCCGGGTAACTTGAAGCAGGTAGTCCCCTATCCTGGTCTCAAGAAAATCGATTTTTTTCTCCCGCATCTCAATCCCTTCGAGCAACGAAAGTTGTGGATTATGCTTATCCTGTTCAGGCTTTTCGGATATGAACGGAACGATGATAGCGTCCAGCATTCGCCCCAGGATTATTGCCATTCGAGAGATTTCTGAACGGGCCGAATCAATTGCCAATACAGGCGTTGAGATCATACTCATATCCAGATGCCGTGTAAATGGTTCAATCTCTTTTCCAATCTCCCTGTCAGGTAATATCCTATTTACACATTTAGCAAAAATCACCGTAAATGGGAGAAAAATCAGGGCCATGGTTACGTTGAAAAGGGTGTGAGCATTGGCAATCTGGCGAGAGGTGTCTGAATTAAATATATTTGCAATTGCTCGAATAATATCCGCAAAAGCAGGAATCCAAAAAAGAAAAATGATCGCGCCGGTAATATTGAAAATCACGTGCGCTATTGCTACGCGCTTTGCATCACGAGCCGTACCGATACTTGCAATCATGGCAGTAAAGCAAGTGCCGATATTAGCGCCTAATATCATTGGAATACCGGCTTCCAGTGTGATCATCTGCTGTTGCGCCAGAACGATGACAATACCCGTAAATGCGCTGCTGCTCTGAATAATCCCCGTAATTACTGCACCAACCAGCAAGGCTAACAGCGGATTTTCCAATCCTTTCATAGTAGCAATAAATCCTTGATACGTTCTAAGCGGTTTCATTGAATCGCCCATCATCTTCATTCCGAAGAACAGAATACCGAAACCAAGGATTGCTTCACCCGTGAACCTGACATTGTCGTTTTTGGCGAACATCCGCATTAAAAAGCCGGTTATAATCATCAGCAGCGCATAATCTGTCAGTTTAAAGGCAATCAATTGGGCAGTAATTGTGGTGCCGATATTGGCGCCCAAAATTACTCCGATCGCCTGGGCAAAACCCATCAATTCTGCCTGCACAAAACTGACCAGCATCACAGTTGTGGCGCTGCTGGATTGAATCACCATTGTAACGAATGCGCCTACGATAAGCGCTATGACTCGATTTTTGGTTAAAGCGCCAAGGATTGCGCGCATTTTGTTGCCGGCGGATTTTTTCATTCCTTCGCTCATCATCTCCATTCCAAAAAGGAAAAAAGCTAATCCACCAAACAAACCAATGATTAAAAATCCCCAGGAAATTTCAACAGGACTACCGCCGGCAAAGAGGGTGTTTGCAAAAAATAAGGCTGCGATAAAAAATAAGAATAGTAATTTTATTTGCTTATTTAGATATTTAATAATCATATCCAATTCCTTCTTTCTTCGCCTTAGGATAACGTCTTGAGTAAAAAAGCATTGCAAGATATGATGGTGGAAGTTTTGAGAAAGGTTCTACAAAGAAATGATAAGGTTATGGTTTAACTCTTCTATCTTGCAACCATGGCTCTCATCATGTCGCCGGCATTTTCAGCATGATCTGCTATTGAGCCTATTATTATAGCAAGTTTGAATAGATGAAAAACTGTAACAGGGTCTGTCTTCATGTTTAAGACTTTCCCCTTTATCATGTCTTCCACTTTATCTGCTTCATGTTCCTGTTGGCTGAGTTTGCGGGCAATATCCTTGACCACGACTCGTCGTTTTCCCGAGAATCTTTTAAAGTACTTTCTTGCTTCGGATAACATCTTGCTCAAATCTTCGACAGGATCAATAACTGCATCGACAAGTTGTAAAAAATCTTTTTCAAGCTCTTTCGGAATACCTGGTTCACTTTTATAGGAAATCCAGTCAATAGCGTCTTCCATAGCATCTATAACCTGGTCCTGCTCTCTTAAATACATTAACAGCTCGAATTTATCTACGGGCAACATAATTCTCTTTGGAAGATCTCCGCGTATATTCCGTTTGATGGCATCTGCATCGCTTTCCAATTTAGCAATTTCCTGTCTGAATTCTTCAAACGTTTTACATTTGCTGGAAATATGACATTCTATAGCCTGCTGAAAAACCCATGCACATTCTTTTACCTTTTCTGCATGATTCTGAAGGCCATCAAAGGGTGATGCCATAAACATTGAAAAAAGTTGTTTACACATATTAATCTCCTTCCATATGATTCCCCGGGGGAGGCCAGGTATGTCTATGAGAAAGGGGAGGAGACCCAGTCCGGATTTTACATCTCCCTTATGCGGTATGAGAAATACAGGTTGATGTTTATTACAGGCGGGCAGGAAGTTCAAGGGCAATAATGCCCGCATTTTTATGATCGGCGCCGGCTGTTCTTCATACCCCTCTGGGATACTGAACTTCAAATTATTGAGCTTGTTAATCCTCCAGATTAAGATTTCTCCAACTGGATTTGGCGTGTCTGACCAGTATAATTGTTTTCATCTTGAATACACTCCTTGTTAAACCCTAAGAAAAGATTAAAAAAATAAGCCGATTTGGTTTAAAAGTCAAAAAAATTTTTTTGACATAAATTTTTTTGTATTGTAAATAGGGGGAAATTTATATCCCATATTATGTGAGGTTATTCTTATGAAAAGTTTTGCCAGGCTTGATCGTCTTCCACCGTATGTATTTGCAACCGTTAACAAGATTAAAATGGATGCCAGGCGTGCAGGAAAGGATATTATTGACCTTGGAATGGGCAATCCCGACCTCGGCACGCCACAGCATATCGTCGATAAGCTGATTGATGCTGTTCAAAAACCGCATAATCACCGCTATTCAGCATCCATGGGTATCACAAAGCTGAGAATGGCCATTGCAAGCTGGTATAAACGCAGGTTCGACGTCGATATTGATCCTGACACCGAGGCAATCGTCACCATCGGTGCAAAGGAAGGGATCTCACATCTTATCCTTGTGACCATCCGTCCGGGGGACGTGGTGTTTACACCGAACCCGACTTATCCGATCCATCCATTCTCGGCAATTATTTCCGGAGGTGATGTAAGGGGGATACCGATGGGCCCGGACCATGATTTTTTCGAAAACCTCATTAACGCCACCAGACAGACCTGGCCGAGGCCCAGGGTCTTAGTCATTAGCTTTCCCCATAATCCCACAACTGAAATAGTTGACATAGAATTTTTTGAAAAAATCGTGGATTATGCAAGGGAACACGATATCATGATCGTTCACGACTTCGCTTATGCAGATCTATCATTTGACGGTTATAAACCTCCTAGTTTCCTCCAGGTTAAAGGCGCAAAGGATGTGGGTGTTGAATTTTTTTCACTTTCAAAGAGCTATAGTATGCCCGGCTGGAGAGTCGGTTTTTGCGTTGGAAACCAAGAGATTGTGGGAGCGCTGGCCCGAATAAAAAGTTATCTTGATTACGGTATTTTTCAGCCGATTCAGATTGCTTCCATCATCGCCCTGGACGGCCCCCAGGATTGCGTTAAAGAGATATGTGATACTTATCAAGCACGAAGGGATGCTCTGATATCCGGCCTCAATCGTGTGGGCTGGGAAATAGAGAGCCCGAAGGGGACTATGTTTGTATGGGCAAAAATTCCGGACAAATATCTGAAAATGGGCTCGGTTGAATTTTCCAAATTACTGATTAATGAAGCCCAGGTCGCTGTTTCACCGGGCCTGGGATTTGGCGAGTACGGGGATGATTACGTAAGGTTTGCGTTAATAGAAAACAATATGCGCATAAACCAGGCTGTAAGGGGAATCCGGAAGATATTGTAAATCCGTTTACAAGGTCTCAGGGAGTAATTTGTATGAAAGAGATCAACATAGGTCTACTCGGCTGCGGCACAGTCGGCACAGGTGTTGCAAAAATTCTTATTGAAAACAGAGACCTTATCCGTTCCCGGGTTGGGGCTACCCTGAACCTGAGACGCGTTGCCGATATAGACCTTAAAAGTGATCGGGGAATACGATTTGATGACGGCGTCTTTATTGCCGATGCGCATAAAGTGGTTGATGACTCTGAAATTGATATCATTATTGAAATGATCGGTGGAGAGGGAGTTGCAAAGGATCTTATCTTAAGAGCCATTGATAACAATAAGCAGGTTGTTACCGCAAATAAAGCACTGCTTGCCAACCATGGCAATTCCATATTCAAGGCCGCAGCGGAAAAGGGTGTTGATCTTGC
>SDBS01005489.1_pt1 | contig 12351 bp, 13 predicted proteins | sample 2277091 | NCBI WGS metagenome assembly SDBS01 (sample SAMN10404972, study PRJNA504765) | marine sediment metagenome | isolation source: marine sediment core GS10_PC15, 163 cmbsf | place: Arctic Ocean: Southern Knipovich Ridge | collected 2010 | reverse complement strand
GATAAGCGTAACGGCAAAAAAGTTCAATTCGGCTTTACCAAGCGCAAGAGGAAGCACGGCTGAAAAATACAGCTTTATTTTGCCTTGCCCATAGTCAACTCGAACGGATGCTCCTTGCCAGCAAAATCAGGTAGGTAGTTCTCCGATGCGCCTATTTCCTGTACCCATCCATTTTCTATCTCCAGCTCATCTACCAACTTAGTGACCTCAGAATACTCTGACGGCAAGATTGTCCTTGAAAGAGAAGGAATCCGAGAGGCTCGATAGGCGGGAAAGTACTGGGACATAATACTAACGGTAATGGTGGGTGAAACTTCACTAACCAGCCAAGTAAGTGAATCCCTACTGCCTGCCAGCCCATTGGGAAGTATAAGATGACGTACAATCAATCCCTTCTGGGCAATACCTCTATCATCCACCACCAAGTCCCCAACCTGCCGATACATCTCCTGAATAGCGGCGCGAGCTCGCTCCACATAATTGGGAACTTGCGAAAACTTTCTTGCCCATTTATCGGAGGCATACCTCAAATCTGCCAGGTAAATACCTATTATGCCATCCAACTCCCTCAAAGAGCTAACCGAATCGTAGCTATTGGTATTGTAGACCAGCGGCAGCCGAAGTCCCATTGGCACTGCCTCCAGCAGTGCTCGAACTAGCTGGGGGACAAGGTGCGAGGGTGAAACAAAGTTAATATTATGACACCCCAGTCCGTCCTGGAGGTAGAGCATACGCTCCGCCAGAGTATGGAAATCCATTTCCTTAGATTGCTGCCTTTCCCAATCCTGACTAATTTGATAATTCTGGCAATAGACACACCTCATATTGCAGTTGCCCAAGAATACCGTCCCTGACCCTCTGCTTCCAGAGATGACAGGTTCTTCTCCGTGGTGAGCACAAACCGCAGACACTATAGGCAGACCGGCTGAATGGCAAAACCCCAATTCACCTTCCAGCCGATTGACACCGCATTCTCTGGGGCATATGTCGCATGAACTCAACCGTGCTTCAAGCGCCTCAGCACGGCGTTCTAGCTCACCTGACTGATATAGAGTGATATGCCCCGGCTCCACCCTAAAATTTCTCCTTCCTCATAAGATAATGACCCCCTTTATCAACGGCGTTTAATTAGTAACCCTATCCCCTTGTATCCCCTTCGGCTTATCAATCAGTATAATCTTAACTTTAGTCAAAGCCAACATTGTATCCCTGTATTAAGCATTCTGACGGAATGTTCAATCAAACCAAGGGTTCGAATCCAACTCGGTAGCCCAAGCTGTTCAATACATAGAACTTTTAGAGCAGAGTTCGCATTTGTCTGATTGGTTCGACCTCCGTAGGCTGAACAAAAGCTGAATCGTGCAATTGAGGATAGCCCAACAATCCACTTTCTTGTTTAACACTCTCTCGCACTGCTTGACATTCCCTGCTTCTGGTCATAGACTGTGGGCACGAGTTTTGCGGGAGGAATATTCCGCACGAAGTGCCCTAGCTGCCGGACAGAGAACCGCTAGCGGCTGAAAGGAGAAAGACTTGCTATGCGAATAACCGATGTCACCGTCACCTTATGGGAATGGAGAGATATACCAGCAGTGCGCTATACCCGGACGGTAGCCAGCTCAAAAAGCCGCAAGACCCAAATGGGTCTGATCCGGATTAGCACCGATGAAGGTGTGGACGGCTATGCGTTCATGGGTTCTGCACTTGGATCGGCGCAGGACCTTGTGCCATTTATTATCCAAGTCTTAAAGCCTATGTTGATGGGTGAGGATCCGTTGGCGCGTGAACGGATCTGGCAAACCATGATGCGTCGCCTTCGAGGCCAACGTTTGACTGCGGTAAGTGCCGTGGATGTGGCATTGTGGGATCTCGCCGGTCGTTATGCTGGTGTACCTGTACATCGACTGATAGGATCCTATCGTGACAGCATTCCGGCCTATGCCAGTTCGGCGGTCCTGGATGCACCGGAAGCCTATGCCGCAGAGGCGATGCGATACAAGGAAGCGGGTTGGTCAGCATACAAAATCCACCCGCCTGGGGATCCGGATACAGACATCCGTATCTGCCAGGAAGTGCGCCGTGCCGTTGGTGATGAATACCGGCTCATGCTCGATTCTACGTGGTCCTATAACTACCCACAAGCGGTGCGTGTCGGTGTGGCCATTCAAGAACTTGGATTCTACTGGTACGAAGATCCGCTTTTCGAAGATGACCTCTATTCCTATGTGAAGCTCAAACAGCAGCTGCACATCCCGATCATGGCAACAGAGCTTCCCCTGGCAGGGCCCACGTCCTATGCACCGTGGGTTATGGAACAGGCAACGGACTATCTGCGTGGTGATGTCTACCTTAAGGGCGGGCTGACATCCTGTCTGAAGACCGCCCATTTGGCGGAGGCTTTTCATATGAACTACGAAGTCCACCACGGCAGTAACTCCCTTAACAACGTTGCCAATCTACACCTCATCATGGCCATCCCCAACTGCGAGTACTTCGAAGTCCTGCTGCCCGACGAGGTCCAGAAGCATGGTCTGGTGAAAGACATCGAGGTGGATGGGGACGGAATGGTTCAGGCCTTCGATGGACCCGGACTGGGCGCGGAGATAGATTTCGATTTGATCGAACGGAATAAGATCGCTGAGTTTAATTGACAACCAATCGGTTATGAAGTCAAATGTTTGACGCCCTGACTTGGGTTCATGGTGTTAGCGAGAGTAACAAAACGCTAGATTAGTATATGGAATAACAAAAGATGATGGCTCCGGTTACAATAGAATGGTGCAGATCACGACACCAAATCTAAAGTAGAAGGAGCCACCACAAATGGAGAATACCGCAGCCAGGAAACGAAAGCAAGTACCTGAACCTGCTTCCGGAAAGATGCAAGATATGCAGGAATGTGATAATATACAATCAAAGGGATATTAAAGATGCGGGAATTGGTGAGAGTATCAAAGGCACTTGCCGATGAGAACAGGATCAGGATGCTGAAGCTCCTCCTGGAAAAGGATATCTGTGTCTGCGAAATGCATGAAATCATTCCCACATCTCATTCTCAGGTATCGAGAAATCTGAAAATGCTTTTTGATGCCGGCTTTCTCAAGCGCTGGCACGAAGGGAAGTGCGTGGTATACGTCGCCGACAGGGACAATAGCAACAGGTATTGCCGGACGCTGCTTGATGCACTGGTTGACTCATTTAATGATAGCGAAGCTGTATCCAAGGATAGAGAAAAACTGCAACAAGTTATTGCTGCCCAGGTAAGGGAGGGGAAAAAATAGGGAGTTTTTTTGCTTATCTGAATTGCATCATTGTGAATACATGCAATATTCCTTATCGTGTGCTATCATAGCTGTTAATGCTGGAGGTAAGAGTAAGGTAAGGATAAAGATAAGTCTCTTCGGCTTAGTTCCATAACTATGCTCTCACCTCCAGCAGCCATAGGCGGGCAAGAAGGCTAATCCACAGACCACCTCCCAAATTTCTTCTGATATTTCTTCATATGCATAATTGTATCATTGAGTATACTTGCAACTGTCCAATCTTTCTATTATAATTGTGCCAATACAAGCGGGGGGGCCCGAATCTATATTAACTAAGGAGGTTTGTTTATGGAGGTAAGTCGTCGAGATTTCTTGAAAGCGGCAGGTGGTACCGCTGGCGGTGTTTTCCTGTTACCTTCCATCCTTGATGGAAACCTGAAGGCCTTTGCGGCCACTCCACCGGTAAATACTGCCATTGAAGAGGACGGGATTCTGTACGGCACTTGCGGCGTCTGTAGCATGGGTTGCGCTTATATCGCCCACATGCACGACGGGCGCATCATTCGGCTGACTGGTAACCCGAAGGATCAGACCGCAGAGGGTAAACTATGTGTCAAAGGATATTCGGGAATACGGTTCCTTTATGATCCAGATCGGCTCAAATATCCCATGAAGCGGACAAACCCGGAAAAGGGCGTTGGTATTGACCCGGGATGGGTTCGCATCACCTGGGACGAGGCACTAGAGCTCACGGCGGAAAAGTTTAAAAACGTATTGGATACCTACGGTCCGCAGGCAATCGCTGTCATCGCCAGACCTAAGACGTGGCTAAAGCATTTTGCCAAGGCTGTCGGCACACCGAATCACGTTGCGCACATCAACACATGCTATTCTACTCAGGAAGTCATGTGGCGTGCTACGGTGACGGGCTCCGGCAAGAAATGGACCGTGGATTATGAGAATTCAAAGTATATCCTGGCCTTTGGCTGGGACGGTATGGGTAAGTCCAAGAACCACTGGGGACGCGCTGTAAACAAGGCTCGCCTGAATGGGGCCAAGCTCGTAGTGCTTGACCCTCGGCTCTCTATTACAGCCTCCAAGGCGGATGAATGGATTCCCATCAAACCCGGTACGGACCTGGCCTTCACCCTGTCCATGATACGCACCATCATTAATGAAGATATCTATGATAAGGAATACGTAGCCCAGTGCACCTATGGTTTCGACGAGCTGAAAGCTGCCGTACAGGACTACACGCCGGAATGGGCGGCTGTTATTTGCGAGGTACCCGCGGACACTATCACCCGGATAGCGCGAGAGTATGCTACCACCAAGCCCTCTGTTGTGGCACACCACAAGCGTGACGCTGGCGGTCCCAACTACCTGAACAGCTGGCGACTAAACCATTGCTACATTATTTTGGACGCGCTGGTAGGTAGCCTTGATAGGCCGGGCGGGCATATCCTGGACCGTAAACCCACACTTTCCAACTTCACGGAGTTATTCGGATTACCGGCATATCCAGATTCCATCAAAGGTCCGCGTGTTGATGGTCTGGAGAAATTCCCCCTGCTCTACAAGGTGAACAAGGGATCCTTTAGCACTCTGGCAGAGGGTATTCTGAGCCAGCAACCAAATCCGATCAAGGCAGCCCTGGTGTGGAAGCATAATGTATTGTCTTTCCCCAACCCAGCACGTTTAATTGAGGCCCTGAAGACACTTGATTTCATGGCGGTTAGTGATATCCTGCCCAGCGAGATGGCTCAGTTGGCTGATGTAGTATTGCCGGATAACACTTTCTTTGAAGGTAGCGGGGTCAATGCTCGTACCTATTGCGCCATGTACCCGCAGATTGCTCTACGCGAGGCCCTACCGGCCGTCCACGAAACGAAGAGCATCGGCAGTGTCACCGTCAGTCTACTCCAGAAGATGGGGCTTAACGATTACGCGCCCGATGGCATGGGCGGGTCAGCAATTAAAAAGGCTGACCTGGAAGCTTTGGGCGTGAGCGAGGACGAAGTAAAGAATAACGGCGGCATGTGGGGTGAGCCGCAACCGCTCAAGCCGAAGACGGAGTTTGGCACCAAAACCAAAAAAATCGAGCTTTACTCCCCGACACTGGAGGAGCTGGGTTACGACCCGGTGCCCAGGTGGGTAGCGCCGATGATAGAACCTAAAGGGGAATATCCCTTCCGTTTGCTTCACAACCGCAAACCGTGGCAACGAATGAACCAGAGTCAGAATGACCCGGTACTAGCCGAATTTTGGGAAGAAAACCGTGCGCTCATTAGCGAAGCAGCAGCCGCGAAATTTGGCATCGCCGACGGTGATGAGGTGTTTGTGGAATCAGCAACGGCTAAGGTCAAAATGAAAGCCAAGCTGACCAAAGGGCTGCGAGACGATTGCGTATCCATCGACCACGGTTATGGTCACTGGAGTGATGGCTTAAGCGTGGCGAAAGGCAAAGGCGCCAGCTCAAGCGACCTTATCCCATCGCGGACAATTGAAGAGCAACTGGAATACAACACACCCGACATGGCGGCCTATATGTCTGAAGTCGCCTTGAAGGTGTACAAGGCATAGGAGATAGTAACGTAATGGTTGAGACCCTGGTGGGAGACAAGAACCTAGCCCGGCTTTATATATACCGGTTTTTACAGATGGTGACAACCTATCCCGACATGGCACTTCTGGAAATGCTCAAGTCAGATGAGTTGTGGGAATCACTGGAGCGAGCTGTGGAGATACTCAGCATTGTTGGTGGGCAGGACACTATTCAGGAGCTCGATGACTGGCTAAAGTCATATGAGGATGACGAAAAACTACTGACAGACCTCCGGATAGAGTACACTTACCTGTTTATCAATGCCATACCGCACGTCCCGGCTTCCCCCTACGAGTCAGCCTATACAGACCGTGGCCTCCTCATGGGAGAGCCGGTCTCCGAGGTGTTGAGAGCTTACCGCGAAGCGGGTTTGACCATGAGTGAGAGCTACGATGCCCTGCCAGACCACGTTGCCGCTGAACTGGAATTCATGTTCTACCTGGTGCGGCAAGAGACTGCGGCAGGTGAGTCGACTCAACAAGAGCGAGCGGATGTCTGGCGGGAACGCCAACGACAGTTCCTCTCGGAGCATTTGCTGCGATGGATGCCGTCCTTCCTAGAAAGAGTGACTGCCAGTGCAAGACGACCGTTCTACCGCCTGTTGGGCCATCTAACCAAAGTCATCCTTGGAAGTGAGAAGAGATACTTAGGTGTATGACACCTTTGAGTCGATTTGTATAAAAGGAGGAATATAATATATGGAAAAAGCAATGCTGATAGACACTGACCTCTGCCTGGACTGCAATGCCTGCACAGTGGAGTGTAAACGAGCCAATGATGTGCCTTTGGGAGATGGCATTGCCTGGACTAAGATGGAAGAGATCGAGGTGGGGACTTATCCTAATGTACGCGCCTATTTCATCAAGACAGCCTGTAAGCACTGCACGGAGGCCAGTTGTCTGAACGTTTGTCCCGTAGGCGCCGTCTCCAAGCCAGATGGGGTTCACGTGGTCGTCAATCAAGAATGGTGTATTGGTTGCGGCTATTGCGAGCAAGCTTGTCCCTTTGGAATTCCCCACTTTGGCGAACCCAAGGGCTCGATGCAGAAATGTCGCTTTTGCTATGGTACCAAGGCCGAGGACGAGCCTACCGCCTGTGCAGCAGCATGTCCCTTCGGCGCTATTACCTTTGGCGAGCGCAACGAGCTGATTGAAATTGGTCACCAACGGATAAGCCAGTTACAGCAGAATGGTTATGGTAATGCGACCCTTTACGGAGAGAAAGAGCTCGGTGGCCTAAATGTGCTCTACGTGCTAGCGGACCAGCCCTCAGTCTATGGTCTGTCGGAAACACCGGGATTAGCTACAACGAATCAACTCTACAAGTGGTTGGCTGGTATTCTTACTGCCGGGGCAGTAGCTGCCCTACCCTTCTGGCTACTCTTCAGGCGGAAGAAACAAATTGAGGCAGAGCAGAAGTCTAAAGTAGAAGGAGGTACCAGATAATGGCTTGGAGTGCACCAATCTGGATTTACCTATGGCTGGCAGGTATGGCAGGAGGTGCCTACTTTGCTGCCTTTCTAGCCGAGCGCTTTAGCGGCATAGTTGATAGAAAACTGCTCAGATTGGCAACTTATGTAGGTGTTCCCTTAGCAGTAATAGGCGTCTTACTCCTGGTTGTAGACCTTGGTCATCCGCTTCGTTTCTGGCATTTGTTTACTCAGTTTAATGTGGGTTCGCCAATGTCAATGGGCACCTGGATTTTGCTAGCATGGGTAGGTATCGGTGTCATAATGCTTATCTTGTGGCGGATGGCTCGTGGCCTGCAGAAGTTGACAGAACTTCTGTCTTGGGTTAACTGTGTACTCGCCGTATTGCTTATAGCTTACACTGGTGTGCTTCTGGCTGTCAGTAATCAATCGCTATGGGCGGGCACGGTTCTCTTGCCTTCCCTCTTTGTCGCCTCTGCTGTTTCTACAGGAGTGGCGCTGGTTATCGTAGCCGCTGCAATCGGGCGCAGTATTCCTGGTCGGACGATAGCTCGATTGGCTGAAGCGGATGCTGTTGTAATTATTATTGAGTTAGTAGCGCTAATTGGGTATGCCATCTGGCTTGCCGCTTCTTCTATGGCTGGCGCGGGTGAAGCACTTGGGCTACTCACCACAGGTGTGTTAGCTGCACCGTTCTGGGTAGGCGTAGTATTAGTAGCACTGCTTATTCCATTAGGGTTAGAGATTCGCAATTGGGGGAAAGATGTAGAGGCAAAAGCAGTATGGCGTGCCATTATAGCGTCCTCAGCATGTGTAATATTAGGCGGCCTTGTTCTGAGAGCAGTGATCGTAATAGGCGGACAGTTTTAAGATGTATTTATGGAATATATTGTTGGATGTGTGGTTGCTTTTATCTGGTAGCTGGCCTTAAGTAGCGGTTTCAGGTTGGCTAGATACATGAGCCAGAGGTAGGCGTAAAATAAAGGATAAAGCTCTCTTCGGCTTAGTTCCAATAAACTTCCCACGACCTTACGGTCGGGGTTTTAACTTATCTCAAACTTCGTTTGCCCTGCATCTTTTTTACCCTGATCCTCAATGTATGCCTTTATAATCGCCTCATCAATACCCGCTGTCGAGACAAAATACCCTTCTGACCATATTGCATCCGTTCCCCAATATACTTGTTTTAGGAGCGGGAATTTTTGCTTGAATATCTCTTTCCTGTATTTTGTAACCATTACTACATGATAATTGCAATGGTAGACACAATGCGAAAGATGTATGAATTCCATCCCTCATATTATACTCCTACGAAAAAGATGCAGGGATAACTCCATCCCTCGACCTTACGGTCGGGGATTTAAGTAAGGAAGCTTTAAAAGTAAACGTCATGTGCCTAGAACTAACAATTACAGAGAGCATCAGTTATCACACAAATGCTTAAATTGTTCAATATAAAATAAAAGGGAGCTATAGTAATATTAACTATAGCTCCCTTTTGACTGCAGTTATCCCCGCAGATTTAATCGGTCCAATGGCGAATACTTCTGGTGCTGTATCGTTATATGGCTTGATGCAAGATTCGCGTAGTGCCTTACCATCTCTAGCGTGGAGTGCCCCAGTATCTGCTGCAGGGTAAATACGTCACCACCATTAATCAGGAATCTAGTAGCAAATGTATGCCTGCACAGGTGTGCATGAAGTCTGCAAACTCCCGATCTTTTTGCTAACCTTGTAAACATTAGTTTCATACTGTTCTCGGTTAATGGTTGGCTGCTAATAGATAGGAATACATTCCCGATAACAGGATTAATCGGTTTAGGTCTGAACCGGAACAAGTAGCGCTGTAGTACTTTCTGAGTGTTGTTCCCAATAGGCACAATACGCTCCTTTTTACCTTTCCCCAGCACTTTAAGATAACCTTCATCCATATGCACACCGTCCATCTTCAAATTAACAAGTTCTCCTATTCTTAACCCGGTATCAAGCAGAATCATAAATAGGGCTTGGTTCCTGGCATCAGTAGGCGATGGACCAAAAGAGTTGAGTATGGCCCTTATTTCTTCATCTGACAGCGTAGAGGCCACTTTCCTGGTGACCTTTGGTGGCTTCAAATCTTTAGCGGGGTTGTTTTGAGCCAGTCCTTCTACTACTAACCAGTTAAAGAAAGCTCGTAGAGTTCTGACATGGCCATGGACTGTCGCTGCTGATAACAGCTCTGTCTGCGCCGGTGTATAGGGATGATTATCGTACCTTGTTCTCTTCAGTAGATACAGAATGTATTCACGGAGTAGTTTTGTATTTAGGTTAGTATAAAGATAAGGACTTTACTACGATTTTATGCTACCTTTCAGGCAATTTTGTGGAGGTAAAAATAAATGAGAGGTACAATAACAAAGAGAGGGGATTCATACCGGATTAAGGTCTCATTAGGTAAGGATTCAGTTACCGGAAAGTATCTATCACATTATGAAACCGTAAATGGCAACAAGAAGGATGCTGAAAAGCGTTTAAACGAGCTAATCCATCAACGTGACAACGGAACGTTCGTAAAGCCAGGCAAGGCTACTCTAAGCGAATATTTAGAGTCATGGCTTGCCGACTATTGTAAGCCTAACCTATCACCTAGAACACATGAATTGTATTCGTATATCTGTAATAAGCATATAATACCGACTTTAGGTAGTATTTTGCTTTTCGAAATAAAGCCGCAGCATTTACAGCGTTTATACGCTGATAAGCTGGCGTCAGGTCTCAGTGGCCGTACTGTTCAAATTATCCATGTCACCTTGCATAAAGCCTTGAAAAACGCCGTGAAAACCGGACAGTTGATGAGGAATGTAGTTGATGCAGTTGATAGTCCGAAGATACAACGCCGAGAAATGCGCGTCATGTCGGAAACTGATTTGCATATATTCCTTGAGTATGCGAAAGATACGCCAAATTACGCTTTGTTCTATACCAGTCTATTTACTGGCATGAGACGAGCTGAGTTATTAGCTCTCAGGTGGTCTGATGTTGATCTGGAACTATGCCAGATATCCGTTAATCGAAGTATGCAGTATATCCAAGCCGCAGCTCCGGGGAACCGCATAAGTTTCAAGGAGCCAAAGACAACCAAGAGTAAACGATCAATCGCCCTTTCGCCTAGCACCGCGATTACGCTAAGAGAACATCAGGCAAAGCAAAATGAGTTGAGGGAGTCTCTTGGGCATCCTGCGCTGTCTGATAGTGACTTGGTATTCAGCCACTATGACGGTTCGCCATTATTGCCAAGCAGTATAAGCCATGCCTGGATGAAACTTGTTAGGAGTTGTGGTTTGCACGGTATACGTTTACATGACTCTCGACATACTCATGCATCATTGTTGTTAAAGCAGGGTGTTCATCCTAAGATAGTCCAGGAAAGACTAGGTCATGGCTCTATTCAGATAACCCTTGATACATACAGCCATGTAGCTCCCGGACTGCAACAGGCAGCAGCTAATAAGTTTGACGATATTATTCTCTCAAAAATCTGACCATTACCACTGGGCAAACATTGGGATGTTTGATTGTCTTGTGCTATAATAATTCTTCGGGTAAAGAATCTATAAGTATTTTGCCTGATAGAATGCTTGCTTAATTTAGTCTTGATATGTTACTTTTTGGATATTCTTACTCCAAACAAAGGAGATGAAGCCGATGAATGATAAAAGTGCTGTTAATAGAGAAATGTCCGCTACTAGTTTGGCAAAAGAACTCAATATGACCTTACAATCCGTTATTCAAACGTTGCTTGACATGGGGCTCATAGCAAGAAACGGAAAAGTTTGGGACATAACTCCCGCTGGTTTATCCAGAGGCGGTAGCTACAGAGATAGCGTAAAAACTGGAAGATACATCGTTTGGCCAAAATCTATCATTACAGAGCTTGATGACAGTGATCAGCCTTCAGGTCATCCTATTACTGCCACTGCCATTGGGGTAAATTTTAAATTACCCGCCAATAGAGTAAATTCAATTCTGTCAGAACTTGGCTGGATAAAGAAAGACCCAGTCAATGGATGGCGAATAACTGAGCTTGGTAAGATACTAGGCGGCATACAAACCAAATATAAAACTGGAGTACCGTATGTTCGTTGGCCCAGTACCGTAATAAGTAATATAATACTTGTAACCAATATACTTGAATCTAAAGGTGAAGTTTCATCTGCTAGCCAAGACCATCCCCAGGACGATTCATCAGATACTAAAGAGTTTCGAGAAAAATTTCCAGCCAAAAACAGGGCCAAAGACGGACATATGGTTAGGTCTAAAGCAGAAATCATTATTGATAATTGGATTTATGAAGCAAAAATTGTTCATGCTTATGAAAGAAAACTTCCAGTTGAAGAGGTGGTGTACTGTGACTTCTGGATACCCACTGGTAAAGTCTACATAGAATACTGGGGTCTTGAAGACCAAAAATATCTTGCTAGAAAAAAAGAGAAGATATCAGTATACAGAAAACATAAATTAAATCTCATTCAACTTTCAGATAAGGACGTAGCAAATATTGACGATGTATTACCCGCGAAACTTAGAGAATTTGGGATAATACCGGAAGATTAAAATGGCCATTCCGATATCCTTTTAGTAGGGGACGACATCGGGATGTTTGTCCAGCCATGCGTACAAATATTTGATACCGTTTTCATTCTCGGTTAAGTAGGAATTAAAACTCGCCTTGATTGTATTACGAACTCCTCGGCGTGAAGAATGTAGCTACTACTATGGTAAAAAGGTTGACGTTAGCTATTTAGGCTAAGCAAGCCTCACATTAACTGCTGCGGGGCGACCATCACGTCCCTGACTTTTCTCAAATTCCACTTCCTGTCCTTCGCTAAGGCTGTTGAATTCCACTCCTTCAAGACTGTTGCTATGAAAGAAAAGGTCTTCTTGCCCCCCTGCGGTGATAAACCCAAAACCTTTGTCCATAAGCTTTTTGATTGTTCCCTTAGTCATATGATACTCCTTTTAAATCCACTAGCTAAACTTAAGAACTAGTATATCACACATTGAACGAACATTGG
>SDBS01005488.1_pt1 | contig 12352 bp, 12 predicted proteins | sample 2277091 | NCBI WGS metagenome assembly SDBS01 (sample SAMN10404972, study PRJNA504765) | marine sediment metagenome | isolation source: marine sediment core GS10_PC15, 163 cmbsf | place: Arctic Ocean: Southern Knipovich Ridge | collected 2010 | reverse complement strand
GGCGGCGCCACCTTCGCCGTCAGCCTGATCGCCCTCTACACGATCAGCGGCACCTACCACACGATCACCTGGGGACGCCGCGCGCACGCCGTCCTCAAGCGCCTGGACCACGCGATGATCTTCGTGCTCATCGCCGGCACCTACACGCCGCTCTGCCTGCTGGCCGCCAGCGACACCTGGGGCCTCAGCCTGCTCGCCATCGTCTGGTCGATCGCCGGCGCGGGGATCGTGCTCAAGCTCGTGTGGCCGGACGCGCCGCGCTGGCTCGGCGTCGGGCTTTACATGGCGACCGGCTGGATCGCGCTGGTAGCGGCGACTGAGCTGGCAGACTGGTTCGCCCTCGTGCCGCTCCTGTTGCTGGCCGGCGGCGGCCTGCTCTACTCGGCCGGCGGCGTGATCTACGCCCTACGCCGGCCGGACCCGTTCCCCAGCGTCTTCGGCTACCACGAGGTCTTCCACCTGCTCGTCATCGGCGGCAGCGTCCTGCACTACTCGCTCGTCGCCGGCTACCTGATGACGGCCTAGTCCCGTCTCACAGACCCCGGCCAGCGCGCACCGATCACACAGCGGTTCGGCCCGGCAGGCGTCCTTCGCGTGCTCCACGATCAGCGCGTGGTACTCGCCGTAGAGCGCAGCATCCCGCGGCAGAGATTCCTCGAACAGCCGCTGCCATGCGTTGTACGTGTCTCCGCCGGGCCGGATACCGAGGCGCGAGAACGTCCGCCTCGTGTAAGCGTCGATCACGAAGAACGGCTGTCGCGCGGCGTAGAGGAGGATCGCGTCCGCGGTCTCCTCGCCGATGCCGTGCGTGGCGAGGAGGGACGGCCGAAGCTCGTCGCCCGGCGCCGCCAGCAAGCGCTCGAGGGCGCCATCGAATCTCTCGTCCAGCAGGTCCAGGAACGCCAGCAGCTTGCGCGCCTTGCCCCGGTAGAAGCCGCTGGGACGAATCAAGTCCGCCAGTTCGCCGGCCGAGAGCGCCCGCATCGCCGCTGGTGAGAGCGCGCCCGCGCGCTTCAGGTTCGCCAGAGCCTTCTCGACGTTCGTCCAGGCCGTCCGCTGGGTGAGGATCGCGCCAACGATCATCTCGAACGGACCATCAGCGGGCCACCAGCCGCGCGGCCCGTACCGTGCGGCGAGGCGGTCGTATACGTCGCGGACGCGAGAGGCGTGGCGTGGGTGGCCCGTTCGCTCCCCTTCGACCGTGGCTATCGCCGCGCTCAGGGCAGGCTTCGATCCCTCAGGGCGAACGGGACGGGGCGTCGCCTCGGTCATCGGGCTCGCCAGGCCTGCGCGTCCTCGACCCATTTCGGGACGCTGGCGTCCGCGACAGAGTCGTGGTGCGGCAGGTACGGCTTGACGTCGATGACGGGCGTGCCGTCGATGGCGTCGAGGCCGCGCACCTTGAGCACGTTGTCGTTGACGGCGAGCAGCGGCACCGGCGACACGAGCACCGGGTTCGGCCTGATCTGGCTGCGCGTTGCCAGTACTCCCATCAGCGGATAATCCTCATCGTCGCGCGGGTGTAGCTGCGGCTTCGACCCGCGCACGTCGTCCGGGACTTTGTGCGGCCAGAAGACGATGAGCACGTGCGAGTAGTCGCCGAGGTTGAGGAGCATGTCCGCCAGCCCGGGCCGTATGATGACGCGCGACTCGACGTTCGCCCAGCCATCCGCCATCGGCTCCTTCACGCGGTTGCGGACGTAGCCGATCGGCGTCAGCCTGACGTCTGGTAGCTCCGGGAAGGCTTCGGGCTCGCGGCGGAAGGCGCGGCGCAGGCGGTCGAACATGGGACGCCATTATAGCGTCGGCAGCAGGCTCATCGGGCGCGGCGGTCGCGCAAGAAGACCGCCACCAGCAAGGCGGAGGCGCCGCCCGTGACCGCCCCAACGGCGAACGGGGCCCACGGCCCGACGGTATCCCAGAGAACGCCAGCGACCACGCTGGACAGAAGGATCATCCCGCCGGTCGCCCCCGTGTAGAGGCCGAGTGCGGTTGCCCTCGCCGCGGGCGGCGCGAAGTCGACGACGAACGCCCGGCCGACGGCTTCCGTGAGCGCCATGTACACGCCGTACAGGGCGAAGAGGGGCCAAATTGCGGCGCTGCCGCCGGCCAGCGCCAGCCCGAGGTAAACGGCGCCGAACATGGCGAAGCCACCGCCGATTACGCCCCGCCGCCCGAGGTGATCCGAGAGCAGCCCGGCCGGTATAGCACCGACTGCGTAGACGGCGTTGAAGAGGATGTAGGCGGACACCGCCTCGACGTTCGTCAGGCCGAGGTCGCTGGCGCGCAAGATCAGGAAGGCATCGCTGGAGTTGCCGAACGCGAACAGCAGGCTGATCGCCAGGAAGATGTAGAACTGGCCGCCGAGGCGGCGCAGCGGGACCCGCTCCTCCGCCGGTGCTGCAGCCGCCTCCGGCGGGGGCCGATCGCGGACGCGCGAGAGCACCGCGAGGCCAGCCAGCGCGGGCAGAAACGCCAGGACGAACACGAGCCGGAAGTCCTCTGACAGGAGCACGAACAGGCCGAGACCGATAGCCGGGCCCAGCACGGCGCCCAGCGTATCGCCCGCGCGGTGGAAACCGAAGGCCAGGCCGCGGGCGTGCTCCGGCGTTTGGTCCGCCAGCAGTGCGTCACGCGGCGCAGTGCGAATGCCCTTGCCGAGACGGTCCGTCAGCCGCACGCCCAGCGCCACCGGCCAGACTGTTGCGGCCGCCAGCAGAGGCTTCGCCAGGGCGGACAGACCATATCCAGCGACGACTAAAGGCTTGCGAAGGCGGAGCCGGTCCGATGCCCAGCCGGAAAGACCCTTGGTCAACGAGGCGGCGCCCTCCGCGACGCCCTCGATGAGACCGACGGCTGAGGCCGACGCGCCGAGCGAGGACATAAGGAAGAGAGGGATGAGCGGGTAGATCATCTCGCTCGATATGTCAGTGAAGAACGATACGAACGCGAGGAGGACGACAGGCCGCGTGATGTCACGCCGCGAGGGACGGCGGCCAGGCGCTGAATCGGTAGCCACGCGGCCATTCTAGACGGGAAGCTGACACGCCTGTGGTAGAATTCGCCACGCCCAGACACGGGAAATCAGCGGAGGTCACTCGATGGAACTCGGACGCGTGCTCACGGCCATGGTTACTCCCTTCGATAGCGAAGGGGAGGTGGACTATGGCCAGGCCAAGCGGCTCGCGCTCGCCCTCCTCGACGCCGGTAGCGACGGCGTCGTCGTCGCCGGCACGACAGGCGAGGCACCAACGCTGTCGCACGACGAGAAGCTGGCGCTATTTCGCGAAGTAAAGGCGGCCGTCGGCGACCGCGGCGCTGTCGTCGCCGGCACGGGCACGAACAACACGGCTGTCAGCATCGCGCTATCGAAGGAGGCCGAGGCGGCCGGCGTTGACGCGCTGCTTCTGACAGCGCCGTACTACAGCAAGCCGCCACAGGAGGGCCTCTTCCGGCACTTCCAGGCGATCGCTGCCGCGACGTCGTTGCCGTGCATCCTCTACAACATCCCGGGCCGCACCGCCGTCAACGTGACGGTGGAGACGCAGCTGCGCCTGGCCGAAATCCCGAACATGGCCGGCGTCAAAGAGGCGTCCGGCGACCTCGAGCAGATCGCGGCGATCATCGAAGGCGCACACGACTTCCTAGTCTGGAGCGGCGACGACCAGTTGACCTTGCCGATCATCGCGATCGGCGGATACGGCGTCGTCGGCGTCGCGACCCATCTCGTCGGCCTGCAGATGCGTAGGATGATCGAGGCACAGCTCGACGGCCGCGGCTCCGAGGCGGCGACGATCCACCGCCGCTTGCTGCCGCTGATGAAGACACTGATGACCGCCGCGCCGAACCCGATCCCGCTCAAGTACGCGCTCAACCACGCCGGCTTCCAGGTCGGCGGGCTACGGCTGCCGCTGATCGAAGCCGACGCCGCCGTCGCCGAGAGCGTCGTCGCGGAGATGGGCCGGCACCAGATCGATCTCGCCGTCGCTGTTTGAGCGGCGCGGAAGGAGTCCCCGCATATGGAGTACAAACCCCTCGGGGCATCCGGCCTCCAGGTCTCGGCCGTTGGCCTGGGCTGCAACAACTTCGGCATGCGCATCGACAAGGAGAAGTCCGCCGAGGTCGTGAGCCGGGCGCTGGAGCTGGGGATCAACTTCTTCGACACGGCCGACATCTACGGCGGCACGCTCTCCGAGCAGTTCCTGGGCGAAGCGCTGGGCGAGCGGCGCAAGCACGTCGTCGTGGCCACGAAGTTCGGCGGCCCGACGGGGGAAGGCCCGGGCAACCGGGGCGGCTCGCGAAGCTACATCATTAAAGCGGTCGAGGCGAGCCTTCGCCGCCTTAACACAGACTACATCGACCTCTACCAGTACCACTTCCGGGATGTAAAGACGCCGATCGAGGAGTCGCTGCGGGCGATGGACGACCTGGTGCGCTCCGGCAAGGTGCGCTACATCGGCTCGTCGAACATGTCCGCGTGGCAGGCCGTTGAGGCGCACTGGGTGGCGAAAAGCGAGCACCTGAACCCGTTCATCACCGCGCAGAACGAATATAGCCTGATCGACCGCCGCGCGGAGCGGGAGTTGCTGCCGGCCTGCCGTCAGTACGGCATCGGCATTCTGCCCTATTTCCCCCTGGCCAGCGGCCTCCTCACCGGCAAGTACAGCCGCGGCGAGGCGCCGGCCGAGGGCACGCGCATCGCGGCCTGGGGCGCCCGCGGCGAGGAGCTGCTGACGGACCGCAACTTCGACATCGTCGAGGGGCTGCAGAAGTTCGCCGCGGAACGAGATAAGAATCTGCTGGACGTCGCGATCGGCTGGCTCACCAGCCAGGACGTCGTCTCCAGCGTCATCGCCGGCGCGACGAAGCCGGAGCAGGTGGAGCAGAACGCGGCGGCGGCCGGCCTCCGCTTCTTGCCGGAGGAGCTGACAGAGATCGACACGATCACCTCAGGAAAGGGGAGCGCATAATGGCCCGATTTCAGATGCAAATAGACAGAATGTGGGCGCCGGCGGTGCTGGTCGGCGGCGCGACGCACAGTAACTCGTACGTCGAAGTGACACCGGAGGCGGTGACGTTCCACTTCGGCTACCTCTTCAACCACACCGAGAGCCGGGACGACATCCGCGAAGTGAAGGCTCGCAGCTGGCCCTGGTGGATGGGCATCGGCTGGCGCAGCAACCTGCGCGGCCTCCTGGGCCTCGTCGGCTCCTACCGAAACGTCGTCGAGGTCAACTTCGAGAGCCGCTCGCGCGCCTGGGGCCTCCTGCCGATGAACCGCATCGCCATCTCAGTGGAGGACCCGAAAGGGCTTATAGAGGCGCTAAAGCCGCCGGCGAGTGCTGAGGCCGAACCACCCACCGCGAAGAAACCGGCCCGCCGCAACAATGGCAGCACGACCAAGCGCCGCACCAAGCGCGACACGAAGTAGAACCGCCCGCCGGAAGGAGCACAACGTGAAGATCAAGGTCGAGACCGCAGATATCACGCAGCACGACGCAAAGGCGATCATCGTCAACCTGTTCCAGGGCGTGACAAGCCCCGGCGGCGCGACGGGCGCCGTCGATGCGGCGCTTGAGGGCGGCATCAGCGCCCTCATCAGCGAAGGCGAGATCAAGGGCAAGACCGGCGAGGTGGTGCTCCTCCACACGCTTGGTCGAATGCCGTCGCCGCGCGTCATCGTCGCCGGACTGGGCAAGCAGGACTCGTTCAACCTGAACGTGATCCGTAATCTGATGGGCACCGCCCTCAGGCGCGCCCGGATGACCGGCGCCAGGACAGTCGCCACCATCGTCCACGGCGCTGGCATCGCCGGGCTGGAGCCAGCGGACTGCGCGCAGGCGATCGCCGAGGGCGCGCTGATGGGCGAGTACCGATTCCGCAAGTACAAGAGCGGCGACGACCCCTCGTTCGCCGAGATCGAAACGCTGACGATCGTCGAGTCCGACCGGCGAAAGCTGCGCGCCATCGAGCGGGGAGTCGAGCGCGGCCAGACGATGGCCGCCGCCGCGAACCACACGCGCGACATGGCGAACGAGCCCGGCAACGAGCTGCCGCCGACAGAGCTCGCCAATCGAGCCAAGAGGCTCTCGGCGCAGGCCGGTATTGACTGCGAGGTTCTGGACGGCGCACAGATGAAGAAGCTGGGGATGGGCGCGCTGCTCGGCGTCGGAATCGGATCTTCGCGACAACCCCGCTTCGTGATCATGCGCTACCGGGGCGACAAGCGAACGAAGAAGACGCTGGGCCTTCTGGGCAAGGGCATCACGTTCGATTCAGGCGGCATCTCGATCAAGCCGTCGGCCGGCATGGAGGCGATGAAGGGCGACATGTCAGGCGCCGCGGCGGTCATCTCTACGATGTGGGCGATCGGCAAGCTTAAGCCGCGCATCAACGTCACTGGCATCGTGCCCACGGCCGAGAACATGCCGTCCGGCAGCGCGCAGCGACCGGGAGACGTCGTGCGTGCCATGAACGGCAAGACGATCGAGGTCATCAACACGGACGCGGAGGGCCGCCTGATTCTGGCCGACGCCATCTGCTACGCGCGCCAGGAGAAGCTCTCACCGATCATCGACGTGGCGACCCTGACCGGCGCGATGATGATCGCGCTGGGCAACCGCGCGACCGGCTTCTTCGCGACGGACGATGTGCTCGCCGAGCAGATCACCAGCGCGGGCGAGCATTCCGGCGAGCTGATGTGGCGCTTCCCGCTGATCGCTGAGTACCACGAGGACCTGAAGAGCACCATCGCGGACATCAAGAACACGGGCGTGCGGGGTGGCGGTGCGATCAGCGCCGCGAAGTTCCTGCACTTCTTCGCCGAGGACACGCCGTGGGCGCACATCGACATGGCCGGCACCGACGAGTCCAACAAGGACAGAGGCATCTTCGTGAAGGGCTCGACAGGCATACCGACGCGCACGCTGATCAACCTCGTGCTCGCTCGGGCGCCCAGGCGATAACGCGCTGGCGGCGATGGGGCGCCGTTTCGAGGAGTGGCGCCGGGACGAGACCGTCTAGCGCCGGCGGAAGATCGTGCGGAAGACCATCCAGACGCCGAACGCGGTGAGGCCGGTCGTGATGATGCGGGTCCAGTCGAGGATCGGGACGAGGCGCGTCTCGTCGCCGTCCACTTCGAGGACGCCGACCGGCTGTACGCGAACCGTGCCGGCACCACCGCCGCCGCCGCCGCCACCCATCGGCACTTCGGCGCCTTCGCGGCCATTACCGCTCAGGGCTGTGCTTCCGCCGGCGCCGGCGCCGAACGAGTAAGCGACCGCGGCGACCGGGATCAGCGTCTTGTCGCCGACTTTGCGCTCTTCGCCGTAGACCAGCTCGACGCGGGCGGACGCTCGAATGCGCTCCAGCATCTCGCCAATGGTGTTCTGGCCTGTCCAGGTGGACTCCTGCATCGGCTCCTCCTTCGATCCGCGTGCGCCGGCCGGTGTGGGGCGGGCCGGCGGCGGTCTTACGCCCGGCTTGCTACGACGAGCAGCCAGTTGCGGGGCGATTCCGTAATGCCAAGCTCTTCGAACGTCAAACGAGCGCCCTCTGTGAGCGCATGCGCGCCAGCCTCCAGCGGGACGCCCGGCAGCACACCCTCGATCCAGAGACTGTACGCACTGATCGCCTCGAACCCGCTGAGCGGCACCTGAACCGTGACGACTTCCTTGTTGCGCACCTTGAATCCATTGGACTTCAGCAGCGCCATGTAATCGTCCTCGGTCAGCCGGTTGCGCGCCTGGACGCGGGTCTTGTCCGGCGACAGGCCGTACTCCTTCTTGAGTACACGCAAGGATTTCATCATCCACCTGCGGTAGAACAGCTCGGCCTCAGGCGGCTCTGCGCCCTGGTAGAACGAGGTGTTAAAGGAGAACGTTCCGTCCTCCCCCAGCGTCTGCAGGATCTCGTTCAGGACGTGGTCCTTCTCCTCCACCAGGTGGATGGCGTTGCAGAAGAAGACGGCGTCCACCGGCTTTTTCACGAGCTGGGTAAGCATCTCGGCGCCACCCTGGATGAAGCGGACGAGGGCGCCGCGGAACTCCTCCAGGTTGCGCCGTGCGACATCAAGAGCGGTCTCCGACGGCTCGACCGCGATCACTTCCGCCCCGTCGTTCGCCACCTCCAGCGCGATCAGCTTCGTGACCGCACCAGTGCCCGCGCCGAGGTCGACGACCCGCTGGCCCTTCGCGAGCTTGGTGAGGGCGACGAGGCGCTTGTTTACCTCATGGTAGAAGGGGTGTTGCGCGAACCTGTCGAGCGTGAAGCCGGCGTGTCCTGCGTCTGCGGTGGATGTCATATTAGGCCTCGATTAGCTTGTGAACCTTGTCGAGTATACGCCACGCGACCTCGTACTTAGTCATTAGTGGCCACTCTTCTTGCTCACCGTTACTGTCGATCACCAGCACGCGGTTGGTGTCGACGCTGAAACCGGCGTCCGTGGCGGTGATGTCGTTGGCCACGATCAGGTCGAGGCCCTTCGATTCGATCTTCGCCTTCGCGTTCGCCAGCAGGTCCTGGCTCTCCGCCGCGAAGCCGACCTTCACGAGCCCCTGCGGCCGGCCTACCTCGGCGAGGATGTCCGGCGTCGGCGCCAGGTGCAGCGAGAGCGACTCGCGCCCTTTGCGCTTGATCTTCTCACCCACCGGCTCGGCGGGCTGATAGTCCGCTACGGCCGCCGCCATGATGAGCGCGTTCGCGCCTTCGCAGGCGGCGACGACGGCGTCGCGCATCTGGGTCGCGCTGCGCACGCGGTGGACGTCCACGCCGTAGGGGTCGGGCAGCGCCGCTTCGCCGGAGACGAGGACGACGTGGGCGCCGCGGTCGCGCGCGGCTTCGGCGACGGCGAAGCCCATCTTGCCCGACGATTCGTTGCCGACGAAGCGCACGGGGTCGATCGCCTCACGTGTGCCGCCGGCGGAGACGACGATCTTTTTACCTGTTAGGTCGCCGGTCTGGCCGAGCGAATTTCTCACAGCCCCCAAAAGAACCGGCACTTCGGACATCCGTCCCGTCCCCATCTGGCCGGATGCCAACCGCCCTTCCTCCGGGCCAACGAAGCTGACACCGCGTGACCGGAGCGTGGCGACGTTCTCCTGGGTGGCGGCGTGCTCCCACATGTGAGGATCCATCGCCGGGGCGACGAGAATCGGCGCGCGTGTCGCCAGCGCGGTCAAGCTCACGAGGTCGTCGGCCAGTCCGTGCGCCATTCGGGCGAGCGTCGTCGCCGTCGCTGGCGCGATCACCATGAGGTCGGCCCTGCGGGCGAGAACTACGTGCAGCTCGGCGGTCTCGGCGGCTTCGTCCCACATGTCGTGGTAGGCGCGGCGGCCGGTCACGCTCTGGAACGTGATGGGCGCCACGAAGCGCGTCGCCGATTCGGTCATCGCCACGTCTACGGCAGCGCCGGCCTGGGTCAGTTTGCTGGCGAGATCAGGCGCCTTATAGGCGGCGATGCTCCCCGTAACGCCGAGGACGATCTGCTTATCGGTCAGGTTGTACATAGCCAGTTACGCCCTGTTCATCTCATGAATGAGACGCAGGCCGGTGAGCGTCAGTTGCGTGTCGACCTTATCGATAACGTCGGTCTCCCGGGCGATGATCTCGGCCCAGCCGCCGGTGCCGATGACTTTGGCCGAACCGCCAAGCTCTTCCTTTATGCGGGCCACGATGCCTTCAACGAGGCCCACGTACCCGAAAAGGATACCAGACTGGATAGCGCCCACCGTATTGCGGCCGATCGCCGTGTCCGGCCGGTGCAGCTCCACGCGGCTCAGCTTGGCGGCGCGTCTGAAGAGCGCTTCGGAGGCGATGCCAAGCCCGGGTGCTATGGCGCCGCCGAGGTAATCGCCGTCGGCGTTGATCGCGTCGAAGACGGTCGCGGTGCCGAGGTCGACAATGACCAGCGGCGGGCCGTACAGCTTGATCGCGGCGACCGCGTCGGCGACCCGGTCTGCCCCGACCTCTCGCGGCGAGTCGTAGACGATGCGCAGCCCCGTCCGGACGCCGGTCGTGACGTGAAGCGGGGAGATGTTGAAGCAGCGCTGAACGACCGCCTCGAACACCGGCTCGAGGTCCGGGACGACGCAGGCCATGATCGCCTCGTCGACGGCGCCGGCGTCGATCGATTGGTGCTGGAGGAGGCTGAGTATGATGACGGCGTACTCATCCGGCAGGCGCTCGACGTCGGTGGCGATGCGCCACGTCGCGAGAAACTCATCGCCGTCGAAGATACCGAGCGTGATGTTGGTGTTGCCGACGTCCATAGTGAGAAGCATGAGAGTCTCCGGAAGAGAGGTGCGGTCATTATAACGCGCGTAAAAATTTGGCCCACAACCGCTCCATCTTTAAGGCGTTCGAAAAGGGCGGCATAGTCTGTGCGTTAATTAACATAAAGCCATTGACGCCCTTGCGCCCGCCCTGCTATCTTCCCGCCATCCGCTCCGCCGAACACCCCACTTCACTTCACACGGAGGCGCTCCTGATGGCAAACCCCACGGCTCAACGCGTCTGGGACACTGCCCTCGGCCAGCTCCAGATTCATGTCACTAAGCCGAACTATGACACCTGGCTCAAGGACACTCTGGGGCTCCGGCACGAGGACGGTAACTTCATTGTCGGAGTCCCGACGGAGTTCGTGAAGGAATGGCTGGGAACCCGCATGAAGGGGATCGTTTCCAAGACCGTTGGTGGCATTCTGGGACAGCCGACTGAGGTCTCGTTCGAGATCATCGGTACCAACGGTGAGCGAAACGGTCAGGTGCACGTGAACGGCAACGGCCGCCCGGCGACCAAAGCGGCAGAGATGCCGCTGGCCGAGGCCTCGCCTGTGCACTCCTTGATCTCGAGCCCGTTGCTCAAGCAGCGGCTGAACCCCCGCTACACCTTCCGGACATTCGTTATCGCGGACTCCAACCGCATCGCGGCGGCTGGCGCCCTTGCGGCGGCCGAAAGACCCGGAGAGGACTACAACCCTCTCTTCATCTACAGCAGCCCGGGCCTGGGCAAGACTCACCTCTTGCAGGCGATCGCCCTGCGCGCCGGTCAGCTGAACATCAACGCGCTCTACGTCACGTCAGAGCAGTTCGTCAACGACTTCATCACGTCGATCGCCCAGAGCCGGACCGACGAGTTCCGCCGGCGGTACCGCTCCGTGCAGCTCCTGCTGCTCGACGACGTGCAGTTCCTGGGATCCAAAGGCAAGTCGCAGGAGGAGTTCTTCTACACCTTCAACGACTTGCACTCCAACGGCTGCCAGATCGTCCTCGCCGGCGACCGGCCGCCCCAGGCCATCCCCGGCATGGAAGCGCGGCTCTCGTCCCGCTTCCAGTGGGGGCTGACCGCCGACATCGCGCCGCCGGACGAAGAGACGCGCCTCGCCATCCTTCAGGCGAAGGCCAGTGAGCGGCGGGTCGATGTGCCAACCGAGGTGCTGCGCTATCTCGCGGACCGCGTCCGGGATAACATCCGCGCGCTGGAGGGCTGCCTGAACCGCGTCGTGGCCTACGCCCGCCTCACGCGCAGCACGATCAACCTCGAGGTCGCACAGAAGGCGCTGGCCGCCCTGACACCGACCGCCGCCGCGCCCGCCAACCCGCAGGCGATCCTGGAGGCCGTCTCGGAGTACTACTCCGTGCCGCTCGCGGCGATCACCGGCAAGAGCCGCGCCAAGCAGATCGCCGAGGCCCGCCACATCGGGATGTACCTCCTGCGAGAGGACGCCGAGCTGGCCCTCAAGCAGATCGGCCTGCTCCTCGGCCACCGCGACCACTCGACCGTGATCCACGGCGTGCAGAAGATCACACGCGCCCTGATCGCGGACCCCCGCCTGAGTGCGCAGCTGACGGAGATACGGGGGAGCGTTTCCCACCTGTAACTCCACACTCTGCTAACGAACCCACAGGAGACCGGGGTTGCAGCGCCGCCAGCCCCGGTCTTTTCTCGCCCGCGCTCCGTTACGGAAAGTGGCGCCGACGGTAGTCCACCGCCTTCCACGACCTCGACGTGCACAGCCCACAGGCTTTCCCCAGCACCAGCGTGTAGGCTGCCAACCAATCCACACCTCTACTACGACGACTACTAGAGGTATTTATATATATCGAATCTATAATGAGTACATGATAGACAGAGTAGAACTCACCTTGAAGGCAGGAGATGGTGGAAACGGGATCGTCAGCTTCCGCCGGGAGAAGTTCGTTCCCCGTGGCGGACCGGACGGCGGTGATGGGGGCGTCGGCGCCAGCGTCATCATCGTCGCCAGCCGCTCCGTGCGGACGCTGAAGGAGCTTGGCCGTCGCCGGATCTACCGGGCGGACAGCGGAAGGCACGGCCAGGGATCGGACAAGGCCGG